>JGI26061J44794_1000313_pt1 | contig 22220 bp, 20 predicted proteins | sample MarorgKNORR_S2LV_5_FD_44794 | JGI IMG/M metagenome (IMG submission 44794) | reverse complement strand
GGAAATAAGCCATTTAATGATATCTTTAAAGCTAATGTCCAAACTTGCAAAAACCACTTCATTTATTTTATTTTTTTTGATGACTTTTTTTAGTTCAGAAAAAGAGCCTAATGCACCATTCTCTCCTTTTTGGTTCAAATAGCCAATAAGTTGGGTATTATGTTTGGAATTAGATATAATTTTTTCTGCTCTTTCAAATTCAGCTTTTTCAGATAAAAGTAAAAGATTCATCACTCTTTTTTCTGCAATATCTAAATCCTGATGACTAAAGATTCTGTAGAGAAATCTTAAAAAAACGAACAAAGTAAAAACTAAAATTCCACCAACAATTATTATTGCTCTTGAAAAACGAATGGCATTAAAAAAGTTAGAGAAAGTCGCTATTACTAAAAGTCCAAAAATTACTCCTCTTGCCACACGATTTATTCTAAATGGTTTATCGTATGCTCCACTAAAAAATAAGGAAATAATCCAAATAAAAATATAAGAAGGAATTATCAAATTTGTAAAAGTTTCTGAGAAAGGATAAGGGGCATAATTTCCCCCCCAATAATTTGTTAAAAGTAGCAGGCCAAAATACATGGTAAATAAATCGATAATTGGAAGTGTACATATTTTGACAAAATCTCTTACCAATACAATAAGTGATTTTACAAGAGTGGCCATTTTTATCAGGGGTAAAAAAAGAGGGTGTTTGCTGAAATGTTTTTTTACAAACGCAATCATGGATTTATTAAAGCCAATGGTAAAGCTAAGCGTGTGTCTTTTGTTGCTTTCNCCCTTGTAATGTATGATTTTAATGTCGCCTAAATAATAATTTTTATAGCCCTTTTCTGCAATTCGCATACAAAGGTCAGTATCTTCCCAATACANAAAAAACTGTTCGTCAAAAAGACCAACTTTATCTAGCACAGATTTTCTAATAAGCATAAAAGCACCAACTAATACCTCTACTTCATGCCTGTCGTCTTTATCTAGATTTCCTAAATAATAGTGATTGAAAGTTTTTGATTTTGGAAAAAACTTATGCAATCCTAAAAACTTAAACAGGGAAGTTTTAAAATCAGGGATTCCTCTTTTACTTTCATCCAAAAACTCCCCTTTTCCATCAATCATTTGCACTCCAACTGCTCCTACATCTTTTTGTTCTTGCATAAATTTAATTGCTTTTTCAAAAGCATCTTCTTCAACTAGAGTGTCTGGATTTAAAAGCAGAATAAATTCTCCTTTTGCCTTCAGAATTGCCTGATTATTGGCTTTGGAAAATCCTACATTTTTAAGGTTGCTTATAAGTTGAATATCTGGAAATTTTACCTTTACCATTTCTACCGATTCATCTACAGAATGATTGTCGATAACTATAATTTCAGCATCCAAATTTCGGATGGCTTTTAAACAAGAACGCAAGCATTGTTCCAAAAAAAACTTAACATTGTAACTAACAATTATTACGGATAATTTTGTCATTCTGGAAATCTAATTCACTAAGGAATTTTCGTATGGTAAACGGCTTGAAATAGCTGAGGCTAAGGTAAGTTCATCCGTGTATTCTAGTTCATCACCAATAGCAATTCCTCTGGCAATTATGGAAACAGAAATATCGAATTCTTTCAATCGTTTGAAAAGGTAGTAATTGGTAGTATCGCCTTCCATGGTAGTGCTTAACGCAAAAATCACTTCCTTTATTGAGTTATCTTTTACTTTTTCTACTAATTCTTCTATTCTAAGTTCAGATGGACCAATACCATCCATTGGGGAAATAAGTCCACCAAGCACATGGTAAACACCCTTGAATTGCATGGTATTTTCAATGGCCATCATTACCCTGATATCTTCTACCACACAAATAATATTTTTATCTCGTTTTGGGTTTGCACATACCTCACAAAGTTCTAAATCGGAAATACTATAACAAGCTTTGCAATAACTGATATTATTGATGAGTCGGATGAAAGATTCTCCAAATTGCTGAACCTGTATTTTTTCTTGTTTTAGCATGTGTAATACTAGGCGTAAAGCCGATTTTTTACCAATTCCCGGTAAGCGAGAAAGGTGGTTTACGGCTGTTTCAACAAGTTTAGATGGAAAGTTCATTTTGCAAATATAGTTGTATTCTTAATAATTCTGATAGATTTGTCAAAACAAAACATTATATGTCATCAACGCTCATATTAATAGTAATTGCTGCTTATTTTTTAGTATTAATTATCATCTCTTACCTCACAGGAAAGTCGGATAGTAATGCCAGTTTTTTCCTTGGGGATAAAAAATCACCCTGGTATATTGTAGCTTTTGGGATGTTGGGTGCAACCCTTTCCGGCATTACATTTATTTCGGTTCCTGGGAAAGTAGATGCTTCCGCTTTTTCGTACATGCAAATGACCTTTGGTTTCTTTGTTGGCTATATGATTATTGCCTTAGTACTGATTCCACTTTATTATCGGCTTAACCTTACTTCCATTTATGGTTATCTGAAAACACGATTTGGAAATAGCAGCTATAAAACAGGAGCGAGTTTCTTTCTATTGAGCAGAGTAATTGGGGCTTCCTTGCGGCTTTATATAATGGCGAATGTGTTGCAGATGGCAATATTTGATGATTTTGGAGTGCCCTATATTGTTACGGTACTTATTACAGTTCTGCTGATATGGGTATATACTTTTAGGAGTGGAATAAAAACTATTATTTGGACCGACACCTTGCAAACCCTATTTATGCTGATAGCAGTTGGAATGAGTATTTACCTTATTTCAGATGAATTAAATTTGGGTTTTTCTTCCCTTGTGGCCACTATTAACGATAGTGATTATTCCCAAATCTTTTTTTGGGAAGGGAAACTGCATTTTGGAAAGCAGTTTTTGGCAGGAATATTTATTGCGATTGTAATGACAGGGCTTGACCAAGATATGATGCAAAAGAATCTGAGTTGCCGAAATGTTAAAGATGCACAGAAAAATATCTATTGGTTTTCGGGGGCATTGGTTGTGGTNAATTTGATATTTTTAAGTTTGGGTGCATTGCTTTATATCTATGCTAATAAGCAAGGTATTGTATTTAATCATCCTGATGAACTGTTCCCTAAAGTAGCATTGAGTGGCGAATTGGGAATTACCTTAGGGGTATTCTTTATTTTAGGATTGATTGCGGCTGCTTACTCCTCAGCCGATTCTGCTCTTACTTCTTTAACAACTTCCTTTTGTGTGGATATTTTAGATTTTGAAGAAGAGGGCAATCAGCAAAAACAAATCAGAACCCGAAAAGGAGTGCATTTACTTTTTTCTTTGGTATTGGTTGGTGTAATTTTGATTATAAAATCATTGAATGATGATAGCGTAATTGATGCTTTATTTCAGTTAGCGGGTTACACTTATGGACCACTACTTGGAATGTATGCTTTTGGACTGTTTACCAAATGGAATGTACAAGATAAATGGGTGCCACTATTGGCTATTGTTTCTCCATTTACAACATACTATATCAACATCAATTCTGAGGCTTGGTTAAATTATGTGTTTAGTTTTGAACTATTGATACTCAATGGGGCACTTACTTTTGTAGGTTTATTATTGCTTAGAGTTTCTAAATAAATAGAAACAACCTGCAACACCTATTAATACCAAAGAAGAAGAAATAATTTCCGCTTGTGTAATGCCACCCAATATATTATACTCAGTATTCACTCTTATTTTTTCAATAAAAAAGCGTTCTACACCATTTAATGCTAAATAGGTACAAAACATAATTCCAGCAACTTTTATCCTTTTACGAATACTCCATAGAAAAGAAAAAATAAGAATTCCCATTACAACCTCATAAAAAGCAGTAGGCCATACAGGGTACGCTAACTGAGAACAATAGGGTTCCCAAAATGCATCCCCACAATCCTCCATTGGTATTCCAGAGTTAAGGACATTATGTGGAAAATTATAACTCCACATCCAGTCAGGGAGAAAATTCATCCATTCAGGCTTAGGTGCTAAATTAGTAGTTCCCCAGTCGCCATCACCAGAAAGTTGACAACCAATCCGTCCAATACCATAAGCAATCATAAGCCCAGGGGCGGCAGCATCTGAAAGAATTAAAGGTTTTATTTTATACTTTTTCCCATACCAAATTACAGCAATTGCCCCAGCAATCAATCCTCCATAAAAGGTAAGTCCGCTAAAAGCCATGAGTTGCCCTATTGGGTCAGTCAAAAATTCTCCTATATTTTCTAAATTATGAAAAAGCTTAGCGCCAATTATTCCTGAAATTGCCGCTATCATGGTCATATTAGCGACCAACTCATGGGGATGAATTTCTTTTTCTATCCACTGTGGAGTTTCTAACTTTGTTTTTTTATTTTCTTTCCATTTCAAATACAATGAGATAATAGCAATAATGACTCCGCCAAAAAAATGCCCTCTTGATGAGAGTATAAATCCTTGCGGATTAACCACCAAATCGGAATAATGAAATAGAGCTTCAATACCTTTAAACCCTATCAGGAAACTAAAAAAAATAGTAGATAAAATATCTGAAACAGATAGTCCTTTTCCTATTAAGGTTTTTACTTTGCTACTTTCAATCAGTCCTTCTTTTTCTTTTCGTTTTAACTCTAAGGTTAACAGCCAGCTGGCCGCCAAAAAAGCAATAGCTACAAAAAATCCAAATGTTTGTATGGGCAAGGGAATGTTTACCCCAAATAAATCATAAATAAGATGGCTGATGGTTGGGTACATAATTTAGTTGCTAGTTGTCAGTTATTAGTTGTTAGTTTTTCGGAAAGGATATTGCTATTTTTATCAAAGGAAAGTAGTTTTATTTTTATTTTTCTTTGCACATGCTTTTCAGAAAAAGGAATTTTTACTCTAATATAATTCTCAGTAAATCCATACAAAAATCCATCTTTATTTTCTCTTTCAAATAGTGCATTTTGCTCAGTAAGTAAATATTTTTGATAAAAATTTCTTTGTAATTTCTCAGAAAGGATTCTTAATTGTTTGCTTCTTTCACTTCTTTTTTTCTTACTAACAACACCATCAAAATGAATTGCTTCTGTATTTTCTCTTTCTGAATAAGAAAAAACATGCAAATAGGAAATTGGCAAATCTTTTATAAAGTGAAGCGTTTTTTCAAACTCCTGCTCAGTTTCACCAGGGAAACCCACAATTACATCTGCTCCAATACAAACATTTGGGATGGCTTTTATAATAGCCTGAACTTTATTTCCGTAAACTGTGCTGTTGTATCTTCTTTTCATCTTGCCCAGAATAGCATCCGAACCCGATTGCATAGGAATATGAAAGTGAGGCATAAATTTGTTGGATTTTTTTACAAAGTCAATGATATCATTTGTTATGAGGTTGGGTTCAATAGATGAAATTCTGTAGCGTTGAATCCCCTCAACTTTTTCCAATTTTTTGATTAAATCATAAAAATTATTTTTTGTATTAATATCTATAAACTCCCCAATATTTACTCCCGTTAATACAATTTCTTTAATCCCATTTACTGCTATATTTTCCGCATTTTTGATAATATTTTCAATGCTGTCACATCTACTTTTCCCTCTGGCAAGTGGTATGGTGCAATAGGTACACGGATAATCACATCCATCCTGAATTTTCAAAAAAGAACGGCTTCTATCATTTAATGAATAAGAACTATGATAATCTAAATTATCTATTTCACAGCCATGTATTTTTTCTGTTTGTTTTTCGTTAATAGTATTCAATAATTTGGGTAAATTGAATTTGTCATTTGCTCCTAATACCATATCTACCCCACTTATTTCAGCAATCGCTTTTGGTTTTAGTTGCGCATAACAGCCAGTAACTACCACCTTTGAATTTGGGGCGGTTTTCTTTGCCTTTCTGATAATTCTTCTGCATTCTCTATTTGCATTTTCTGTCACCGAGCAGGTATTGATTACATACAAATCGGCTTTATTTTCAAAATCAGTTTTTCTATATCCAATATCAGAAAGCTGCCTGCCAATAGTAGAAGTTTCCGAAAAGTTGAGTTTACAACCAAGAGTATAAAAGGCAACCAATTTATTTTTTAACATTTTGCAAAAGTAGAAAATCCTTTATCATTTTTAGCTTTTGTAACCTTTGTTTGCAATCGTACGTTTTAGGTAATAACAACTAAAACCCACAAAGTTATGACTATAGTTTTACTACACTTTTTATCTAAAATAAATTTCAATCTTAATACAAGTAAGATTATTTACTATTTCCTAATCCTTTTAGCCATGTTGATGACATATAGTGCATCCTCACAGGTTACGGCTGATTTTTCAACTATTGATTCTACCTCAGCTTGCGGCTCTTTAATTGTAGAGTTTCAAGATTTGTCAATAGGGAATCCGAATTCTTGGCTATGGGATTTAGGGAATGGTAAAATCTCTAATTTGAAATATACTATTTTACTAAAATACTAAACTTCCTTATATATATTATTAAGTAAATTTGATGAGATAAAAAATTATTTTCTAATTTTAGCCAGATTAATTTTTCTTATGAATTTTAAATTTGGTTTTTTTTTATTCTTCTTTTTTCTTTTGTCCTGCGGTAAAAATATACAGGATGAGAATCTATCTATTTTTAGGTATAATCAAGCCTCTGGTATTGCAACACTTGACCCTGCTTTTGCAAAGGACCAAGCAACCATTTGGGCATGCAATCAGCTTTTCAGTGGCTTAGTTCAACTAAATAATAATTTGGAAGTGATGCCCTCTATTGCAAAAAGCTGGGAAATTTCAGAGGACGGCTTGGATTACACTTTCTTTTTACAAAAAAATGTATTCTTTCATGCGCACCCCATTTTTGAAAAGGAAAGAAGGGTAGTAGCATCCGATTTTACATTTAGTTTTGATAGATTAAAAAGTAAAGAATTGGCAGCTCCTGGCGCATGGGTTCTCTCCAATGTAGAAAGCTATAAATCATTAAACGATTCTACTTTTGAGATTAATCTGCAAAAACCTTTCCCCCCTTTTTTAGGGCTTCTTTCCATGCAATATTGCTCAGTTGTTCCTAAGGAAATTATGAAAAATACCAATTTCAGAGAAAATCCAATTGGCACAGGACCGTTTCAATTTCAATACTGGAAGGATGGGGTAAAATTAGTTTTCAGAAAAAACCCAAATTATTTTGAGAAAGAAGATGGGAAGCAACTTCCATTTTTAGATGCCATTGCCATTACATTTGTAAAGGATAAACAAGCTGCTTTTCTTGAGTTTCTCAAAGGAAATCTTGATTTTATATCTGGAATTGACGGCTCATACAAAGATGAAATTTTAAATAGAGATGGCAGTTTGAGGGAAAAATACAAAGGCAAAATAATTTTACAATCCCAGCCCTATTTGAATACCGAATATTTGGGTTTTTTGATGGAAGATGCTTTACCGCTTAAAATTAGACAAGCCATTAATTATGGTTTTGATAGGAAAAAAATGCTCAAATTCCTCCGCAACAATATTGGAACTCCTGCCGTGCAGGGTTTTGTTCCAAAAGGATTACCTTCTTTTTCAGAAAAACTGAAAGGATATAATTATAATCCTGCAAAAGCAAAACAATTAATTCAGGAAAGTAAATTTGATTTAAGTACGGAAATTACATTAAGTACTACTTCTTCTTATTTGGATTTATGCGAATACATCCAAAACTCCTTATCTGAAATTGGATTAAATATTAAAATTGAAGTAAATCCTCCATCCACGCACAGGCAAATGGTTGCTACTTCTAAATTATCTTTTTTTAGGGGAAGTTGGATTGCTGATTATGCAGATGCAGAAAATTATTTAGCCCTTTTTTATTCTAAAAACTTTTGTCCTAATGGACCAAACTATACCCACTTTAAAAGTGAAATATACGACTTACTCTACCAAGAAGCAGTCCATGAAGTAAGGGATAGTATTCGCTACTTACTTTACCGAAAAATGGATGAAATGATAATGGAGAAAGCTGCTATTGTTCCACTTTATTACGACCAAGTTTTGCGTTTTTCTCAGCCCAATATAAGTGGCTTTAATAGCAATGCCATGAATTTACTGGATTTGAAAAAAGTGGAAAAGACTAATGTGAAAAATAACCAATAAAAGAATGAAACAATTGACAAATTCATTAGCTTGTATACAAATTAAGAAATCCTACTCCATCCCATCCTCTGCTTAGCATAAGGCCTGTAAGTTCGAGCAATATTAATGTTCTCTGCTTTTTCCAAACTTTCATCTTCTTTTAATAAATTGATTGCTTCATTTCTGGCAAACTCCAATATTTTTCCATCTTTTACTAAATCAGCAATTTTGAAATTGAGCATACCGCTTTGCCTAGTACCCATCATATCGCCAGGACCTCTTAATTTTAAATCCACTTCCGCAATTTTAAAGCCATCATTGGTAGTAGCCATGGTTTCCAGTCGCAATCTGCCTTCATTACTAATTTTATGTCCGCTTAGAAGCACACAATAAGATTGCTTACCACCTCTACCAACCCTTCCTCTTAATTGATGCAGTTGTGAAAGTCCGAATCGTTCGGCACTTTCAATTACCATTACGCTTGCATTAGGCACATCTACTCCGACCTCAATAACGGTAGTTGCCACCATTATGTTGGTTACCCCTTCTGAAAAGCGTTTCATTTCATACTGCTTATCTTCCGACTTCATTTGTCCGTGCACTACACTTACTTGAAACTTTGGCATTGGAAACTCTACTGAAATTGCTTTAAAACCATCCATTAAATCTTTATAATCCAACTTTTCGCTCTCTTGAATAAGCGGATAAACAATATAGATTTGTCTGCCCAAAGCAATTTGTTCGTGCATAAATTTATTCACTTTCAATCTGCTACTATCCGAGCGCCAAAGTGTCTTTATCTCTTTCCTTCCAGGAGGTAATTCATCAATTATCGATACATCCAAATCGCCATAAAGCGTCATAGAAAGTGTCCTTGGAATTGGGGTTGCCGTCATCACCAAGATGTGTGGAGGAGTTGTGTTTTTTTTCCAGAGTTTTGCCCTTTGCGCTACCCCAAAGCGGTGTTGTTCATCAATAACTACAAATCCTAAATTTTTAAAAATTACTTTATCTTCTAAAAGCGCATGTGTTCCAATTAGTATATCAATTTCACCATTTTCTAATTGCTGGTGTAATCCTTTACGTTCTTTTGTTTTTGTGGAGCCAGTTAATATTGCTACTTTCAAGTCTAATTCTTTCAGCTCATGCGATATGTTTTTGAAATGCTGATGCGCTAAAATTTCAGTTGGCGCCATCATGCATGACTGAAAGTTATTATCCACTGCCATAAGCATGCTGAGTAGTGCCACCAGTGTTTTTCCACTACCAACATCTCCTTGCAAAATCCGATTCATCTGAGCCCCTCTTTTTACATCTGCTCTTATTTCTTTCAGCACTTTTTTTTGTGCATTTGTTAATTCAAATTGCAGATGATTTTTGAAATAATTATTAAAATAGTTATCTACTTTTTCAAAAATAAAACCCTTGTGTTTTTTTATCCTTGTGAGCTTCATTTTCAAAAGGTGAAATTGCAAGAAAAAAAACTCCTCAAATTTTAATCTTTTTTGGGCTCTTTCTAGCTTATTTGTATCTGTTGGAGAATGAATATTTATTAGTGCATCTTCTCTTTTTGGCAGTTTTAATTTATTAAGTAAATTTTCTGATAATGTTTCCTCAATCTTGTTTTTTATTTGTGGAAGTAAAATTATAATCAACTTTCGTATTCCTCTACTATTAAGCCCTTTACTGCTTAAATATTCAGTAGAATGATATACTGCTTGCAAAGAGGAAGAAATAGATTGTTGTTTTTCAAAAATATCCATTTCAGGATGTACAATATTTATTTTATTTTGATAAGAGGAGGGTTTGCCAAAAACCAAATATTCTGTATCCCTTTTTATACCTTTTTTAATCCAACTAATACCTTTAAACCAAATGAGTTTCGTAATTCCCGTTCCATCCTGAAAATATGCGATCAATCGTTTTGCTCTTTTTTGCCCCTTTTCCTCAAAGCGAATAATCTTTCCTTTTAGCTGAATATATGGCATGTCTGCACTTAGCTCTGATACTTTATGAATAACACTTCTGTCGGTATAGCGAAAAGGATAATAATGCAGTAAATCAGAAAACGTAAAAATGCTTAATTCCTTTTTTAAGAGTTCAGCTCTCAAAGGGCCAACCCCCTTCAAATACTCTATTGGTGTATCTAAAAAATGCATGTGGTAAAGATAAGAATAGTTGTTAGAACTAATTACCTCTTAATCAACAAAAACTCCACTCTGCTTGGTTTAATTTTTACCACATTAGCAAAAGGTGGTTGTTTTCTTAACAACACTTCCAATTTATTTTTTTCTTCTAAATTATTTACATCCACTTCTGCTACAAAAAAAGAAGGTCCAAGCTTATCGTAATCGGCAAAAGCAACAGTAGTTACAACCTCTACTTTTGGTGGATAAAATTTTATTTTATATCCTTTAGGTACATTTATAGGATTTAGCGTAAGAGCTATAATTTTTTCTGTAAATTTTTCTACTTCAAAAGAAATTTGTACTTTTTTTTCAGAAAAAGAAATTCCATTAATATCAGATAAATCAATGTCTTGTTTTATGCCTTTTTCTACTTTGTCAAAAACAACAGCATCCGTTTCAATAAAATTAATTTCTGAAAGACTCTCATTTGTTCCGAAAACGAAAACACTATCGGGGGCAAGTTGAATCTTATCTTTTAATCGGTATTGAGAACTAAAGTAGAGATTACCGCTAAAAACAACAGCTACTTTTTTACTCTTTTTTTGCTGAAAGCGAACAAATAAAGTATCAGGAGTGATGCTTAAAATTATAATATCGGAAGAAAGCAATTTGTATAATTTTTTATAATGTCGTTTTACAACCCACTGCTTTTGACTATAATTTTTTGTTTTTGTTTCCGTCAATGAATTTATCGAAATAACAAGGGGTTTTGTTTTTAAAAGTCTTTGATTTAATAAATAAAATCCGTGGGATTTTACTTTTAACTCCAGTTGTTTTTCTGGTTGATTTACAAGCTGTTTGCTTTCTGGAAAATCAGTATAATTAATAGGAATAAAAATAGAGGCTTCATACTCCTTACTCATTACCGTTAGAAACCAAAAAGCCAGAGAAACCAATAAAAAAATAAAATACTTACTTATCTTTTTATTCAAATGCAAGAATGTTGTTATTCGCCCAAATAACACTTGCAATTTTTTATACATCTTAGCTTTTTATTTCAGTTTGTGCCAACATTGAAATAGCAGATTTTTCTACTTTTAATTTTCCCGAATCATGTACATCAAGTACTACTGTGGTCTTGCCCATTTCTGAAATTTTCCCATGAATACCGCCAACACTAACTACCTTATCTCCAACTTTTAGAGCATTCCTGAAGGCTGTTTCTTTTTTCTGCTTTTTTATTTGTGGACGAATCATAAAAAAATACATCACTGCAAAAATGAGCATAAAAAAGATGATAGATGTATTTCCTGTTCCTACTTGTAATAAAATCAAATTCATTATTAGTTTTGTTTTTTGGGCAAAATTACTAGCCCAGTTATGGTTAATACTATTGTGTTCGGTATGGCGTTGGTTACCAAAGTTACCGTTTTTTTCTGTTTGCCCTCACGGCCATTACTATTAAAAGTAACTTTTATCTCCGCCTTTTCACCTGGAGTAATTGGCTTTCTTGGCCATTTAGGGACAGTGCAACCACAGCTGCCTTTTGCGTTACTAATTATTAAATCGCCATGACCAGTATTGGTAAAAACAAATTGATGTGAAACGGATTCTCCTTGAATAATTTCTCCAAAATTATGACTTAATTTTTCAAAGGACAATTCTGGAAGTGGTCCTTCTTGTTTAACCTCTTGTGCTGTAATTGGGTTATTTACTAAATTGGCTGAAATTCGTTCTTTTTTCCCAGTGTCAGCTTTTTTTGCCAAATCATTACAAGCAAAGTTTGCTGTCATCAATAGGCATAATATTATCTTAATTATTTTCATTTTTTATTTTTACAAATTTATAAATTATTCTAAAAGGCCTCTCCCTACTTTTTTAATTTTTCCTGATTTTTTATACTCACTTATTACTTTATCTAATATGCCGTTTATGAAGCTTTTACTATTGCTAGTACTATAATATTTTGCAACTTCAATATATTCATTTAGTGTAACTTTTACAGGGATCTCATCAAAATAAATTAGTTCGCACAAAGCCATCATAATAAGAATTTGATCCATTGATGCAATCCTATCCAAATCCCAGTTTTTCGNCCTTTTAGAAATAATATTTTCAAATTCTTTATGATTGATTATCGTTTTGCTAAAAAGNTTCTCCGCAAANGTTNTGTCATCCTTGTTTTTAAATACAGCNGTTGCAATAATATGATTCTCTNCTATTTCAGTTGCCTTTATCTGACTATAAACAATATTGGCCACAAAGGGCAAATCATCCATCCAAAAAATACTTTCTTCCTCTAAAATATGATGCAAAAGTTCATCCTCAATGATGAAATTATCAAAAACAGAAAGTAAAAATTCTTTATCTTCTTTGAAAGAAGATTGGCTTGAAATAGTATACGCTTTATACAAATCAGATTTCCAAATCTTTACAAATAATTTTCGAATTAAATCATGGTCGTTATTAAGCCAAAGTCCAGTAACTTTATTAATCTGACTTAATAAAACCTCATCTTCTGCAATCAATTTTATAAGATGATTGTCAGCAAACTTTTCATTCGCATTTTTATCTGCGTCCGTAGGAAAGTACTTGTTCTTTTGTCTATTCAGAAACTCTTTTGAGAATTGAGCCAAAGCAAGGGGTAGGGATAATAAAAGAAAATAAAGATGGGCAATACTATCGGCTTGCCTTAGCATCTGTTTTTGTGCCTTAGCTAAATCTTGGTCTTTTGAAGTAAAATACGCATACAAAGACTGCATGACCTTCAACCGAATATGCCTTCTGTTTATCATTTTTAAGAACTTAAATTTTATCTTTTACTATATGCTTCTAACCTTTGTTCAGCAATACTAATTGCCGCCTCATTTGTGGTTGTATCATCCTGTTCAGCTTTGTTGAGTATTTCCAAAGTAGTGTTATAAATATTCTTGGTTTCCTCTAAGGATTTCTCTCTGGAAAATCCTTTTATCTCAGAATAAACATTGATAAGACCGCCAGCATTAATCAAAAAATCAGGAGCATAAATAATCCCTCTTTCTTTCAGCTGGCTGGCATGAATATTCTCATCAGCCAATTGATTATTTGCAGCACCTGCTATTATTTCACATTTCAATCTATTAATATTTTCTGTATTTAGTGTCGCTCCTAATGCACATGGAGAATAAATATCCATATTCAAATCAAAAATAGCCTCTGCTTCAACTACTTTTGTGTCATATTTTTCAGATACAAAATTTAATCTCTCTTTGTTTATGTCATTAATAAAAATGTTCGCTTTTTCTTCTGACAAATACTTAACCAAATGCGCTCCAACATGCCCAATACCTTGTACCAATATTCTTCTCCCTTTTAGACTATCGCTTCCCCAACGATACATTGCTGCCGCCTTCATTCCCATATAAACACCAAAGGCTGTAACGGGTGAAGGGTCACCACTTCCACCTAATTCCTCTGCTATACCTGTTACATGATTGGTTTCCATTTTGATATATTCCATATCTTTTGGTCCCATACCTACATCCTCTGCTGTAATATATTTACCGCCCAAGCTTTCCACAAATTGCCCAAACCTACGCAATAAAGCTTTCGATTTTTGAGTAGCTGAATCGCCAAAAATAACTGCTTTTCCCCCACCTAATTCTAATCCTGAAATGGCAGCTTTATAAGTCATCCCTCTTGATAGTCGCAGTACATCTTCAAAGGCTTCTAGTTCATTCTTATAATCCCACATTCTAACTCCACCAAGTGATGGGCCCATTGTAGTATTGTGTATTGCAATAATGGCTTTTAATCCTGTTTTTTTATCCCTGCAAAATACGACTTGTTCGTGTCCCATTTTGTCCATTTTGTCTAAAATAATACTTTTTTGCCTCTCACTTACATTCAATCCGCTTAATTCAATCATTTTTTATGGTTTTTAAATTTTATTTTCTGCTCTACTTTACAGATAATTTATACTTTTGGGCAGAAGAAAAACGGCTTGCGAAATTACGTATTTTATTCCTTACAGCAAAATAAAAACAACTTAAATTGAAGCACTTAGCATACCTTAATAAGTACTTTTGGAAATACCGTTATCGGCTATCACTTGGTTTTATATTTATTTTCATCTCCAATGTTTTTGCCCTCTACCCTGCCAAATTTGTAAGAAAAGCATTCGATAGTATAAAAGATATATTAGCAAAACATGAAATTTCTAGTGGAGATTATACTGATATTTTATTGAAATTCGGTGGGTTAATAATACTCTTTGCTATTTTGAAAGGCGTCTTTATGTTTTTTATGCGACAGACAATAATTGTAATGAGTAGGAAAATAGAATTTGATTTAAAAAACGAAATCTATAATCATTATCAGCATTTGAGTATTGCATTTTACAAGAAAAATAATACTGGAGATATGATGAATAGAATCACAGAAGATGTTAGCAGAGTAAGGATGTACCTAGGGCCGGCACTAATGTATGCCATCAATATTGTTACGCTTTTTTGTTTGGTCATTACTACCATGTTTCGAATAAGTCCAACGCTTTCTGTTTATGTTTTGCTCCCACTTCCGTTATTGGCAATTTCAGTCTATTATGTCAGTAATATAATGAATAGAAGAAGTGAACAAGTGCAAAAGCAATTATCGGTACTTACTACTTTTTCGCAAGAAACATTTTCAGGAATTACTATCTTGAAATCCTTTAGAAATGAAGCAAATTCAGCCCATAAATTTGACATGCTTTGCAAGGACTATACCGGTAAAAATTTGAAATTAGTTAAAATAGACGCTTTATTTTTCCCGCTCATTATTTTTATGATTGGACTTAGCACAATACTAACTGTTTATTTTGGAGGCAAACAGGCGATAATGGGAAATATCACAACAGGAAATATTGCTGAATTCATTATCTATGTAAACATGCTATCCTGGCCAGTAGCCTCAGTGGGTTGGGTTACTTCTCTTATTCAAAGAGCGGCAGCATCCCAAGAAAGAATTAATGAATTCCTCAATACTAAATCGGAAATTGTAAATTATACCAATGCGCAAACACCAATAAAAGGTGATATCGAATTTAAGGATGTGTCATTCACCTATCCAGATACAGGAATTGCTGCTTTAAAAAATATTAGTTTTAAAATTAAAGAAGGTTCTACCTTGGCAATATTTGGTAAAACTGGCTGTGGAAAATCGACTATCGCAAATCTTATTTGCAGAATTTATGATGCCGAAAATGGCGAAATTTTATTGGGAGATAATCAATTAAAAAAACTCAATCTATATTTTCTCCGAAAAGCGATTGGCTATGTGCCACAAGATGGCTATCTTTTTTCGGGCACTATTGAAGAAAATATATCCTTTGGAAGTGATGTAATAAGTCAAGAAAAAATTAAAAAAGTAGCAGAAACTGCAGAATTTACTTCGGATATTTTGAGGTTTCCTGAAAAATTTAAAACCATTGTTGGCGAAAGAGGGGTACAACTCTCTGGCGGACAAAGACAAAGAATTGCTATTGCAAGAGCGATTTACAAATCGCCATCCATTTTTATTTTTGACGATTGCCTTTCGGCAGTCGACTCCAGTAAAGAACAAAAAATATTAGCAAACCTTAAACAAAAGACAAGCAAAAGAACAACTATCATTATTAGCCATAGGATTTCAGCCATACAAAATGCGGATTTAATCCTTGTGTTAGAAAATGGAAAACTAACAGAGCAAGGCGACCACAAAACGCTTATAAATAGCAAAGGATTCTATTATGACATTTTTATAAAACAAAACAAAAAAGAGAGCTAAATTGTATTTAAAAATAATTTCATAGATTTGTAAGCTAATTAGAAACCAAAAAAAGAAGAAGATGAGAGAAAAAAGAGAGATAGAAGAAATATATTCTAAGGCAGTAAGAGCTGGAAGAAGGACTTATTTCTTTGATGTGCGATCCACTCGAGCTGGAGATTATTATTTAACAATGACCGAAAGTAAAAGAGACTTTAATGAGGATGGAACTCCTTTTTATAAAAAACATAAAATTTACCTTTATAAAGAAGATTTTGGAAATTTTAAAGATGCTTTAAGTGAATTTACAGACTACATTATAAAAGAAAAAGGAGAAGAGATAATTTCATTAGCTAGACCAGAAAGTAAAGAAGAAGAAAAGACAGTAGAGGTTGAGAAAGAAGAAAAGACAATAGAAGTTGAACAAGAAGAGAAGAAAGAAGAGCCAACTACTGATTTTACAGAAGTTAGTTTTGATGATTTAGGAAGTGAGGATACAAAAGAAGAAGAAACAGCAGAAGATGCTTCTGAAAATAAAGAGAAAGAAGATTAAGATTGAATAAGTAGATTAAAACCCCAAAACAGATTTACGCAACAAAAAACGGCCCATAAAATGGGCTGTTTTTATTTAATAACTCTTCTATTTTTTGTTAATAATTCTCTTTTACATAAATGTCTTTTATATGTATTTGATTGTATTTTTATCAAATCTTTAAATCCATATTCTTAATTCTTAAATCCTAACATTACAAATGGCAAAAATAATAGCAATCGCAAATCAAAAAGGAGGAGTAGGTAAAACTACAACAGCAATGAATTTGGCGGCAGGGCTAGGAGTTCTTGAACAAAAAGTACTTTTGGTAGATGCTGACCCACAGGCCAATGCCACCTCAGGCGTTGGGCACGACCCAAGAAATATAGAAAAGGGAGTTTACGAGTGCTTATTGGGAAAAGTAAAAGCAAAAGATATCATCTTAAAAACCAAAACACCTAACCTGTCTCTTTTACCAGCTCATATCGATTTGGTGGGTGCAGAATTGGAATTGGTAAATTTACCAAAACGTGAAAATATGATGAAGCAAATGCTAAATGATGTAAGTGGTGATTATGACTTTGTTATTATTGATTGCGCCCCATCACTTGGATTAATTACGCTAAATTCCCTAACGGCATGCGATTCTGTTATTATCCCTATTCAGTGCGAATATTTTGCTTTGGAGGGATTAGGGAAATTATTAAATACAATTAAAATAGTGCAACAAAGATTAAACGAAAACTTGGTAATTGAAGGATTACTACTAACCATGTATGATACGCGTTTACGCCTTTCTAATCAAGTAGTGGAAGATGTAAAAACCCATTTCCAAGATATGGTTTTTAAAACCATTATTCACCGAAATGTTCGCCTTGGAGAATCTCCTTCTTATGGTGAAACAATAATTATTCATGATGCTACAAGTAAAGGAGCAATAAATTATCTTAACTTGGCAAGCGAACTTCTAAAAAAAGAAGAAAAAAGAAAATCTCAGCCAAAAGAATTGATTGACAGCAATGAATAAAAAACAAAATGGATTAGGAAGAGGTTTAGATGCAATACTTCCAAATATCGCAACTCCTGAAATTAGTATTTCCAGAATAGAAACAAATCCTTTTCAGCCCAGAAATATTTTTGATGAAGAATCCTTAAAAGAACTAGCTGTTTCTATTAAAGAGCTAGGTATAATCCAACCAATTACGGTTCGTAAATTAGGGTTCGATAAATACCAACTTATTTCAGGAGAAAGAAGATTAAGAGCTTCTGAAATTGTAGGATTAACAAAAATTCCGGCATACATCCGTATTGCAAACGATCAGCAAATGCTAGAAATGGCTTTGGTCGAAAATATCCAAAGAGAAAACCTTAATCCTATTGAGGTGGCCTTAAGTTTTCAAAGACTAATTGAGGAGTGTAATTTAACCCAAGAAGCATGTAGTGAAAGAGTGGGTAAAAATAGAAGTACGATTACCAACTTTTTAAGATTACTAAAATTACCAGAAGAAATTCAATTAGGATTACAAAGTCAAAAAATAAGCATGGGACATGCTAGGGCTTTGATAAATGTAAGGGATAAGCAAAAACAAATCAACTTATACCATGATGCGGTGGCCAATGGCATTTCAGTGCGAGAACTCGAACAAATGGTAAGAGAGTTTGCTGAAACAGACTACAATAGAACATCAAAGGAGAAAAGAGTAAAAATAATGATTCCCTTGCCTTTTGATAAACAAAGAAAGATGCATGAGTTATCTAACTATTTAGATAGACAGGTGCAGCTAAAAACAAACAAAAAAGGAAATGGAAAATTGATAATTCCATTTTCCTCTGATGAAGATTTTGAGAGAATCCTCTCTCTTATTAAAGTTAATTCTTGAAATTTTCCAAAGAAATATTTCTAATTATTTTTTGCTTTTTCTACTTTTCAGCAGTAGAAGCACAGGATTTATCTAAGCCAATACAATCACCCAAAAAAGCAGCAATGCTATCGGCCGCCTTGCCTGGACTTGGACAAATTTACAATAAGAAATACTGGAAAGTCCCCCTTATTTATGCAGGATTTCTTACCTCTGTGTACTACATAAATGATAATAATAATAGTTACAAGCAATACAAAGACGCCTATATTATCAGAACGGATAACAACCCGAGTACAGTGGATGATTTTGTGGGAGAATACAGTAGTGGCGATTTACTTATTTTAAAAGATTTTTATAGAAGAAATAGGGAAATATCAATTTTGTGTTTTGTGGGAACTTATATCTTAAATATTGTGGATGCCTCTGTAGATGCACACCTTTTTGATTATGATATTTCTGATGATATTTCATTTCATATTTACCCTACTTCAACTAGCGACTTTAATGGATTTTGTTTAACGTTAAATTTGTAGATTTGCCCTTATGAAAATTGCAATATTAGGCAACGGTAAAATGGGAAAGCGAATTTCTGAATTAGCCACTGAAAATGGACATGAAATTGTAGCAGTATCATCTAGTAAAAATCCTGCAAATACATTAGATTTTATATCAGTTGATGTTGCCATAGATTTTAGCACTCCAACTTCTGCTTTTGATAATATTGCGCATGCAATAAATAGTGGAATCCCTGTTATTTCTGGCACTACTGGCTGGTTAGAAAAGAAAAAAGAAATAGAACAGCTCTGCACTAATAAAGAGGGTGCTTTTTTATATGCCTCCAATTTTAGTTTAGGGATGAACCTCTTTTTTCAGTTAAATAAACAATTAGCCAAATTGATGAAAAATCAGAATTACGAAAGTAAAATTCACGAAATTCATCATCTAGAAAAATTAGATTCGCCAAGTGGAACAGCCAAAACTTTAGCAATGGACAGTCAAGCAATATTAGATAAAGAAATTAAAATAACTGCTGATAGAGTTGAGAATATTCCTGGAACGCATAGTGTTACTTATATCTCCGAACAAGATAAAATAGAAATAAAACACACCGCAAAAAATAGGGATGGATTTGCAATAGGTGCGTTAATGGCAGCAAAATGGATGGTAGGAAAAAAAGGAATTTTTAGTATGAAGGATGTCCTAGAAATGCAATAAAAAAGAAATAAATCGTTAAAAAAAGTATGCAGAAATTAAAAGATAAATTAGGTAGATTTTTCAGATTAGTGATGTTTATTATTTTCACTATTGTGTGGAGTTTTTTTGTATATNTNATAGATGGGGAGTGGCTTTATTTTATTCCGCTTTTTGTTGCAGATGCCCTATTTTGGAAAACTTTTAATTATACCTTTTGGAAAAAAAGAGTAAAAAAGAAAAAGAAGAAAAAAAGTGAACTCAGAAATTGGGGAGATGCCATCCTTTTTGCAGTAATTGCAGCAACTATTTTACGCACCTTTTTAATAGAGGCTTACACTATCCCTACTTCCTCTATGGAAAAATCCTTACTTATTGGTGATTTTTTATTTGTAAGTAAAGTCAGTTATGGTCCCAGAGTTCCTATGACTCCACTTGCTTTTCCGCTTGTACACCATACTATGCCAATTGGAGGAGGAAAGTCCTATTCTGAAAGTATAAAATTACCTTATCATAGGATGAAAGGGTTAGGACAGGTTAAAAGAAACGATTGTGTGGTATTTAATTGGCCAGCCGAAACCCTAGGGCGCCCTATCGACAAAAAGGAAAATTACATAAAAAGATGTGTAGGGATTCCAGGAGATACAATTGAAGTAATAGATGGGCAACTAATGGTAAATCGAAATCCGCAAGAAGAATTTGAAGGCATGAAAAACCAGTTTCAATATAGTGTGAAAACAAAAGGAACTGGTCTGAATCCAAAAATATTGTATGAAAAATATGATATTACAGAAGGCGGTTATGGTAGAAATCAAAATGAATACAACCTAACGCTAACTAATAAAAACAGAGATGCATTAGCTACTTTCCCTAATGTGATATCTGTAGATAAAAGAGTAAAAAAAGAGGCTAAATTTGAAGAATACATCTTTCCTCATAGCAAGAATTTTAGCTGGAATGAGGATAATTATGGACCTATCCTTATTCCTAAAGCTGGAACTACAATTCATTTAACAACTGAAAACCTACCGATTTATAAGGATATTATTGAGCGATATGAAGGGAATACTTTAGAAATTGTGGGAGGAGAAATTTTAATTAATAAAGAGGTGGCTACTACTTATACTTTCAAAATGAATTATTATTGGCTAATGGGTGATAATAGGCACAACTCTGCTGACTCTCGTTTTTGGGGTGTACCAGAAGACCATATTGTTGGAAAAGCACTTTTTATTTGGATGAGTTGGGATAAAAATGCCAAAGGATTGAAAAAAATAAGATGGAATCGTCTTTTTGATGGAGTCAAATAATTCTTTTTTACTGCCTACCTCCTACCTAGCCCCAATTGGATATTATGCTGTTTTGCTACAAAACGAAAATTGTGAAACTGAACAATACGAACATTTTGTAAAACAAAGTATTCGAAACAGATGTGATATTTATGGAGCAAATGGTAAGCTAACTTTAAGTATTCCAAAACAAAGAAAAGCAAGCTCTAAAACCCAGATAAAAGACATAAAAATAGCATACCATCACCCATGGCAAAAAGAGCATTGGAAATCTATTTGTAGCGCTTATCGTTCTTCCTCTTATTTTGAATTTTTTGAAGATTTATTTGTTCCTTTTTACGAAAAAAGAGAAACTTTCCTTTTAGATTTTAACCTGAAACTGCAAGAAGTGATTTTTAAATGTTTGCAAATAAAAGATACAAGTATTCTGACACAATCTTACCAAAAACAAAGCACTTCAAACGATTACCGAAACGCTACTTTTCAAATAAAAAATCAAACAAAATACCATCAAGTTTTTGAAAATAAATGCGGCTTTATTTCAAATCTATCCATTATCGATTTACTCTTTAATAAAGGTCCTGAAAGTGCAGATTATTTAAATAATCTAGATATTCGTATTGAGATATAAAATATTAGAAGAAAAGTCTCACATCTAATTACTACTATCTAACATCTATTTTCTATTTTTGACAAAATTTATTCGCAATGGCAGATTTAGAATTCAANAANAATGATGATAAGATGAGNTTGCTCATCTCAGAGATGAAAAGGAAACATGCTAAAGTATCNTTGGGTGGTGGTAAAAAGAAGATTGAAAAACAACACAAAAAAGGGAAACTTACCGCTCGTGAGCGAATTGAATACCTAAAAGATAAGACGGCTGACTTCTTAGAAATTGGCGCATTTGTTGGAGAAGGAATGTATGCCGAATATGGTGGATGCCCATCAGGAGGAGTAGTTGCAGGAATCACTTATGTTACAGGAAAACAATGTATTGTTGTTGCCAATGATGCTACTGTAAAAGCAGGAGCTTGGTTCCCCATTACTGCTAAGAAAAACTTAAGAATGCAAGAAATTGCAATGGAAAACAGATTGCCAATTATTTACTTAGTTGATAGTGCNGGAGTATTTTTACCTATGCAAGATGAAATTTTCCCAGACAAAGAACATTTCGGAAGAATATTTAGGAATAATGCCCGCATGAGTTCCATGGGAATTACACAGATTTCTGCCGTAATGGGGAGCTGTGTTGCGGGGGGTGCTTACCTTCCTATTATGAGTGATGAAGCCCTTATTGTGGATAAAACTGGCTCTATATTTTTAGCAGGTAGTTACCTTGTAAAAGCCGCTATTGGCGAAACTATTGATAACGAAACTTTGGGTGGTGCTACT
>JGI26061J44794_1000311_pt1 | contig 22259 bp, 23 predicted proteins | sample MarorgKNORR_S2LV_5_FD_44794 | JGI IMG/M metagenome (IMG submission 44794) | reverse complement strand
GCTTTTTTGGAGAAAAAATGTTTGCAATCGTTAATATATCAGGAAAACAATACCGCGTCGAAAAGGGTGACCAGATTAAAGTGGCACTTCTTGAGACCGAAGCCGGAAAAAAGGTCAAATTTGAAAATGTCCTTTTAACTGATGACGGTAATAAAGTTACCGTAGGTAAACCCACGGTAAAAGGTGTCACCGTATCCGGGACAGTCATGAATCATGGCCGGGACCGAAAAATTATTATCTTTAAGAAGAAACGGCGGAAAGGATATCGCCGTAAAAATGGACATCGCCAGGATTTTTCTTTGATTCAAATTGATTCAATTTCTGGATCAGCACCAAAGAAGGAAGCGGCACCTAAGAAGGCAGCCGCCAAGAAAAAAACAGCTAAAGCTGAAAAGAAGGAAAATTAAAAATGGCACATAAGAAAGGAGTTGGAAGCTCCAGAAATGGTCGTGATTCCAATTCAAAAAGGCTGGGCGTTAAAGTGGCCGATGGGCAAAGCATCCTTGCTGGTGGCATTATATTAAAGCAGCGCGGTACGAAGTTTCATCCCGGTGTCAATGTGCGCCGTGGCGGAGACGATACATTATTTNCCACTTCTGATGGTGTTGTACAATTTAAGCGGAAAGGTCGCGAACGTAAATTTGTTAGCGTTTTAAATAACAACTAATAAAATTTCATTTCATTCTGTAAAAAACCCTGTATCAGATTAATGATACGGGGTTTTTTTATGTTTGGAAGTGGTTAAATGCCTTAATTTCTAATGACNGATAACTCGAATAAATCATCGGAAGGATTTACTATGTCAAAACCTAAAATTTCACTAATTGGCGGGGGTCAAATCGGTGGGAACCTTGCCTTGTTGGCCGCACAAAAAGAATTGGGTGATATCGTTATTTTTGATATACCCAAAGCTGAAGGAATGGTAAAGGGAAAAGCATTGGACCTTATGCAGCTTCGCCCTCACGATGGATATGATTCCAATATAATTGGTACTTCAGATTGGAATGATCTAAAAAACACTGATGTCTTTATCATCACAGCCGGGATCCCAAGAAAACCGGGCATGGACCGTGAAGATCTCTTGGGAATAAACCTTGGTATTATGAAGGATGTTGCCACCCACATAAAAGAACATGCGCCCAATGCGTTTGTCATTGTGATTTCGAATCCATTAGATGCAATGGTTTATGCGTTTTACAAAGTTTCCGGATTCAGTAAAAATAAGGTGGTCGGGATGGCCGGCGCGTTGGATAGCGGTCGGTTCCGAACGTTTATTGCCATGGAAACAGGGCTGTCTGTGCAAGATGTTACATGTATGGTATTAGGTGGGCATGGCGATACAATGGTTCCCATCACCCGATTAGCTACGGTCGGCGGTGTTCCTGTAACCGATCTGATTTCACCTGAGAGATTGAAAGCAATTGAAGATCGTACCCGTGTTGCGGGCGGTGAAATTGTGAAACTTTTTGGAAACGGTTCCGCATTTTATGCCCCAGCTCAATCGGCCATTGAAATGGCAGAATCATATTTAAGAGATAAAAAACGTGTCATTCCCTGNNCATCCCTTTGCGAAGGCGAGTTTGGTGTGAATGGCTATTTTATAGGNGTACCAACTGTGATCGGTGCCGGCGGTGTTGAAAAAATTCTGGATTTTACATTAACAGGTGATGAAAAGGCAGAATTAAACAATACATTGNATGTAGTGAAGAAAACCGTCTCAGAGACCGGTTTATAATCTTCATTTTCCACCAGCACCCGGTGGAAAATATAATCAACAAAAGAAAAAGCCCGTTGGTCATTAATCAAGGGACTTTTTCTTTCTTTATGCTCCAGGCACAAAAATACCCAAAAACTTATATTCATAAATATTTATAGCTACATGACAACATTTTTTACTATTACCGTGTCATACCTATGTGACCAAATTAAATTTTGAAGAACGACATCAGACAATTAATACAATTAGCCCAAGCTGGAGATTCGAAAGCATTTCACCAACTTGTGGCATTACACGACGAGAAAATAATGACATTGGCTTTCCAACTCACTCAAAATACAACAGATGCAGAAGACCTCTACCAAGAGGTTTTTATAAAGGCATATAAAAGTATATCAAAATTTCGCTTTCAGGGTGCATTCTATACTTGGCTATACAGAATTACGGTAAATACTTTTTATAATTTGAAACGGTCACAAAACAAAATGCCTATTCAAGAGACATTAGAAGATGGGTCAGATCATCTTTTAAATATTTCTGAGGAACCAAATGATTCTCCCAAACGAAATGAAATTATCATTGCTGTAAAAGAAGCTGCAGAAAAACTCCCTCAAAAACAGCGGACTGCTTTTTTACTCAAACATATGCAAAACTTAAAAATTCGTGAAATTTCCGGAATTATGGGTATTGGTGAAGGCACCGTAAAAAAATACCTATTCCGGGCCATGGAAAAACTCAGAATCGAATTAAAGGATTATCGACATGCCTAATATTTCCAAAAAACTGAAAGAAAAGGCCACGCTTTATGTCATGAATGCCATGACAGATCAAGAGCGCGACCTGTTCGAATCATCCATGACAACTAATGATGCATTAAAGCAATATGTTGATGAATTAACACATACCCTGTCATTAACAACACATTCATTTGATTACAAACCATCAGAAGAAGAATTACAAGGTCAACGTAATTTGTTAAGGGTAAAGACTGTTCAGTTGGACAACATTCAATCTAATGTCCCATTATTAGAAAAAGTAAGTCTTGCATTTGAAACAGTTCTTTCACCTCGTCAACCCATTTGGGCGGTGGTAACGTACGTGGTAATTGCTTTTATTGCCGGTCAATTTTTATCAGTTACCCCCGTTCAGGATGCTGCTACACATAATGGGTTTTCATCTGCCGAAATTTTAGGACTCATTCAAGAAGGTGCACTTTCAAACGTTCAGTTTGAAAAATCCGAAGGTGACAACATCCGCCTGGCGGTGGAAACAAAACAGAATGTAGATGTATCCGGCGGTACCAACGATGAAATTATCCAGCAAATACTATATTATTTATTACTCAACGATGCAAATCCGGGGAAAAAGACTCCAAGCCGTGAGCCTCTTAAAAACCGTGCCTGCTCATGATAACAAAAAACTCGTCCTCATTTCATCTATTTTGTCGGAAACCAATGCGGGGGTTCGCCTTAGAGCGCTGGATTTATTATCTCAATTTGAAACAGACAAAACCATTCGGGATGCCTGTTTGAAAATTTTACTGGAAGACCAAAATGAAGCTGTTCGAATGGGGGCCCTATCTATCCTGGCCAATAGTCCATCAGCAGATATTGTTCCTGCCCTTCGAGTGGTGAGTCTTATGGACCAAAATGAATATATTCGTGAACGGGCAGTAGAAGTGATGATCGACATAAGTTACTTAGCCGAAGACCAAGCATTAGAGGTAATTCAATGAAATATCTTATTCCATTAATATTCATCGTCTCAGCTCATACCCAAAACTTGTATGAGTCATTCGAAACGTTTGATAAAGATTCAAAAAATTGGTATGTAGCCAAAACGACATACGAATTTGATGTCAGTAAAGCAGAAGGAAATAACCGAGTGGTTGAATTCAGCAATGTCATCGGTGACATTTCTGTTGAAGGAAAACCAACAACAACTGTTACGATTATTGAAAAAATAAAAATACGATCAAAAACCAAGTCATCAGCAGAAGAAATATTTCAATCCAGCAAGGCTGAAGTGTCCAAATCCGGGATGGGACATATCCAATTTAAGGGAGACAAAAAGTTCCGTTCCCATAAGGTTCACTATGATTATGATGTCATCGTCCCAAATCATTATAACCTGAGTATGCATACTTCCGGCGGTGATGTAGAAGTGTTATATCTTACTGGAGAAGCTTATCTCAAAACCAGCGGCGGTGATGTGGATGTGACTGCCTTAACCGGTCGTCTCACCGCCAAATCATCCGGTGGCGATTTAACCCTAGAAAAAGTGAAAGGGGTTGTCAATATCCGTACATCCGGCGGTGATATAGAAATTACTGATTGTGTAGGCAAATTGGAGGGGACTACATCCGGTGGCGATATAAATGTTTCTTTCTGTCAGGCCGAAGTAGATATGCATACCAGCGGAGGAAATATTGACTTTAAAGAAATTACAGGCAAAAATATTTACGGTAGGACTTCCGGAGGGAACATCGAAGTTGAAGATATTAAAGGTGATGTGAAAGTTTTTACATCCGGCGGAAATATAGAAGTGGTGAACATAGACGGCCATTTAGAAGGCGAAACATCCGGTGGCCATATTGATCTTGATCGCATTCGCGGTGATATTGATGTGAAAACCAGTGGCGGGACTATCAATGGTGATCGCATTCACGGAAAAATATATGCCCGAACCAGTGGTGGATCCGTTATTATTGAAAAGATCTGGGATCAGTCGTTGAAAAATCATGACATTAATTTGAGGACCAGCGATGGTAGTATTGAATTAATCCTACCGGGTAATTTTCCTGCTTCCTTTGATGCATTCGTTGAAAATCGTAGATCCACAGGCGCCATCGATTCTGAATTCCCATTACAAATTCGCCTGGACGATGGCGACGTTATTGGCACGGGCGACATAAACGGGGGAACGTTTATTGTGAAATTAAAATCGCACCGCGGCTCAATCACTATAGAAAAGGATTAAGGCCATGAAAATATTATTATCATTTATTATTCTGAATATGGGAATTGCCCAGGACACAACTGAGGTAAAAATCGTTGTTGATCCAGCCATTTCTACAGAATCCACCCAAGATNAGAAAAAAGAAAACTTAGCCACAGATGAATTCACATTCCGTGCGGACGTAACCATTGACTCTGGTGAGGTATCCGAAACCAATATGCGTATCATCGGTGGAGATTTGACTGTTTTTGGTACCGTGAATGGCAAGATAACCTTATTTGGTGGTGATGCTACCCTAAAAAATGGCAGTGTGCTGAATGGCGAAATCATTACCATCGGCGGGAACGTTTACCGTGAACCGAAAAGTATGGTAAATGGAAAAATTATCGAGAATAATCTGTCGGAAGGATTGATTTACCGAGAAACGGACAAGGAAGATGCCATTCAGGGAACAACTGAATTTGGATTGGATCGTAAATCAGAACGATCCCGCCAAAGTTGGATTCATCCCGAACACTCTGTCCTTCAGTATAATAGAAATGAAGGCCTATTGCTTACACCCTTTAATGAACGNTGGGATCGTCATTCAAAATCAAATTTTAGACTTAATTGGTCTGCAGGGGTTCGCTGGAGAAAAGGATTTGCTCCTGATTATGCGGGTCGTGCAACTTTTGAAAAAAACTTTTTTGAAAATCAGAATTTAGTCCTCTATACCAGTTTATTTAAAGAAGCGCGAACCGATGATGGATACCGACTACCACAAAAAGAAAATGATTGGGCCAGTTTTCTCGCACGCCAGGATTTTTATGACCGCTGGGAGGAGCAAGGATGGGAAGTGGGTGGCGGATTAAATCTATTCAGGAATTTCAGAATCAAGGGCCGGGTTGTATCAGCGGAACANGATACGCTCCCAGTTTGGAATATGTATAGTGTATTTGAAAAAGGACGGAACCTACGACCCAATCTTGTTTTGGATCCAACCGCTGTTAACTATTCGGAAATTTCCATTATGGGCAAATCAGCTCATTATTCACCATTGAGTACGGGGTTAGCCGTGTTTTTGCAATCTGAATTCATTCAGGCTGGGGGAGATTCTTCCACCGTGTTTAAAATGGATTATGGAAAAGCCATCCAGCGAAACTTGGCATTAATCGTATTCAATTGGGAATTTTCAGAAGGACTCGTTTTTCGTTCCCGTCTAATGATTGGCTCTGCCGGAGAAGCACTTTCTCCCCATCGTTTATTTACCNTGGGGGGGCTTGGCTCTGTTGCAGCGCAACCCTATAAACTTCAGCAAGGGAATCAAATGGCACAGTTAAACCTGGCATTATTTTTAACCCCTACATTCACCGACGGCGATTGGCTCATTTCATTTTTTGTTGATGGGGGTCGAGCGTGGACAGGAAGTTCTTGGGATACGGGNTGGATATCCGATAATCCAAAGTTAGGCATATCTTCAGCNGGAATCGGTTTCGGCAATGGCGATCTTGATGATGACCTTCATGTGATGGTTAATATTGCAAAACCACTGGACCATGATGGCCCTATCGAAACAACCTTTCGATTTAACTTTTCATTTTAACATGAAAAAGACACAATATATCACAGCAATCATTCTCCTTTCACTTGGAATAGCCCAGGGTCCATCCACTCCCCTATTTCAACAAGATAAAGGGCGTGACGACAAAGGAAAGTGGGTCCGGGATCATTATAATTATACAGTGGGCGATATAGATCAACTGGAAGTGGATATTGAATATGTTATGGGGGAACTCAACCTGGATGCAAACATGAAACCCAAATTAATCAGCGGAAGTATCTTTTATTACCCTCTCTGGTTTGCACCTGAGATTGAATATGAAGAAAGGTCTAATCGAGGGGTTCTTTCAATCCGAACAGATCAGGACGATAATTATAATTTTGTTTTGAGTGAGTATAAAATATTTAAAAAGGGCTTNAGTGAATTTGAAGATAATTCACTCGATTTTTCCCTTCCAACAATGATCCCGATTNACTTGGATTTGGATTTCGGTATGGGTTCTGCCAATATTGATTTCACAGATTTAACATTATCCCACATCCAAATAGAAGGTGGAATGGGTGAAATGAATGTAGAAATGCACAGACCCAATCCTATGGTGTGTGATTTCCTAAAAATTGATACAGGCTTAGGATCATTTGAAGCGGAAGGATTGGGAAATATNAATGCGCGANAAGTAGANATTGAAGTAGGTATGGGATCAGCCGAAATTGATTACCGTGGCCACTTTACCCATGATGTTGAAATTGATATTGAAGTAGGTATGGGATCGCTTGAGCTGATACTACCAGATAATGTGAATGTGAAGGCAAAAGTTCGCCACAATTTTTTATCCAGTATTGATATGGATGATTTAATCAAAAAAGGGAATTATTATTTAACCGAGGATTGGGAATCTGACCGGCCAACTGTCTTCCTCGATATTAGCGTCGGACTTGGATCGGTTGACATCGATTTAAGACATTAAAATAAGGAAATTATAAAAATGAAATATTTTATTGGCCGTCGATAAAAACTGATCCTTCTTTTATTTCAACTTCAAAAGTTTTTACTTTTAAAACCGAATTGGCTACAGCACAAGCACTATCAACATCGAATTCCCATAGATGAAATTTGCATTGAATTATTTTATTTGAAATATTTCCATCCGCCAACGAACCACCTCTATGAGGACAACGATTATCCCAGGCATGAATTTTTCCTTTTATATTAAACAAAGCGATGGGAATATCATTTACCATCACCAGTTTACTCCCCCCTTCTGGAATTTCAGAAAATTTTGCGACCTTTATCATTCAACCATGGCTAATACTTCGGCCACCAATTTTTCAATTCCTTCGGCTGCTTCCTTAATTGATTTAGCCTCCATATAAGCAGGTGTGGTAATGATCTTCTTTTCCTTGTCAATAATCATTTCAGTGACAGGACATGCCACATGTACACTNCCCATTGCCTTTATATCACCGGCAGTTGTTTTATCCGAACCAATGGTCATTTCAGCCGATTCATCCAACTCACCCATAATTTTGGCCATCATAGCCGGGGCAATACAAATAGCGCCAATGGGTTTTTGCAAAAGATGGACTTCTGTAACCAATCGATATACATCGGGATTAATAGAACAATCAGCCCCAGCCATCGCATAATCACATAAGTTTTTTACCACACCAAATCCCCCGGGAATTATCAATGCATCAATATCATGGCCCGTTACTTCNGCCATNTCCTTTATATCCCCTCGGGCAATCCGGGATGACTCTACAAGCACATTGCGGAATTCATCCATTTCCTGCCCGGTATAATGGTTCACCACATGCATTTGGTCAATATTGGGTGCCATAAGAATCATTTCGACTCCCGCACGATCTAAAGCCAACATTGTGATGACTGTTTCATGGATTTCTGATCCATCATTCACCCCACACCCCGATAACAATACACCTACTTTTTTCATAATTTACCTATTTGTTTAATAAATTGTAGAGATTNAGCATGCTGAATCTCTACTTTATATTTTGATTAATATTCCTGTTTAACCCCGAAAATTTGGTCCGTTTTGCTGCAGATCCTTTAAACAATTTACGAAACCCGTCTTTATCCATTTTAGTCCAATCTTCATTAGACCATTCTAAAAATTCCTTACGAGGCTGAAAAGAAGATTCAGTGGATACTTGGCTGAATTTTTGATTCCATGGACATACTTCCTGGCAAATATCACATCCATATATCCAGCCGTATAAATTTTCAATATCACTAAAGTCACCACGATATTCAATGGATTGATATGAAATACATTTTCTTGAATCCATGGTGTATTCACCCAATGCATGGGTGGGACATGCGTCAATACATGCAGTACAAGAACCACAAAGATCCTCATTAAAAATCGGATCGTAATCCAGCTCAATATCTAATAGAAGTTCACCTAAAAAAAGCCAACTGCCATAATCTCTCGAAATCAAATTAGTATGTTTCCCCTGCCAGCCCAATCCTGCTTTCTGAGCCCATACTTTATCCATTACCGGAGATGTATCGACGCACACAATTCCTTTCATTTCCGGGTTTTCTTCTTTCAACCACGCCAATAAATAAAACAGTTTCTTCTTCAATAAATCATGATAATCATCCCCCCAGGCATAATTGCTGAATTTAAAATCAGTCGTTATATCTGACTGATCTTTTCCGACAAAATAGTTCATCCCGACGCTAATAACAGACTTCGCTTCCGGGAAATATGAATGAATATCTCCCCGCTCATCCTTTCGCTTTGCAATCCATTTCATGGTGGCGTGGTTACCTACATTTAGCCATTGGTCCAGATTCCTCTTCGCGTCCGGTGTGGGTTCCGCTTTCGCAATACCCACTTTTTGGAACCCCAATCCCTTGGCTTTTGATTTGATTGATTCTGAAAGAGAATTTCTCATCACAGAATTTAGAGAACTCAAATTACCATATCACACCAAAATTGGGATGTAAATTTTAGCGACTTATGACTGAATTACATCCAAACTTAATCGAATGGAAAACTGGCGGTGAGATGAAATCTGTATTGTCCGGTTCGTTAAAAATATTTTGTAAACAGATTGGAAACCCAAATGCAGATGCTGACAAAACGGTCCTTTTACTTCATGGGTTCCCCGAGTCGTCATATTCTTACCATCGTGTTATCGAAGGTTTAAATACTTTTTTTGACCGCATTATTCTTTTTGACTTTTTGGGTTTTGGTCTCAGTGATAAGCCTTTGAACCATACTTATAGTTTAAAAGAACAAGCCCAGATAGCCCTGGAATATGGAAATCCTATGGGGTGAAAGGTGGGCACCTAATTGCCCATGATATGGGAGATAGTGTCGCCACAGAACTGGTGGCCTTAGCAAATGCAAGAATCGGAGATTGGTTTCCAAATGNATTTCNATCAGTCACATTCACCAATGGNGGTATGGTAATAGAACTTGCCGAACTTCGAATCCTTCAAAAACTGATGCTTAATCCTATACTCGGGCCTTTCCTTTCAAAACTATCCAAGTATAAGATATTTAAACAGCAAGTATATAGTGCCAATGGCAGTTTACAATTGAATGAATCTGAAATTAAAATCATGTGGTCAGCATTTCGAAGTGGGAATGGAAAAATAATTGGTCATCGGCTTATACAGTATATACATGACCGACATAGATATCAAAATAGTCGATGGCTGCCGGCATTAAAAGAAACAACAATTCCGATTCATTTATGCTGGGGTGAGTTGGATTCAGTTGCTCCCATTGCAATTGCTGAAAAATTAAGTAATGATATATGTAGGGATGCGTGCTTTACACGTATGGCTGAAACCGGCCATTTTTGCCAAATGGATAACCCGGAAAAATGGATAGAAAGTGTATTGAGATATTACCGAGAGATTTAGTCCTNACTTTTCAATAATTTTTCTGCCCATAAAATACCGATGATTGTTTTTACATCGGTGATTTTTCCATTCCAGACCCATGACAATGCTTCTTCTAAAGATGTGGGAACTAATTCCAAAAATTCGTCAATATCTAAATTATGTTCTGTTTGGATCAAATCTTCTGCCAAATACATCCACATTTTTTCATTGGTAAAGCCAATAGCAGGGTGAATATTTGTTAAGAAAGTTAATTTATTAGTTCGATATCCTGTTTCCTCTTCCAGTTCTCGATGGGCACAATCGATTGGTTTTTCACCTTCATCCAGTTTACCGGCGGGAATTTCAATAAACTCGTCTTTCGGACCATAACGAAACTGCCGAATCAGACAAATATTTCCATCAGGTAATATGGGAATGATACATACGGCACCGGGATGGTCTATCCATTCTCTTGTACTGGTTTTGCCATTGGGTAACTTTACTTTGTCTAAGTACAAATCCAGATACCGACCAGAGAATACTTTCTCTGAAGAAATTTTAGTTTCTTTTAAATCTGACAATGATTAAAATTAATTATCGGTATTCTTTAAGAAGAATTCTGNCTTTTTTGATCTGTTCCCAATCAGCGAGAGATTCTACTTTTGTTGGGGTCATATTGGTGACTTCTTCTAAGAGAGAAATTGCTGAACTTTTTTCTTTATTTTTATAAAGTGCTTGGGCTAAATACACTTTTTGAACCGGCTTTGCGTCGCCTGTCTCGTTCGCTTTCTTCAGCCATTTTATGGCTTCATCGTTATCAGGCCAGGAAAGAAAAAAAGGAATATACGGTGATTTATAATGAACAGCCCCCAACATAAAATAACCACCACCGTCTTCATAGTTAGGGTTTAATTCAATGATGGTGAGTGCATGGTCTTTCATTTGATCCGCCACNCCTTCCTTTGCAGCTGTCAAAATACCATACACTTCTGCCCAACTTCCCAGATTCGATAAGTACCAATAATGTAATTCAACATTTTTGGGATATTTATCTAAATTTTCTAATGCCAATTCCTTAGCGCTATTATAAATAACTTTTTTTTCATTCTTAGTTTTGGCAATATACTTCCCTTTAAAATAGTAGGATTTTAATAATCCCACCACTGCCTCTACTTTACTTTCATCCATAGCAAAATGAAAGAATTCTATTGCGTAATTAATCTGTTTTGGGTTGGCCTGATCTTCTATACTGCCTTCGGCCCTGCGATTGTAGGCGGTCATTCCTTTTTCCAAATTGGATTGGGGAAAAAGAATTCCAACCCATATGAAAATAATCAACCCATATTTAGTCATTAAAAATATTCAATATAAGTAATTTTTAATTCACGCTGGAAATAATCCACTTTTTCATCGTCAAAAAGTAGATTATTAAAATCCAATTCAATATGAAGATGTTCCACAAATGTCCAGCGAATAGCTGCATTTAAATAACCGCCTTTACTAATAGACATGGTTTTTGCCGTCATGTCATTTTCATTCAAGGCAGCATTATATTCCAACAATAATGATAATTCAGGATTGAACTCTATGTCGAATCCGAAAAAATAATTCATATCCTTGTCGCCGTCATTTACTTCTGCAAAATTATAATTTGTACCTGCATGCACACCAAGATTTCCCAAGGGGGTTTTCCAGTTTTTGCTACCTGCCAAATATAAGCCCATGGCTTTCACATCATAACGCATGAGTGAATCAGCAGCATTGAAATGACCAAGTCCCTGGGTATTCACTCCAAAGGAAACACCGGGCCTGGATTCCGTTTCATCAATGAGTCGATATTTAAGATTCGCTTCTGGCCTTGGATACCAAATAAGGCTATCATCACCGATTAAATTAGCCGATCCAAAGGAAAGCCCAAATTGAAAGCGATCCGTAATTCCTACGCTGAGAGAGGTGGTAAGTCCCCCGCCTTTTTGAACGCGCATTTCCATAGCGTAACTTCCGCGAACAAGTGTTCCAGCTGATGGTACAGTCACTAATGTTGTTGGGGGCGGATAGGATTGTGCCCATCCAAATGTGGAAAGTAAAATAAATAATGGTATTGAGATGGATTTAAATAACTTCATTTAATCCTCTAGTATGTGGTTATAGAGCCGTCAATTTAGCCAATGTACTCCACCCAATGCAAGTTCAGGGGAAAATCCGTTCTCCATACTTCGATGTAATGGATTGTACTCTAAATTTTGGCATTGTTAATTCACCTTTTTCACCAATAAGAATAAAGGTAACGCGCTGATTACCCAATTCAATCAGATGAATCAACAAACTATCCCCATTGGTCAGCACCATTAAATCATAATCTGTTTTAGGGATAAATACGTCAAATGGAACGGCTAAATCTTTTTCTCGAATTTCTTCTAATATAATTGAAATTTCGTCCAGTCGATTTCCATAACGCGGCGGCGGTGTTTTATATAATTGATCGGCCGGTGGTTTAACCAATGCCACATGGCTCACTTCTTGCCCACGATGGTCAAACTCCCAGATTTCTTTCCGGTTCGTCAACATATCTATAGAATATGCAAATCGGCGAATGGGGTTTTCCGTTGGTAATGATATCCAAACTTCACCACTTAATAAGCCCAAGTGATCATAAATAAAATCGATTTTTCCATAATGGTCACCTCGAACATCGGTAAAATGGATTGATTCAATTTGATCCGATTCATTCAGGATAAATTTGGATTCCTGCCCCTCGTAATATCCCTGAATTTGTTTAGGGCTTTCCTTCCGAAATTCTTCTGACCATGGTTCCTCCATCCCATATTGAATCAGGCTATCCGGTTTTTGATCAGCATTTAGGAAATACCGTCGGATCAATTTTTTCCCTGGATCATATTCTAATACTTCACGTTTCAGAGATTCCCCATCCACATCAATCCATTCCTTCATGACAGCCATTTTTTTTGCATTATAAAAAACCTGAAGGTGCGATTTTTGAAATCGATCCGTCGCTAACAGACGATCATCCGCCATAAAATCATGATCATTTGCATAAAAGCGCATAAAACTAACTTCTCTATTCTGGCCAAATAGGATACTTACGATAATCAATATGGATGAAAGTACTCTCACACTACATTCCTTTATGATCGGACATTTGGCTCAAAAAGCCATTGGACCAGGATTCAAAATTTCCGTTTGTAATGGTTGATCGTATTTTTTCCATGAGGGTCATATAATAAGTCAAATTGTGGATGGTAGCCAAGCGTAACCCCAACACTTCCTTTATATTAAATAGATGGCGCAAATAGGCGCGGGTAAAATTTTGGCAGGTATAACATGTGCATTCCGGATCAATCGTTTCAAACGATTCTTTATGTCGATTATTCCCAATATTGATGATGCCGTGACTGGTAAATAATTGCCCATTCCTGGCATTTCGTGTAGGTAACACACAATCAAACATATCTACACCCAATTGAACGGATTTAACCAAATCTGTTGGGCGACCCACACCCATAAGATAGCGCGGTTGATCCTGAGGAAGTATGCCATCCATTTGCTCAATCGTTTCAAACATGGCATTTTTTTCTTCTCCAACAGCCAAACCGCCAATCGCCATTCCACACTTGGCAAAGGGCATTAATTCTTCAGCACTTCTTTTTCTAAGAGATTCACAGATACTCCCCTGAACAATGGGAAACAGTGTTTGCTGCCAATCAAATAATGGACCATTGTTCTCTAAGTATTCATGGGATTNCCCCATCCAAAGGGTAGTGCGCTCTACTGCTTTTTCAACGATTGATTCTTCCGCTTCCCCCGGAGGACATTCATCAAAAGCCATGATAATATCAGACCCTAAATGGCGTTGGATATTCATGGATACTTCCGGTGTAAAGAAGTGTCGGCTTCCATCCAAATGAGATTGGAATTCCACACCTTCGTCGGAAATTTTATTTAATCTCGCCAATGAAAAAACCTGAAACCCACCACTGTCAGTTAAAATAGATTTTTCCCAATTCATAAATGAATGAAGGCTCCCAGCTTTGTGGATTAATTCATGGCCGGGGCGAATATATAAATGATACGTATTCCCAAGAATAATCTGCGCATCCAGTTTTGTGAGTACCTCCGGATCAATTGTTTTAACGACACCTTGTGTACCAATAGGCATAAAAACAGGTGTGTGTATTTCGCTATGGTTTGTTTTGAGAATACCCCGCCGCGCCGACGTTCCTCTGTCGCTATGGACAATTGTAAATTGCATCAAAAAGTTTGATCCGAATTGGGGTTAAAACCCCAACTTTGGTGATTTTCTTGAAACACCGTCATAAATGACGGGGTAATTGAACTTACTAATTAAACTTATTATTGGATTCTTACCCCATCCTTTAGGATGGGGCGTGAACATCCCAACAAACAGGGGATTTATCCCCAAACTATCATTGTTAATCGAACTCATCAAAATAAAAGATGAAACGCTTCTCCCACATTAGTAACGCCTGATATTTTTATACCCTTTGGCTGCGTTTTCATGCGTTTCACATTTGCGGTGGGGGCGATTACTGATTTAAAGCCTAGGGCTTTAGCCTCATTAATCCGAGTATCCAATCTGCTTACAGATCTCACTTCACCCCCCAAACCAACTTCACCAATTAAAATGACTGACTTAGGTAAAAGTTTATCCCGAGCGCTGGATGCCACAGCAGTAATGACGGCTAAATCAGCAGCTGGATCATCAATTTTGAGTCCGCCAACTAAATTGACAAAAACATCTTGGGTTCCCATCAAAATTCCTAGTCTTTTTTCAAGAACAGCCAACAACATAGCCAATCGTTTAAAATCAAACCCATTTACATTGCGCTGAGGCGTCCCAAAGTTTGCATTAGAAACCAAAGCCTGAACTTCCACTAAAATCGGGCGACTGCCCTCCAAAGATGGAAATATAGTTGATCCGGAAATATCATCTCGTCTTTCAGCTAAAAAGAGTTCCGATGGATTTTTCACTTCAATGAGACCATTGGATTCCATCTGAAATATGCCCACTTCATTTGACGTACCAAATCTATTTTTTGCGGACCGAAGGATACGATGATCATGACGATCATCTCCCTCTATATACAAAACAACATCCACCATATGTTCCAGCATTTTAGGCCCGGCGATAATACCTTCTTTTGTCAAATGGCCAATAATAATGACAGCAATATTCCTTTGCTTCGCCAATTGAAGAAGCTGTTGGCCACATTCCCGGATTTGGCTCACAGAACCAGGGAGTGAATCCAACGCATCACTAAAAACAGTTTGAATAGAATCGATCACAACCAATTCGGGCTGGATTAAGGATACTTGATCTAATATGCCTTCTATCCGATTTTCAGATGAAAGGTGTAGGGTATCTGAGTTCACATTTAACCGTCGGGCACGTAAGCCAATTTGCTCCTCGCTTTCTTCTGCAGAAACGTATAGGACTGGTTTTGTAAATGCAGGTAATATTTGAAGTGCAAGTGTGGATTTTCCAATCCCCGGGTTGCCTCCCAATAAAATGAGTGATCCGGGTAAAAGTCCACCGCCCAGAACCCGATCCATTTCTGCAATGCCTGTTGGGATGCGTTTGACTTCTTCACCTTGTAGAATATCTGAAAGTTTGCGAGAATCCCGCACTAAACCACTATTTCCCTTTTTTCGCTTTTTGGAAACCTTAAATTCGCCTAGCGTTCCCCACTCATTACAAGAAGGACATTGGCCATACCATTTCGGATGATCATTCCCACAGGCTGAACATAGGTAAACTATTTTAGATTTTAGTTGGGGCATTATTAGGAGAGAAATTGGAAAGAGAACAATCCAGAACCAAGAGGAAAGGTATTAAATCCTTACCAATCATACCCGAGAGATAAATACCATTGAGGCTTAGAGAATCCACTATCAGTCCAATCATAAGCCGCTTCAATCCGTAATAAATATATAAAGGGGACTTTAATTCCGTATCCTATGGTTCGAACCCATGGCGAGAATTTTTCTGATATATTGTTTCCGTATTTTGCCTGCAAATAAGCAAAGTCTGAAAATTCCCGGCGATCATCCCAGGCGGCACCTATATCCATAAAAATATGGCCCCGGATATTGCCGAAAATAACTTTCATTGGGAANCCCAATTGAAAATATTGAATGAAGGGAAACCGGAATTCAAAATTGGCCAAGAATACATTGGTACCAAATCGCTCTGAATAACGAGCACCCCTAAGCGGATACGCAAATTCAGAAAAATAAATATCCTGTAATAATGTATTATTATTGCTGTCGAGNATTACATTACGCCAACGTGTTTCCCCCGTTGTGTCATCATCTACACCATCTGTCGATCCTGTGCCAAAAATCCAATTTTGCATGCCACCTAAAAAGTACTTTTGTGGGTTTTTCCCTGTACTCATTCCAAAAAATAATCGNCCGGCGAATGAATAATCCCGGGTAATCATTTGGTATTTCCGCATATCAATTTTTAGTTTTTGATAGGAAATGCCCTTATCCCCCATGGCAGGGCTCATTTCAAATGTTGTACTNTGGCGAAATCCATCGATGGGTCCCGTATATCCGAAAACAGCGTTGTCATAAATATAGCTCAAAGTAGGGTTGGCCGAAACAAAACCATCATCCTGAATAATTTCATTTTTGTTGAGATATGAATCGATATTAAAAAGTTTGTAATCCAAATTATGAATAATCAACCCAGCGTCAATTCGGTGAAATCGGTTGAAGGGACGTGAGGCCATGGCTGCCAAACCAAAATGACGCATGCGAGCCGTTAAATCTGTGACCATTCCCAATTCGTTAAAGGCATATCCTGCAAAAAAGAAATCCGCCTGATGGAATAAGGTAAAATAATAATNCAATCGATTTTTTAAATAGGCATAATTCAGGTAATAATCACTATTTTGTAACGAGATTTGAGATTCAAGGGCAACGGATATTTGGTGGTCTCCCATGACATCGCTGAAATAAAACATGAATAAACCTTGGTGACCAAATACATTATTATAACCATAGGCAGCTTGCGCAATGTCTAGACTAAACCGTGTTTTATAAGCTTGGGGGATGTATTCACCATCGTCCCTTTTATATAGTGAATCTGGTTTGGATTCTAAGGNCTGATCTATCATAGATTCATTATTATACTGCTCATATTCCCATGCAAATATATAGGTTGAATAATCTGTTGTATTGGCGTCGGTTCCTTTCAACTTATGTTTCCGCAAATCTGTTAATTCTTCCCGATCATTCTCTTCTCGATTTGCAATAAAATTCGTTGGCGCAACAGAGGTTGATTCTAAATTCAAGGGATTATTGATTCGATAAATATCCCACCCCAGACCCGAGTAGCCTGCAAATACCATTATACCATCATCACGGGTAAGGCTTAATTGAAAAAGTCCTGTTAGTAAATTTGTTACAACTTGTGCATCATTCGTATTTAAATCATGACGGAAAAGGTTCCAAGTTCCCTGATAATCTGCTGTATAAAAAAGGCTATTATCNGTATTAGCAAAAATTGGATAATTTTCATTATAATCGGTATTCGTAATCCTTGAAACGGTACCAGAAACAACATCAATCGTATAAATATCCTGCTGATCGTAATTATGATTCAGCATATCTTTAGCCGTTGTTTCGTCTTGATTAATGAGGTCGCCNCGATCCGATACAAAAACAATCATTTTCCCGTCCGGGCTCCAAGATGGTTCCGTATCTGAAAAAACATCAGCAGTAATGTTCGTATTTTCTTTGGAATCCAAATCGTAAAGATAAATATCACTGGCGCCGCCTTCATTCCCAACAAATGCCAACTGTTTTCCGTCGGGGCTCCAGGATGCAGTAAAAACGCCATCCAAATTAAAGTCGATTTTTTCGTCTTTCCCCGTATTGACATTAATTAAATACAAGGCATCATGGGCACCGGCTTTCGCCGCAATCACAATACGTTTACTATCTGGAGACCAACTAATCCCGGGCTGAAGGAATTTTAATTCCTCAAAATCGATTGACCGATTTCCTTTCACGACTCTGTCAATTTTTTTCCCCGTCACCGCATCCAAAATATAAATATCCATATATCCTGATCGGTCGGATAACACCGCAATCTTACTCCCATCGGGGGAAACGGTGGGAGAAACATTGTAAAAGTTTTTATCTTTTTTATGATCCGTCAGTGGTTTCGCAATATCCTTCAATTCATCCCGGCCAGCCACATCAGGATAATATTCTTTTTTAATATATTTATGCCATTGTTCAGTTAATTCTTCAAAGTCCATACCCAATGCTTCTTTGAATCCTTTTTCTGCATTACTATGACGTTTCATGGCTTGAAATATTTCACCAATTTTTTCTCGACCATATTTTGTTGCGATAAATCGCCATACAGACTGGCCACCCTTATATGCTAGAAAATATTCCAATTCACGAATCGTTGGGATTCTTTCATTGATGGCTAAATCACGAATAGTCATATCGGCCTGAGTATCCCAATTCATTGATAAATATTCTGCCAGTCCTTCGTTTGCCCAAAGCGGAATCCGAAGGTTCATTCCACCAGAAATCACATTTTGCATGCGGCCGCCATAGACCAAATCATTAATCATGGCGTGAACCAACTCATGGTGAATCACGTGGCGAAAANCGGCATAATCACCTTCAAAGGGAAGAACAATCCTATTTTTAAATAATTCTGTAACACCACCGATCCCCTCCTGCATGTATTGACCAATCACATTGGTTTGCTGAAATTCATTATGGGAATGGTAAACAATAATCGATACGCGTTTTTTTAAATTCCAGCGAAGGTGCTTTGCTATTTGTTCATAAGCATCCGTAGCAACTTCTATTGTGAAATGAGCCAATTCAATTTCATCACCATAATAGTAAACATCAAATTGAGGTGAAGAAATAAATTGCCAATCAAAATCACGGTATTGCACCTTGTTTTGACCAAAAGATTGGGCATTGAGCATCGTGGATGCCATTAGGAAAATAATAAAAATAATTCGTTGCATGCTTTTATATACTTGAATTTAATCTATTCGTTCCCCAATTTCGACGATTATCAACGAAAAATGTTAAAATATTGATAAATTAAATTTTCCAGTTTCCAGATTGACTGANCCCTAAGTGAAANAGTATTTTACACACTATGGAATTGCCAATNTATTTTATTTCCGACATCCATTTGATGCTGGAAAGATCTGAATCCGAGGTAAGTCGCCAAAATAAGCTGTTCCAGTTTTTTAGTTTCGTGAAGGAATCTGGTGGAACACTTGTAATAAATGGGGACCTCTTCGATTTCTATTTTGAATACAAAGATGTTATTCCAAAAGTATATGTTCCTTTTTATCANGAAATACTCAAATTGCGCGAAGCAGGTGTGAAAGTGCATTTCGTCCTTGGGAATCATGATTATTGGGTTCNCGATTTTATCACAGATACCCTGTTTGATTATACGTATTTTTCCGATACCCAATTCGAGATTAATGGTAAAAAGTTTTATGTGACTCATGGAGATGGATATTTATCTTGGGACTGGGGATATCGAATCCTTAAGATTTTTATTCATTCCCGAATTTTTATTTGGGCATATCGCTGGTTACACCCAAGAATTGGATACGCCTTTGGCAAATGGATTTCTAAAAAGGGAGAACATTATTTACATTCAGATGCCTATAATAAAAGGATATGCGATGAAATGTCCATGCATGCCCAAAAACAGTTGGATCAAGGGNATGATTATTTTATTACAGGTCATTATCACCAGGCAAAGGATTTACCCCTGAATGGTGGTAAATTAATAATTCTCGGGGACTGGCTTAGCTTTTTTTCCTATGCAAAATTTGATGGCCATGGTCTGAAATTAAAATTCTGGGACAATCATGAAACGCCTTAATGTTATGCTTCCACTATTGGTTTCGCTCATTTTTATAGATGGGTGTTCCACGATTAAAAAATTCTGGCCGGGGAAACGGGGTGCAAAAGATGATATTTCATATGAATTGATTGAAAATCTCAGTACCGCTTTCAGTGAAGGAAAACTCCAGGCGCTTGAAGAAATGATAGCCATTTACGATGATACCAACCAACCTTTCGATGTAAGAATTGCAGCGGGAAAAGCATTGGCAGAAACACATCATCCAACCGCCTTAAATGCCATTTCAAAAACAGTGGGAGATGCAGCGGCACTTGACGTGACTTTCATGATTGCATCCATTGAATTATTAGCGGAATTTAGAGACGATCCCCGAGCGGCTGATGCCATGGTGAACGCCATGAATAAAGTTGAAATCAAAACCAATTCACTTCAAATGGCATTGATCCAAAATCTAAATAGAGTACGGACAAAAGACCAAGTGTTGGCATTGTTGGATCTCTATGAAGTGAGTCGAAATAATTTTAATCGTACCGAAAGATTATTAACAGAAACCTTGGGCGCATTGGGAACAGATGAAGTAGTTCCAATTCTTACAAAAATTGCAAGAGATCCTGATGTAAACTTAGGTATTCGCAATCGCGCATTGGAAATCCTCGGGAAGAAAGACCCGTCCCAAGTGGCCGGCGCATTTGCAGAATTGTTAGGGGATCCACAAACCAATTTAGAAGTCCAGGATTTTGCCCTAAACACCATGAAAGGTGTCAAAGAAGAAAACCTCATTCTCGCACTGCTCCAAACTTATCGATCCGGCAAAGATCAGTATTATAATTTATTAACAACGCTTTTAGAAGCATTGGGAGAATTCAATGATCCGGAAATTCGGAGAGCCGTTAAGGAAATAGCAATGAATGATGCATATCCCCAGGAAATTCGCATCAAGGCTATTGAAAAACTGTCTGACTTAGGCGGACATAATGTTATTCCAGATATTATAACTATACTATCTGATCCTGGGCAGTATAAATTTCATTCAGCCGTCATTAAAACTGTAAAGAACCTTGGCCAATACGAACAATATGAGCAAGAAATTCGACGTAGAACTTTTGAAGCACATCAAAAAGCGGTTTTGTTGAATGAATAAATTTATTTTATCCATATTTTTAATTAGTATTGGATTGAGTCAGAATGATGCAGACTCAACAATTGTGGCACCGTTTGATTCCATAGCTGTTATTGAGCCTGACACAACGCAACCAGTCCCTACCATTGAAATGCCAGAAACAATAGACACAACCGCACAGGATACATTGGTTCCCTTACCAGATATCCGTGAGTTGGGTGACAAAGCAGATAAACTTCCATTAGGTGAACCCTTTTTCGAATTGAAATCAAGCATTGATTTACTCCACCAACAAATGGATTCTCTCAAGCGAGTGATTTCCGTTTATGAAAAAGGGAGGGGTGCCATGCCAACCATCGATGAAGAATTACTGAACCTAATTAAGGTTCCGCAATTGCGGCATCGGATTGAACTTCAAAACGGGACAATCGTTAATGGTGAAATAATTCAGGAGGATGATTTAAGAATCATCGTTCAAACATCCATAGGTCAATTGGCAATTGAAATGGATCGCGTCGTAAACATTACAGAAGATTTGCCACCCAATGCCAAAGTTGAAATTATGGGAGAACCTTATGTAAATGCATTCCCCGATCGGGAAGAAATTGCAGGAACCATTAAAAATGTTGGATTGAAAAGGGCTGACTTTGTCCGGGTGATTGCCCATTTATGGTCAGCAACAACAGAACTGATTCAAATCGATTCTGTATTTGTTACGGGGCAAAAACAAAAATATTTAACAGGCATTCGGGCGGACACATCCCTTGAACCAGGTTCAATCAGCGAATTTAAACTCACCATTCCTTTGTCCGATGAGGATAAAGTCTCTTATCGGACCTATGAAGTTCGATGGGAATCATATAAATAAATTATTGTAACCCTGCGATTTTAACCATTATCGCATTTTGGGCATGCATTCGATTTTCAGCCTGATCAAACATAATTGAATTGGTTGACTCCATAACAGCATTCGTCACTTCCCTACCTCTTTCTGCCGGAAGGCAATGCATAAACAAGGTTTCTTTTCCAGTAGAATTCATCAGAGCAGAATTCACCTGAAAGTCGGCAAAAATTTTCTCCCGTTCTTTCGCCTCTTCTTTCTGGCCCATGGACGCCCACACATCCGTATATACCACATCTGCTC
>JGI26061J44794_1000308_pt1 | contig 22422 bp, 21 predicted proteins | sample MarorgKNORR_S2LV_5_FD_44794 | JGI IMG/M metagenome (IMG submission 44794) | reverse complement strand
CTTTCCGGGGCGGAGCTGAACGAGAGCCTGCTGATGAACATCGAGGGTAATAGTTCCACGAACTTCTCCAACGCCTACCTGAGGTATGCGGACCTGACGAATGCCGACCTGGGGTCTGCGGACCTGACGGATGCCTACCTGGTGTATGCGGACCTGACGGATGCCAACCTGTGGTATGCGGACCTGACGAATGCCAACCTGGGGTATGCGGACCTGACGGGTGCCGACCTGCTGTTTACGGACCTCAAGTTCGCCAATTTCGAGGACGCCACCGTCACCGACGCCGACTTCACCAACACATACTGGCACCAGACCATCTGGACCGACGGCGTGCGCTACGATTCCAACCAAGCGTGAGCGAGCTCGAATACCCTGTCAGAGTCGGCGACGAGACCTTCGGGCCGATGCCGCTCTCGCGGCTGCGTGCTGACCTCGAAAGAGGCGAGCTGTCGCACGCGGCACACCTCTGGGACGGCAGCCGATGGGTGCCGGCAGCGGTGTTGCTGGCGCTGCCGCCCGATGCGCTGCCGAGCAGTGANGGNACGTCGNNGANCGNCACCGNCGATGACTGGAGCNGCGAACGCGGCCGCTGGGCGGGCGTGCCGGAGGANGAGCGGCCGCCACTGCCCGCCTCGCGTGCGTGGCCAGTGGTCGGCCATCGCGGNCGCTGGCTGATGCTCTACGGCGATGTGCTGGTGCTCGACGGCGGGAAGCCGACCGCGCGGGAGCTGCTGGACCAGTTTGCGGGGCGGGCNACCACCGGCGGCATCCCGCTCGACGGGCTGGTCAACGTCACGCTCACCCCGCCGGACGCCGGCGCGAGTGTGCAAGCGGCGGGCGGCAGCGCAGATGCCGGCGCGGTCGCGGTCGAAGCGTGTGGCATTGAGGGAATGTATGAGGTCTTCGCGCTGCGCTGCCGGCTCTCGGTCGCTGACGCGGTGGAGCTGCGACGTGAGCTGGAGCGCGACGAAGTGCGGGTCGTCACTGGCTGAAGCGGGCGACGACGGCGGGGGCAGCGGGCCGAATTGAACTAAAAGTGAGGCTCTAACTTCGCCATTATCTGCGGCTTGGGCAGCGCACCGACCATCTGGTCGATTTTCTCGCCGTTCTTGAAGAGCATCATGGTCGGGATGGACATGATACCGTGCTTCGACGCGACTGCCTGGTTCTCGTCGGTGTTCACCTTGGCGATGGTCACCTTGTCACCATGCTCACCGGCGATTTCGTCCAGTACCGGCGCCACTATGCGGCAAGGGCCGCACCAGGGTGCCCAGAAGTCGACCAGCACCAGCTTGTTGTTGGCGATGGTTGACTCGAACGTGTCGTCTGTTACTTCGATTGCGTTACCCATATAATTCACTCCTTTGGCGGTCTTCGGGACCGCGGTAAGCGCGCCACTTCAGGGGGTTGTTAAACGCTTTTGCGCCGCGCCAGCGCGCTGGCGCGGCGTGTCACCCGGAGATGACCTGCCAGCCGCGGGCGATAGCCTGCGAGACGCGCTGCGGCGCGAGCGCTTCGCGCACCTTCAGTGCCGGCACGATGCCACGCTCGGCGAGCGAATGCGAGCAGGCGAACACCGCGCCGCCCAGCTCGCCGATGACCTGCAGCGTCGCCTGCGCTTCCGCCAGCACCGCGTCCGCTGCTTCGTCGCCGTCGCTCCCGGCCAGCCACGTGACCGCGTCGCCCTGTAGCAGCACGNCGACGCCGTGGTCGCCCGAGCCGGCCTGCGACTCCGCCAGCCGCAGCAGCTCCAGTGCGCGGACCGCGTCGGCGGGGCCGCTCAGCAGCAGGTAGAGGGCGCCGGGCATCAGAGGCTNGAATGCGTCCCGTCACAGTAAGGCGCGTTGCCGGACCGCTTGCAACCGCACCACGCCACAGTTTTGGCTTCGTCGAGCTTCACGACAATCGGCGCGAGGCCGGTGTCTTCGCGCGAGTGCGCCCCGTCGCAGTAGGGCTGGCTGGCCGAGCGGCCGCAGGCGCACCATGCCACGGTGCGCGCTTCTTCCTGGCAGACGAAGGGTGATTTCTGCGCGATTTCTGGTTCAGACATACCACGGTAGCTACGCGCGAGCCATAAGTCCATCGCTCTCAACGCGATTTTTTAGGACGGCCTAAATATTAAATAGGGTCGTTTTTTAGATCGCCCGAAATCCATGTTCTCCAACCTTGATGAACTGGCTGCAGGAGGCGTAATCGGCTTCCGCGAGGCGCTCGAAGCTGCCCTGATAATCGGCATTCTGGTCGCGCTGTTGCAGCGCACCGACCGCGGCGCGATGGTGCGCTGGGTCTGGGCTGGCGTTGCGGCGGCACTCGTCGCGTCGGTCGCGACCTGGAAAGTGTTCTTCAGGCTCACGGGCGAATTTTCTAAGTATAATGAGGAGCTCTTTGAGGGCATTCTCTACCTGTTCGCGGCGGCGCTGATTACGACGGTGGTGCTGCACATTTTCGGCCACGACACGCGCCGCATGCTCGAGCGCAAGGCGGAGGCGGCCATCGCGCGCCGCGAAGCGCTCGGGATGGGGCTGCTTGCCTTCGTCTCGGTCTGGCGCGAGGGAGTCGAGACCGTAATATTCCTCGGCGCCGGGACGCAGTCCAGCGACGCCATCACCGGCGCGCTGGTCGGCATCGTGCTGGCGTGCGGGCTCGGCTGGCTGATTTTCTCGTCGACGCGCAAGATTGACCTGAAGCTGTTGTTCGACGGCTCAACCGTGTTCCTGGTGCTTTTCGCCGCCTTCCTGGTTTCGAAGGCAATGCACGAGTTCGGCGAAATCGGGCTGCTGCCCGAGAGCACGCTGCTGTCGGGCGCGGCGGTCGTTGTCTACTTCGGCGTCACGCACGTCGTCTCGAGCCGCTACGGCGTCTCGCTGATCGACGCCTTTACCGGCCTGCTCAGCGGGCTGAAGCCGGACGGGAACAGCAGCTGAATCCACGGTCAGACTGATTAACCGCTTGCGACTGCCCGTTTCCGATGGGGTGTATCCGGCTGCTGGACGAGCATACTGTAAACCGCATCGCCGCCGGCGAGGTAATCGAGCGGCCGGCGTCGGTGGTCAAGGAGCTGGTCGAGAATGCGCTCGACGCTGGCGCCAGCCGCATCGCGGTGCGCGTCGAGGAGGGGGGCGTTGCGTTGGTGAGCGTCCGCGACGACGGCTGCGGGATGGAGCACGGCGACGCGCTGCTCGCGTTTCAGAAGCACGCCACATCAAAAATCCGTGATTTCGACGACCTGCTCGTGGCGCTCACAGCCGGCTTCCGCGGCGAGGCGCTGGCGTCCATCGCCGCCGTCGCCCGCGTGCGACTGACGACCTGCGAGCCCGACGCGGAAAACGGGACGCGGGTGCTGGTCGAGGACAACCGCGTCGAGGCGGTCGAGGATATCGCCGCCCCGACCGGGACGACGGTCGAGGTCGCCGAGCTGTTCCACGCGCTGCCAGCGCGTGCCAAGCACCTGAAGCGGCCGGCGACCGAGCTGCGCCACATCATGCGTGCCGTGACGGTGCTCGCCATCGCCCATCCGGGCGTCGGATTCGAGCTGGTGCATGGCAACCGCACGCTCATCGACGCCCCGTCAGGCGACCTGCGTGAGCGCATCGGGCTGCTGCTGGGGCGCGAAACCGCGCGCGAGCTGGTCGAGGTGGATTTCAAATCGCCCGCGCTCTCGATTGCGGGGATGCTCGCCAAGCCCGCCATCACCCTGCGGTCGCCGCAGAAGCTCTTCCTGCACATCAACCGCCGCCCGGTACAGGCGCGCGCGCTGGCCTATGCGACTCGCGCCGCCTATGGTAACCTGCTGCACGAGGGGCATTTCCCTGTCGGGGCGCTGTTCCTAGAATTGCCGCCCGATGAAGTGGATGCTAACGTCCATCCCGCCAAGCGAGTGGTGCGGCTGGCGCGCGAGGATGCGGTCTGCTCGACGCTGCGCGAAGTGGTCGAGCGGGTGTTGCAGGAGCAGGCGCTGGTACCGCACCTGGAGCTGGGCGAGCCCGCCCCCACGCTACCACACGGCACGGCTGCGGTCGCAGCTGCGCCCGCCGGCGCAGTGCCAGCCCCCGCCACCGGAGTGCAGGCGCAGCTGGCGGTCGCGCAGTCAGACCAACCGTTGCCGGCGAGCAGCCTGCCGGGGATGCGACCGCTCGACCTCCTCGACGACCGGTATATAATAGCCAAAGGCCCGGACGGCGTCTATATAATTGACTTCCACGCCGCGCACGAGCGAGTGATGTATGAGCGGCTTCGGCTCCAGTCGCAATACCAGCGGGTCGGCACACAGGAGCTGCTCGAGCCGCTCAGCTTGGAGCTTTCGCGCGCCGAGGGGTCGGCGCTGGAGCAGCTGTTGCCCGAGCTCAGAGAACTGGGCTTCGCCATCGAGCGCTTCGGCGCCAGCAGCTTCGTCGTCCGCTCGGTCCCGGCGCTGCTCGCCGGCGGNGGCCCGCAGCGCGTGCGCGAAGCGCTGCAAGAAATTGTCGAGTCGGGTAGCATGAAGTCGGCGCAGGAGCGGCACGAGCGACTGCTCTATTCCATCGCGTGCCATTCGGCGCTGCGCGCTGGCGACCGGCTGACGCTGGCGCAGATGGAGTTCGTGATTCGCGAGATGGCGTCCATCCCCAATCCCTACGCCTGCGTCCACGGCCGCCCGACGGTGATGACCATCACTCCCGCCGAGCTAGACCGCAAGTTCAAGCGCACCGGGTTTTAGATTAGAGAGTGGCGAGCCGCTCCGCAATCACGCCCATCGCGGTCGCGGTTTCCAGTTCGACGCCATGGCCGGTCAGCTCGAGGTGGAATTTGGCTGCTTTGAGCAGCTTGCCCGGCAATCCCTGCGGGCCGACCCCCATCAGCAGGCAGAGGCGGCCTTCGAACGGCACGGGCGGTTCCGGCTTGCCCGGTTGTGGCGTCGTCGCGACCAGCGTCCCGGCCCACTTTCCCGGGACGCCGTTGAAGAGCTTCACGCGGCCGGCGCCGACGAGCGCCGCAAACCACTCGCCGCCATCGGCGCGTGACTCACGCGCGACCCGCTGCGCCAGTCGCGGAAGCTCGGTCTTCCCGAAATCAACCAGCGCCAGATCGAGCCCGAAGCCGGCGCAGAGCGCCCCCGCCCGTGCCAGCGCCCGCAGGTGCGGTGGTTTGAGGCTGCCGCGGTAGCCGTTCCAGAGGCCGAGGACGTGCTCCCCCGTCGGGGTCGGTAGCTTGACGGCCTTCGTGGGCGCGGCTTTTGCGATCTTGCCACCCAGCCGTCCCTGCCCACGCGCCAGCGTCTCGAGCACTCGCTGCCGGGTGGCGATATCGTCGATAGTGGTGGCCAGCTTGCCCCCTTCAGCGAGCCACGCCTTCGCGGTCGCGTGGTCGCCCAGCCGGTGCATCGCGCCGGCGAGGGTCCCGAGCAGCCGCGCCGCTTCGTCGGCCGACCGCTCGCGCGCTGCGTCAGCGAGCGGCCCGAGCTCGTCCTTCGCGGCGACCGACGCGAGGTAGCGCAGCCCGCTCGCCTTCGGCTCCAGCGCCAGCGCCTGCTCGAGCGCGCTCGGCGAAACGGCGCGCTCGTTGCGCCGCAGTTGCAGGTGCAAATAGCCCAGCAGTCGCACCGCTTGCGAGCGCGGCAGCCGCGAGAGGTGCGCCATGATTGGCGCCGGCTGCAAGTCTCCCGCCCACGCACGCAGCACCGGCTTGGCGCTGGCCACTTCCTGCTCGGCATTTGCGAGCGCCAGCTCGAGCAGGTCGTGCTGTAGTTGCGTCGGCAGCCGCGGAGCGGCTGCCTTGAGCACGGTTACCAGCGTCTCGCCGTGGAGCGTTCGCAAATGCCCTACCAGCGCGCGCAGCACTGGTGGGCGGTCGCCTGCCTTGCGCCAGTCGGCGAGCTGTTTCGCCAGCTCGCCGACCAGCTCGGCATGGCGCCATTCCTGCTCGACCCGCTCGGCGCACGCCAGCGCTTCGCGGACGAAATCCTGCGCCCGTGACTGCGCGACATCGTCGCGGCCCGAGAGCTCGAGCAGTGCCAGTGCGCAGTAGTATGGCTCCAAAGCATGGGCCTGCTCGACTAGCGCTTCCAGCGGAGCCCCCTGTCGCGAACGCCGGATGAGCGTGCGGCAGGCGGACGGCATGTGTTCGCGACGCGCCACGTAGTCCGAAGCCTTGTGCGGCTTAAGGTCGCCGGCCGCACCACTTATGGCGCACCGCCCTTCGGCAGGCGTGGAGCTCTTCGAGCGCGAAACTGAAATTGCGGCGCCGGTCGAGCAGCTTTTCGGCTGGCACGAACGGCCCGGCGCCTTCGAGCGGTTGGTGCCACCGTTCGACCCCGTGACGCTGCTGCACCGCGAAGGCGACCTGCAATCGGGGCGAGTCGAGCTGCGCGTTCGCGCCCCTTTCCGCCGCAAGTGGGTTGCGCGGCACCACGGCTACATTCGCCAGCGGCAGTTCATCGACACGATGGAGCGCGGGCCGTTCCGCCACTGGGAGCATACCCATCTGTTCGAGCCGCTGCGCGGGGGGCGGTCGCTGCTGCGCGACCGCGTCGAATACGAGGTGCCCTTCGGGGCGCTCGGCCGCGCTGTCGGCGGCGTCGAGCACCGCGTCGCACAACTTTTCGGCTACCGCCACCACGTCACGCGTCACGACGTCGAGGCACATCGCCGATTTCCGGGCCGGCTACGCATCGCGATTACCGGCGCGNGCGGGCTCATCGGTTCCGCGCTGACGCCGTTGCTGACTGCGGGTGGCCATGCGGTGAGCNGCATGGTGCGACGCANCCCGCGCGCGGGCGAAATCGAGTGGTCCCCGACGCGNCACTACGTCGGNCCGCTCGATGGGCATGACGCGGTCGTCCACCTAGCGGGNGAAAACGTCGGTGCGCTGCTGCGCTGGTCGCCCGCCAAGCGGCGCGAAATCCGCGAGAGCCGCATCGCCGGGACGCGGCTGCTGGCCGAGCACCTGGCGGCGATGGTCGTCCCGCCGCGCACGCTCATCTGCGCGTCAGCCATCGGCTGGTATGGCGACCGCGGCGACGAGTTACTCGATGAGGATTCCCCGCCGGGCGACGATTTCTTCGCCGGGGTGGTGCGCGACTGGGAGGCGGCGTGCGAACCGGCGCTGGCGGCCGGCATCCGCGTCGTCAACCTGCGCTTCGGTATCGTGCTTTCTCCGCAAGGCGGTGCGCTGCCGAGGATGCTCCCGCCGTTCGGGGCGCCGCTCGCGAGCGGCTCCATCGGCGGCGGCCAGCAGTGGTGGTCGTGGGTCGCACTCGACGACGCAATTGGTGCAATCCACCACGCGCTCTGCGACCAGCGGCTGCGCGGGCCGCACAACGTCGTCGCCGGGGCGGTCCGGCAGCGCGACTTCGCCGCGACCGTTGGCAGGGTGCTGCGGCGGCCCGCGGTGATTCCGCTGCCGCGTTTCGTCGTCAGCGGCGCGATGGGTGAGATGGGGCGGTCGCTGCTGCTCGCCAGCACGCGCGTCTCGTCGGAGCGGCTCGCTGCGCGCGACTATCGCTGGCGTCTGCCCGAATTAGAGGATGCATTGCGGCACCTGCTGGGGCGGCGCGAGTTCGACGCATGAGCCGTCGTCTCGATGAGCTCGACGCGCTGCGCGGAGTCGCGCTGGGGATGATGCTGCTCTCCAACTTCGTCAGTGACCTGGATTTCTTCGGCGCCATGGAAGTCACTGCGGGCAGTGGCTGGTGGTGGTTTTCGCGCTTTACGGGGGGGCTGTTCGTTGCCGTGGCGGGCGTCGCGGCGTTCCTGGCGAGCCGCACGGGCAATCCCCGCCAGGCGATGCGCAGGTCGCTGAAGCTGGTCGGCATCGCCTATGGCATCACGCTCGTCACCTGGCTCGCGCTGCCACACGCCTTCGTTCGCTTCGGCGTGCTGCATCTGCTGGTGCTAGCCGGCCTTGTGGCGCTGTCGTTGCGCGGGCGCGAGCGGCTGGCGCTGCCGCTCGGCGCAGCCTGTTTGTTGCTGCCGTGGCTCGCGCTGCCGGGCGGCGAATGGCTCGGTCTGCGCGCTTACGATTTCATGACGGTGGACTACTTCCCGCTCAAGCCGTGGCTCGGGGTTTTCCTGCTCGCTTTCTGGGCGAGCAGCCGCGCCTACACCAGCGGCGAACCGCTGATGGCGCGTGAGTGGCCTGCGCCGCTGCTCTGGGCGGGGCGGCGCACGCTGCCGATTTACCTGCTGCACCAGCCGTTGCTGGTGGGAGCGCTGCTGCTGGCAGGATTTCAGTTATAGGACTGCCGAGAGCTTGCGCTCTGGAAAAAAGGGGTGGGGCGGGGAGCTGTGTGCCCCCGCCCTCCGTTGGACCAGTTAGACGAATCTAACCGAGCCGCTTGCTGCCGATCACGTCACCGGTGTTATCGAATTTGACTTCGAGTGACCATTCATCTTGGGCGGGGCCGTCGGAAGAGTGGCCCGAGCCGCGTGCGGTGAACTTGTCACCAGCNGACAGNTTGCCATCGCGGTCGTTGTCGTTGAAGGTGACGGCGTAGATTGCTCCGTCATCTGCATCAACNGCGTCCGAGCGCGTTTGCAGGTCNTCGTCGCAGCTNTCGTCACATGTCCTGTCGTAGCTTACGTCAATACCGACCACGTTACCGGAGAGATTCTGCATAGCAATCTCGCCAAATTCACTGGTCGTGCCTGTACTGTCCTTCAGGAAGTAGCTGAAGGCTTCCANGTCGTACTTCGTCGANACCTTCACAACGGTGACATAGTAGTCGCCACCACTGTTCTTGCTAGACGTGAACTGGGCGAAGGGTGAGGTATCTCCTTGTTCCAGGAAGCTGGCTGCCCAAACGTACAGCACAGCTGCCAGGACCACGGTAATCGCTACCATTAGGATGACGGCGATAACTGGGGATACACCCTCGTTGTCTTGTTCTATTCTCTGTTCCATGGTTGTGTCCTCTTTTTCTTTCTACGGTGCTGCTTGGCAGACCGCAGGAACTTGCTACCGTCAGGATGCGTATATAAGCCTAACTAAATTCGTCATTCGACGACAAAGCCGGTTCTGGTTAGGTATTAATAACTTCGTGCCAGCCAGACGCGCCGGTTCGTGGATTTCCCCGAGACGACGCACTTGCGCGCCTTCGCAAACGGCTCGCGCGCGTCGCCCAGGAATGAGTGTCCCGTGAGTTCCTCCACCATCGCCGCTTCGGCGTCGCTACCGTCGAACGGTATTTCGTAGATTCGCCCCGGCTCGACCGGCTCCGCCAGCGATAGCCGCCCCGTTGCGGAGCGCGTCAGTGGAGGCAATACGTGTATGCACGTATTATTGGCTTTTTCGGTGCGCTTCCGCAATTCGGCCGCAACTGCCTCCAGCGCCTCTTTCACCGCCTCCGTCGCGCCTGCCAGCGGCACGCTGTCTTTGCCGCCGGTGCGCGGCGCCAGTACGCACTCGCCGCTGGCAAGGTCGCGCGGCCCCAGCTCGAGCCGCAGCGGCACGCCGCGAATCTCCCAGTCGTAGTATTTCTGTCCCGGCCGCAGGTCACGGTCGTCAAGGTGCACCCGCAGCCCCGCGTCGCGCAGCTGCGCCTGCAGTTCGCGGCACGCGGCGAGCACATCATCGGCGCCCTCCTTCATGAGCACCGGCACGATGACCGCCTGGTGCGGCGCAATCGCGGGCGGCAGGATGAGTCCGCGGTCGTCGCCGTGGATGCCGACGACCGCGCCGAGCAGCCGCTCCGACATGCCATAGGTGGTCTGGTGGCAGTACTGTTGCTCGCCCTGCGCGTCCTCGTAGCGCACGTCGAACGCGCGCGCCCACTGGTCGCGGTAGTGGTGGACCGACGCCACCTGTAGCGTCCGCCCGTCGGGCATCACGACGTCGATACCGATGGTGTAGTGCGCGCCGGGGAAGGTGTCCCACAGCGGTCGCCGCGCGACCAGCGTCGGCAGGCAGAGGTCGTGCATCAGCCGCGCTGCGATTTCGAGGTCCTCCTCGATTTGGCGCGTCGCGTCCGCCTCGTCGACGTGGCAGGTATGCGCCTCGAAGAAGTGGATTTCGCGCACGCGGATGAACGAGCGCGTCTGCTTCGTTTCGTAGCGGAAGGTGTTGACCATCTGGTAGGTCTTCAGTGGCAGGTCGGCATGGCTCCGAATCCAGAGCGGGAACATGCTGTACATCGCCGTCTCCGACGTGGGGCGCAGGAACATCGGCACGTCCAGTTCGGTCTCGCCAGCGTGACGCACCCAGAAAACTTCCCGTGCGAAGCCGGTCGCCTCCTCGTCCATCCGCAGCTCCGACGGGTCGACCCCCTCCTCGCGCGCGCGTTGTAGCCGCGCCACCAGCCGGTTCTCCTTCTCAAGCAGCTGCTCCGGGATAAGCAGCGGGAAGTTGACTTCCTGATGGCCGGTGCGCTCCATCTCGGCGTGCGTCAGCCCGTCGATGAGCCGCATCGCCTTCCAGCCGTAGGGGCGCCAGACGTCCATCCCCTTGACGGGGTAGCGCTTGTCGACCAGTTCGGCCGCCTCGACCATGAAGGGGTACCAGGCGTTGAAATCGTCTTTGGGCGGGATNCCGCGTTTGGCGGCTGCCGGCTGGGCCATNGTGCTCGCCAGACAGGTNCTGCTTAAGCGTTTACTTGCGGCGCGGGCCCCACTGTTCCCAACCGCGCTGGATGANGAACGGCCCGATGATAACGGTCACCAGCGAGATGAGCAGCATCTGCCGACACTCCTCGGGCGCCGCGGCGTAGTTTTCGGGCTGCGTCAGCTTCAGTTTGATGAGCCCGAACCACGGCAGCTCGCCGCGGGCCATGCCGACGATGTCGCCCGGTTGCACCGGCTGCACCTGCTGGCCCAGCAGGTCGCGATGCGTCAGCTGGTCGGGGTGGCGGTTGCTGACCGAGTCGCCCTTAGTGATGTAGCCCGACTGTGTTATCTCCGTCAGCGGAGCGCCTGGCGGGAGCCCGATTTCAGCCAGCACCAGCTTGCCGTTGGCGAACTCCATGTCCACTTCAGGCAGGTAGTAGCTGCCGTTGTCGCGCACCTCGACCCACGCCATGGCGCGGTGGATGACCGGCGTGGCNGGGGTCCACTCGCCATCCTGCCGGTTGCACTCTGCCTCGTCGAGGCTGGCGCCAGCGCTGCAGACTCCGCGNAGCCCGTTCTTGTAGTAGATGATCACGTCGCCGTAGTCGCCGTAGCGCTCGTAGCCCTGCTGTTTCCCGGCAAGGTAGGTGACGATGTCGTCGCTCCCGGCGCTCTTGACCAGTACAAGGTCGCCGGTGTCGATGGCGCCGATGTGGGTGAAGCCCGGCTCGGGGTAGAGCGGGTTGTCGTCGTGCTCCATCGAGCCCGATTCGATGACCACCATCGGCGGCCAGTTGCCGGTGTAGACCCAGGTCAGCATGAACACCGCGCTGACGACCAGCAGCGCGCTGCCGAGCTCCCGCGCCCACGGCGGCAGCTGCTTCAGTGCTTCAAGGTTCATCGTAGCTACTTCCGCTTCTTGCGCTTGATAATCCGCTTCACGCGCTGCTTCTTCGGCTTCGCTTCCGCGCGCGTAATGCGCTTCTGCNGGCCGGTGGCGCNGCCCTTACTCGCGCCGAAGTCAGTCATCTCGCCGCCGCCCACTTCGCGGATAGCGGTCTCGATTTCCTCATCTACCGCTTCCGGCTCTGGCTCGTCGTCCACCTCTTCAGGTATCGCGACTTCGCCCTCTTCGTTGTCGAGCAGCCCCGCCAGCGGGTCAATCCCGGCGCCGCTCGATGGCTCGAAGGTTTCGTGTGTCTCGGGTGCCGTATCAGGGCTGTCGCGCGGCTGTATCTCCTNCCCGCAGCAGGGTGAGCGGCTCCATTTTTCGTGGAATCCCTTGCCGCACGCCACGCAGATGAAATCGCCCTGCTGTGACTTTTGCGGCTCCGCTGCCGGGCTGCTTGCCTCGGGTACCTTTGCGGCCTCGGAAATCTCTTCGGCGCGCAGGANGCTGCCGCCACACTGCTCGCAGCGACCCGNCCGCCGCTGGAAGCGGGTGCCGCAGCTGTCGCACTGGAACGGNTTTTNGGTACCCTGGACGTAGGGATNGAAGTCGCCCGTGTCGACCAGCGTTTCGGCGTCCGCCTGCCGGTCATCCTGCTCGAGCTTCGCCAGTTCGGGATTCTCGGCCGACTCTCCCATCTCCTTGCGCATGCGGGCGTAAAACGAGTCGCGCTCGGCGAAGACTTCCTTGGTTTCGTCCGAGTAGTCGAACTTGTCTTCTTCCTTCTTGCGACGGAAAAGCCCCATCATGCTGCGATTCCCCGCAAGCATAAAGCCTTATCGCCCCGCTGCGGCCGCATGAACTGGGACGAGCAGGTGGCGCTGGTGACCGGTGCCTCATCGGGCATCGGCCTCGAAATGGCGCGGCAGCTGGCCGATGCCGGGGCGCAGGTCTTTGCCTCGGCGCGACGCGAGCAGCGGCTGGCGCAGCTCGCCGCCGAGTTCCCCGCCGGCCGCATCACGCCACTCGTGGCGGATCTCGCGGAAGCGGGTGCCGGTGCGCGGCTGGTGAAGCGGGTGCTCGACGCCGCCGGGCGGCTCGACCTGCTGGTCAACAACGCCGGCTACGGCGAGCTGGTGAAGGCCGACGAGCAGACGACCGAGGCGGTCGCGCGGCAGATGCAGGTCAACTTCATGGCGGTCATCGAAGCGACGCTGGCTGCCATCCCGGCGATGAAGTCGCAAGGAGGCGGCCGCATCCTTAACGTCGCCTCCATCGTGGGCCATATGGGGCTGCCGGGAATCGCGGCGTATGTCGCGAGCAAGCACGCACTGCAAGGCTGGTCGGAAGCAAGCGGCTACGACCTCAGGGAACACGGCATCGCCGTCACCTGCCTCTGCCCCGGCGGCACCGCGACCGAGTTCGATGACCATCCCTCGTTCGACCGCCACGNCGGCATCAGCAGCTTCACCCAGCCGGCCGCCACTGTCGCGCGCGCCGGGCTGCGCGGGGCGTGGAAGCGCAAGCCGCTGGTGATTCCGGGGTTACGCAACCGCTTCTTCCTCTGGGCGCACGACCGGCTGCCATGGCTCTACCGCCGCATCATGTATCGCGAAGCGCGGCGTATCGCGCCGCGCGATTGACCACTACAACAACGGTAGATTTCCGGTCAGCCGGTCCAGCNCCGCTTCGCTTGCGGGGCCGATGCCGAGACAGGTAATGGTCCCGGCCGCCAGCTCGGTGCGCCCCGCGTCGCGCACCAGCNCGGTCGTCAGCCCTGCCGCGCGCGCGTCGGCTTGCAGCGCGTGCAGCGCCGGCTCGTCGGGGCAGCGCACGGTGACCTTGCGCTGCCCCTCGTCAAACCAGTCTCGGAACTCGCGCCGGTCGTGCTTCTGCGCGCGGAGCGCGCAGCTGACGGCAGCGTGCGCCACTTGCGCCGCGAGCTTGCCGCGCGACAGCTTCAGGTCGCCCCGCACGGCGATGACCAGCTTGCGCTCCACCTAGTCCTCGCTGGCCCGGTCGGTCCCGCCGGCCTCGTCGGCCTCGCCGCCGGGGTCGACCGGCTGCACTTCGTGCGCCAGCCCCTCGCCGGGGGCGGCGGGGTTCAGCGCATTCTCGAGCTCCGCCCGGCGCGCGTCGATGTCGGCCAGGTCAGCCAGCAGCGTCTTGCGCTTTTTCTCGTAATAGCTGCGCATCATCGGGTTGCCGACCCGCTCGCGCCGCTCGAATTCTTCCAGCTTGCGCTTGACGTTGCGCCGGTCATGCTGCAGCCCTTCCATCTCGAGCAGCTCGGCCGGGATGATTTTCCCGGCGACCGCCAGCTCCGCCTCGACGCGGAAGCCGGGCGGCGCGCGCGCCAGCGCCGGATGCACGTTCGCGAGCCACGGATACGCGCCGCGATACCAACCGATGGCGAAGAACAGGGCGGTCGCGGCAAGCAACGAAGTCGCGACGAACGCGGTCTGGAAGTATCCCTTCTCACCGTCAGAGATGCCGTCCCAGGCCGGGGCGTTGCCAAGCCCGGGATTGCCGAGCACGAAGCCGATGAGAATCACGACACAGATGGACATCGCCATCCCGAGCGTGACGCGGTAGAGCATATCGAACTCCTCGTCCAGCTCGTTCTTGCGCGGGAACATCGCCATTATCAGCGTGTAGCCCGGGAAGAAGAGCACCAGCAGCAGCCCGTAGATGACGCGCAGGTTGAGAAAATCGTGCTGTTGCCAGCTGCCAATTGCCCCGAGAATGGTAACTAGCCCGAAGAAGGGCGCCCAGAGCGACGGCACTTCCTCATCATCGGAAATGAGCGCGTAGACTAGGTCGAGCACCCATATTACCGGCCGCAGCACCAGCTCCCGCATTGGCCGCGCCACGCTGCGGCGGTTAAAAACGTCTGCCGCCGCGGAATCCGCGCCGGTATCCCTGCGGCTCCGCCCCGTCGCGCCGCACCCCGCCCTGCGCCAGCAGCGCCTTCCAGCGGCCGCGGCAGTCGCACGCGGCCGCTGGCAACGGACCGCCCAGCCGGTGCGCCGTCAGGCCGTCGAGCAGCGCCTGGTCGCACTCGCCGCAGTTGTGCGCACCGCGCTGNGTCCCGCCGCCGGTCGGGTCGGAGTAGACGCGCACGCCGCATTCCCGCGCACGCCGCAGGACCTCGACGACGGACCAGAGCCATGGCGCGCTCCATTCGCCCCGCCTGAAAAGGCGCTCGACGACCGTATTTCGCTGGACGTTGACCGGATTCAGCGAGACCTTATCGACGTGCGGCGCCGCGCGCTTGATTGACGCGACCGCGTCGTCGATGGCCTGCGCCTCGTTCAGGAACGGCGGTTTGAGCAGCACATACGCCTTGACGCTCGCGCCGATGGCATGGGCGTTCGCACACGCGCGCGTGAAGCCACCCCACTTCAGCCGCTTGTTGACGCACTTGTCGAGCACCAGCGGTGTTGCAGACTCGAGCCCGATGGCGATTTCGAGCGCTGGCGCGTCGCCGTAATCCATGTGGCGCGCGTGGACGAACTCGGGCAGCGACTCGACCAGCACCTTCTCGACGCCGGCCGCGTGCATTTCGGCCATTGCCTGCGCGGCGAAATCGAGCGGCACCTCGGTCGGGTCCAGGAACGAGCCCGACGTGTAAATCTTGGCGTAGCGCTTCCCCGCTAGGCGCGGTAGCACCTGCGCCCACTGCGCCTGTAGCGCCTCGGTCGAGACGCCGCCGGGAACGGTGTCGTTGAAGTAACCGCACATCGCGCACCCTTCGCGAATCGACCAGTAGCAGCCGCGCGTGCGCAGGATGGCGACCCCCGCCTCGACCTGCTCGCCGTCGAGCACTTCGCGCTCGGTCCAGATCGCGACCGGCTGGTCGAGCGGATGCGCCGCCGGTTCCTGCTTGGCGGCGTTGACGAATTCGGCAAACGCGTCAGCCACGGTTCCGCACCTCCACCGCCAGCCCCCGTTCCATTGCAACCATCTCGCCGGGCGCCATGCGGGCGATCCCGGCCGCGGTAATTTCGCCGCCCTGCTCAACCGCGACCTGCTCGCCGTTGCGGAATACCCCTCGCGTGCCGGTAACGCCGGCGGCGAACAGGTCGCCGCGCAGCTGGAACTCGGCCGCCTCGACGACCGGGCCGCCCGCCGCCGCCAGTGCGGCGGCGCCCTGTACCGTAAGCGCGAAGCCGCCGATGCGCGGCGAGAAATTGGCCAGCCCCTCGAGCCGCAGCCGCGGCCAGCGCCCCTGCACCGCCGCGGCGAGCAGCGGCTCCGCCAGTTCGCCGAATTGGACCTGCGCCAGGCCGGCCGCTTCGCCACGCGAGCGGTCGTGGCCGGAGAGCGATGCGACGCCGCGCAGCGCGGTGCGGCACGCGGCGCGCAGCGCACCGAGACCGGCGCCGGACGCAGGCCTCTCTGCACCGGTTTCCAGCACCTCCACACCGCGCTCGCGCAGCAGCTCCGCCAGCAGTCCGGAAGCGGAGCCAGCGTGNACTATTGCTTTTTTATACCTGTCTTCGGGGCGCANCCGTTCCAGCTGGCGGCCAAACATTGCGNGTTCGTTGGCGTCCCAGTGGCCGGTTACGCCGACGTCGTAATGCGCTGCCGGGTGGAGCATTTCCAGCTCGCGCGGTACCAGTCCCAGCGGACTCGTCACCGACACGACATGCAGCGCCAGCCAGTTGTCCAGCTCGCGCAACGTGCGGTGGAAACGNCGGTGCGTCGCGCTCCAGTGATACGGCTTGCGCGCCGAGCAGGGCAACAGCAGCAGTACCATCTCTTCGGCGGGTGGCGTGAACCGCTCGAGACTGTGCTGCCATTCGGTGACGGCTGGATGCCCCAGCGAGAGCGCGCCGGCGCGGATTTCGACCGCGCGGCGCGCTCCCCGGGTCGCGAGCAGCTCGCGCGAGTGGTGCAGCAGCTGCGCCACGCGCGGGTTGTGCAGCGCGGTACGCTCGACCAGCTCGCGCAGTCGCCCCTGCTCTAGCGCGCTGCGAATCCGTGCCAGCCAGCCTGCGAGNGCTTTGCGGTTGCCCGCAGTGGTTGCCCCGGCGTCGGGAATCCAGTCGCCCTGCTCCAGCCGGAAACCGGCCGCGCCGCGCAATTCGGCCGCGAGTGAGTCGAACAGGTCCACCCCCANGTATGCGAGCAGCGGCATCTCGGCCGGCTCGACTGCGGGGGTGTAGAGCAGCCGGCGCCAGCCCGCCTCCTCGCGCGCCGCCGCCAGCGCCGTGAGCAGCTGCCGCGGGTCGTGCGATGCCGCGCCGTCGAGCACTGCGCTGTCGTCGGAGAGCGCCAAGAATGGCGGCTGCGTGGTATCGCGGCCGAGCGGCTGCGGCGGCAGCGCCAGCTTGCGGCGTCCGAGCTTCAGCGCACCGCCGTCGCCCAGCGCCTTTTCGGAGAGCAGCTTTGCACCCGCCTCGGCGCCCAGCGCCAGCGGCGTGCGGCGGCCGTGAAGCTCCAGCAGGCGTCCCAGCCCTTCGTGCGCGAGCGGTTCCACGCCGCGCCACCCGCCGTGGGGAGATTACTCTTCCGGCCGCTCTTCCAGTTCTTTGGGCTTTTCGGTGGAAGCAGTCTCCTGTACCGCAGCAGCCGTGGCTTCGTTCTTGATGTCCTGCATTTCCTTGGCCATCTCCTCGGCCGTTGGAATCGGGCCGAGGATGTCGTCCGCTGAGCCCAGGGCTTTTTCGACGTCAGCCACCTGCGAGATTTCCTTGTCGGGTGTCGCACGCGCCGCGCCGACATACTCAGCGGCACCTTCCATCAGCTTGGTGAGTTCGAAGGGGAATATCAGTTTGGTGGCCGCGCCTTCGCCCAGCCGCTTCAGCGTATCAAGACTCAGTACGGTAAGCGCCTTTGAGTCCAGTGCAGCGGCGCCCATTGAGATGATGCGCAGCCCCTGCGCCTCACCCTGCTGCTGCAGGATGTGCGCGGTCCGCTGCCCCTGTGCCTCCAGGATCTGCGCCTGCCGCAGCCCCTCGGCCTCCAGGATGCGTGATTGCTTGTCGCCCTCGGCGTTCAGGATGGCGGAGCGCTTGTCTCCGTCAGCGCGCAGGATGCTTGCCCGCCGGTTGCGCTCGGCAGCGGTCTGGTCCTCCATCGCCTGCTTGACGTTAGGCGACGGGTCCACCTCGCGAATCTCGACGTTCTCGACCTTGACGCCCCATTTATCGGTCTCGATGTCGAGCCGGTCGCGCAGGCCGAGGTTAATCTTGTCGCGGTTCGCGAGCACATGGTCCAGTTCCATGTCACCAATGACCGCCCTGAGCGTGGTCTGTGCCATGGTAATGATTGCCTGCCGGTAACTCGTCACCTCGAGGATAGCGCGCTTCCCGTCAGCGACCCGGAAGTAGATGACCGCGTCGACCATTGTGGGCGCATTGTCCTTGGTGATGACCTCCTGTCGTGGGACATCCAGTACCTGCGTCCGCAGGTCGACCATGATGACCTGGTCCAGGAACGGAAGCACGAAGTTCCAGCCTGGGTTGAGTAGGTCATGGTATTTTCCCAGTCGCAGCCTTACGCCAATCTCGTACGCGTTAACCTGCCGGATAACNGCGAACAGGACCACGATGGTCAGCGCTATCAGGATAATGAGTCCGAGGATGAGGNACCCACCNCCTTCCTCCGAGGCATGGCTGTCAGCGGCAGCAACGGGAAGAGCCAAAAGGGCTATCAGGGCTGTGCAGGCTAGCACNTACANTTTCTCTNTTTTCATTTTTTTCTCCTTATTNAGATTGNTTCNACNANAANGTGAATNCCGTCAACGNCGATGACCTTGACCAGACTCCCTTCAGAAATGTCAGTGCTGGAACTGGCGCGGAACTCAATAGTTCCNAGTCGCACCTTGCCCTTNATGGTTCCTGGCACTACCGCCTTGACGACCTTTGCTTCCTTGCCNATGTGTACCCTCAGTGACCCGATGGGCGGCGAGTCAGGCGGTGCCAGCGACTGGTAGAACTTCAGGGTGAAATAGAAAGTCACGCCTCCCACGATGAGGATTATGGGTAGCACTATCCAGCTGTTGACAATGCTGGGTGTTACTATCAACAGCAGCCCCAGCACCAGCAGCACCGTCGCCGGCACCGCTAGCAGGAAGCCGGGCTGGAAGGTTTCGATGACGAAGAGCAGGATGCCCAGTAAGATGAAGGCATATCCGAGGGAGGCGCCCAGTTCCATACTGCCGCCACTGCGGGGTTTTATAAAAAGTAACTTCTAAAATTATTTTGAGTGAATATGCCAGCATCACACACCCGCGTAGGATAACTGCCTTGGGCAGCCTTATATACCCCTGCTTTTTGCGACGACTCCCTCGTCCTACCGCAAGGTATGGCAGGGCACCAACCGTGCACCCGTCCTGCCGTCCTAGGCCGGGGAAGTGACCCAGGCTCGAGTACCTCATCCGGTACGTAGTGGGCTAATGAAAGTCAGATCAGACGCAGACCTGGCGAAAGTCGGGCCGATGGCTATAAGCAGTTACTACGCCACCTGATGGATGACTGGGCTCGGTTGCCGAAGAAGGTCGTGCCAAGCAGCGATATGCTTCGGGGAGGCGCATGGAACCTTTGATCCGAAGATTGCCGAATGGGACTTCCCAGACATAAGTCTAATCCTTCACAGGATGGGGAACGCCCCGAATTGAAACATCTTAGTAGGGGCAGGAAAAGAAATCAAANGAGATGGGGTAAGTAAAGGCGATCGAACACCCCTTTACGGGCAAACCGAATCCCGCAGCGAGAGTTGCGGGAAATGTGGATGGCCCGGTTACGTCCTAACTCTCATATCCGAAGTTCGTGTGGAACGCCGGTGCCAGAGAGGGTGACAGCCCCGTAGGAGAAAGAGAGCAGGACGATTTCCGGGACCCAAGAGTAGCGTGCGTTGGATATCGCGCGTGAAGACGGGAGGTACTAACTTCCAACCCTGAATACAGACCGAGACCGATAGCGTACTAGTAGCGTGAGCGAAAGTTGTAAAGCATCCCTAGCGGGAGAATAGAAAGACCCTGAAATCAGGTGGTTACAGACTGATACGGCGTGCAAGGGAAGAAGCGGTAACACCACTGCTGACCGGCGTCGTATCGTCCGATTCGAAAATTGGCCCATGGAGTTTCTTTCACTGGCAAGGTTAAGCACGTAAGTGCGAAGCCGCAGGGAAACCGACAGTCCGCAGCATTGCAAGGGACGGAGTGTGCTCGCTCGGAGTCAGTGGATGGATACCCGAAGCCGGTCGATCTATGCCTGGGCAGGGTGAAGCCCCCCGGAAGGGGGGTGGAGGCCCGCACCGGTACTGATGTGCAAATCGTTCGGATGACCTGGGTATAGGGGCGAAAGACCAATCTAGGCCGGCAATAGCTGGTTCCTCTCGAAACTGCTCGTAGGCAGACCTCCGTGGAGACGGGGCGTGCGGTAGAGCACTGATTGCGTGTTTAGGGAGCGAGAGTTCTCGGCATGCTGTCAAACTCCGAATGTGCGTCCGTCGNAGAAGCGGGGCAGTGAGGGCACTGGGGTAAGCTTAGTGTCCGCGAGGAGAACAATCCAGACCGAAGTTAAGGTCCCAAAGTAACCGCTAAGTGTTAAAGAACAAATGGTGTCTGGCGGCAGAGACAGCTGGGAGGTTGGCTTAGAAGCAGCCATCCTTTAAAGAGTTCGTAACAGATCACCAGTCGAGTTTCTGGGCCCAGAAAATGGACGGGACTAAGCGGTTCACCGATACTTCGGGCCACCGAAAGGTGATGCGGTAGAGAGGCGTCGTGCGTGGATGGAAGCAGGGGCGTGAGTTCCTGTGGACCGCGTTCGAATGATAATCATGGGAAGAGTAGTAGCGTAGACGGGTGAGAATCCCGTCCGCCGTAGGGGCTAGGGTTCCTCGACGATGTTCATCAGTCGAGGGTTAGTCGGTCCTAAGGTTTCCCCTAACAGGAGAAATCGAAAGGGAANCAGGTTAATATTCCTGNACCAGTCCGTATTTTGTCCAGTTCTTGACACATCGGGTGCGACGGAGCACTCCTGTCGGAGTGTTGCTGATCGCGATAAAGTCGTGGAGAACCGTAATGGTGAGAAGCGACCTAAGNGGCCGGGAGGCGGAGTATTTCGCTTCCGTTCTATCCTGGTGTCCGTGAAAAGGGAGCTGGAGCCGTNCTGACTGTCCGTACCGAGATCTGACACAGGTGCCCCTAGGTGAGTAGCCTAAGGCGTCGCGGCATAATCAAGGCAAGGGAATTCGGCAAATTGGCCCCGTACCTTCGGTAGAAGGGGTGCCAGCCTTGCAGAAGGCTGGTCGCAGTGACCAGGGAGCTCCGACTGTTTACTAAAAACACAGGTGGCTGCTAGTCCGTAAGGATGTGTATAGCCGCTGAATCCTGCCCAGTGGCGGTATCTGAAACCCGGTTTCACCCGGACGAAGGACCGCTAAACGGCGGGGGTAACTATGACCCTCTTAAGGTAGCGTAATACCTTGTCGCTTAATTGGCGACTTGCACGAATGGCCTAACGAGAGCTCTACTGTCCCTGCCTTGAGCCCGATGAAATTGACGTACTGGCGCACAGTCCAGTACGTCCCAGCCGCAAGCGAAGACCCCGTGGAGCTTTACTGCAGCCTGTCGTTGTGGTACGAGTTGTAATGTGCAGGGTAGACGGGAGCCATCGAAACCTGGGCGCCAGCTCAGGTGGAGGCAACGATGAAACACCGTCCTTTACGATTCGTCCCGCTAAACCCCTTCGGGGGGACACCGATAGGTGGGCAGTTTGGGTGGGGCGCCACTCCCTCGAAAAAATAACAAGGGAGCTCAAAGGTCAGCTTAGGTAGGTCAGAAATCTACCGTAAAGTGCAAGGGCAAAAGCTGGCTTGACGTGGTTTGGCATCACAACAAACCACGATGCGAAAGCAGGACCTAGCGAACCAACCAGCCCCGTTAGTAGGGGCGGTTGATAACAGAAAAGTTACCCCGGGGATAACTGAGTTGTCTGGAGCAAGAGCCCATATCGACCTCCAGGCTTGCTACTTCGATGTCGTCTCTCTCTATCCTGGGTGTGCAGAAGCACCCAAGGGTGGGGTTGTTCGCCCATTAAAAGGGATCGTGAGATGGGTTTAGTCCGTCGTGAGACAGGATTGTTGCTATGTGCTGGGACCGTTTTGTGCCTGAAGGGAAGGGCCCCTTAGTACGAGAGGAACGGGGGCTCGCAGCCACTAGTTTACCAGTTGTCCGACAGGGCATTGCTGGGCAGCCACGCTGTAAGGGATAAGAGCTGAAAGCATCTAAGCTCGAAACCCGCCTCGAGACGAGGCACTTTGACGCCCGTAGAAGACGGGACGATAGGACCGGGGTGTACGCACCGAGAGTTATAGTGGCGCCAGAAACCGCTTCGGCGGCGGAAGGTACCACTTCGAGGTGTTCAGCCCGTCGGTTACTAAGAGTCATTACTGCTATCAGGCCGTCGGCCCGACCGCAAATAGGTCTGCGTCTGTCCTGGCAAGGACGGAAACTATCTGACTAGCGTAAGCTCTGGTTCTTTCGAGTTTGTCCGTTGGCAGCGATCTGCCCCAGCTCAGGCTGGGCCAGACGCAAACAGGTCTGTTTCTATCTCGACCAAGGCGGAAATCCCCGGTCTCAGCGGAAGCGCTGCATACCCTTAATTTCGGGCTTGCCTGAAACCGACCCAGCTCACGCTGGGCAGCTCGTTTCAGGTAGCCGTCGTGCGAAAAAAGCGACTGTTTGACTCAGTAGTTGTCGCGGCTTGGCGCCCGTTCCTGGGCGGCGTCAACCTTCAGGGCCCGTCCGTCATGCTCGCTGCCGTTGATGGCCTCGATTGCTGCACTCGCTTCTTCGGGGGTCGACATCTCGACAAAACCGAAGCCGCGGGAGCGGCCGCTCTCCCGGTCCATTATGACCTTGGCTGACTGCACTTCGCCGTGCTCCCCGAACATCTGTCCGAGGTTTTCGTCCTTGAACGACCATGGTAGGTTGCCCACGTATATGTTTCTGCTCATTGTTCTATTGCCTGCCTTCTGGCAGGATGGCGGCGCAGGGAGCCTCCA
>JGI26061J44794_1000302_pt1 | contig 22687 bp, 22 predicted proteins | sample MarorgKNORR_S2LV_5_FD_44794 | JGI IMG/M metagenome (IMG submission 44794) | reverse complement strand
CTGCCCATTTGCAACAATATCAGGGAGTCCTGACAAATAGTTCACTTCGCCACTGACAATGTTAAGAATGCCAAGTCTCCCTTTGCGTTCGGTAAAGAGTATTTCGTTCTGCGACTGAAAAGACATGCCCCAAGGTATGCCTAAACCTGTAGCGATCTGAGTGACCTGATAAGTGGTCGCTAATGTGTCAACAGGAAATAAGAATAGCACGCATACAGCAATAATAAATTTGCGAATTGTTTGACAAAAAAATTTCATAAAAATTAGCTAAATATGTTTTGCCTTATAATAACTTGTTTCTATTAATAAAACATATATCTTCAGAATGAATGATTCATTAAATATCAAATCAATGAAGCTCTACAATAACGTAGATAGAATATTTAACGAACTGAAAGAAATAGGTAAATTAACATCTAGTTCTCTTTTGGTTGAAGATTTAACTAAATTTGATCAATTGCATTACCACGGAACAGATGCAATCGACATATTTATAGAAAAACTTGAAATAAATGAGAAAACAAAAATATTAGATGTTGGTTCAGGTATCGGAGGTCCAGCAAGATATATAGCAAATAAAACAGGAGCAGAGATTACAGCTATCGAGCTGCAATCAGATCAAAATAATTTAGCCAAAGACCTAACTAAAAAATGTGGACTATCAAATAAAGTAAACCATATTTGTGGAGATATACTTGATTATGATTTTAAAAATCAAACATTTGATGCTGTAGTTAGTTGGCTTACTCTTTACCATATAGACAATCATGAAATTTTATTAAAAAAATTATTTGATTTGCTTAATCCAAATGGCTTTTTTTATTCAGAAGACATAACTAGCAGAATTAATTTAAGTGACGCTGACCTTAAAGAAATTAAGAAAGAAATTTATGGAATACATCTTCCTTATTTTGACAAGTACATTTCAAACTTAGAACAAAATGGATTTAAATTAATTTTTAGCGAAGATATGTCAAGCTCTTGGACAGATTTTACAAAAGAAAGAATAAAAAAATACAATAGTAAAAAAGAGAGAAACATAAGAGTACATGGTAAAGAAGTTTATGATAGCTTAAATTCATTCTATAACTTTGTTGGTCAATATTTTTCTAACGGAAAGCTAGGTGGAATTCGGGTTATTGCAAAAAAATTAAGAATGTCCGTAGAACCCAAAATAGAAATTAAAGCTATCTCTTCAGACTAGGTTAATTATTACTTGCCTTTTAACAGTGCCGCCATTGTTGTTCCCATATCAGAAGGGGTTGGCGCAACCATAACACCAGCATCTTGAAGGATAGCTACTTTTTCCGCAGCGCTCTCTCCGCTAGCATTAACAATAGCGCCTGCATGACCCATAAGTCGTCCCGGTGGTGCAGTTAAGCCAGCAATATAAGCCGCCATCGGCTTGCTCATATGCTTTTGGAAATACTCAGCTGCTTCAGCCTCTTGAGGCCCACCAATTTCACCGATGATCATCACCGCCTCAGTTTCATCATCTTTCTCAAAATGCTTTAAGATTTCAACGAACGAGCTGCCGTTTATTGGATCACCACCAATACCCACACCGGTGCTAATTCCGATACCTAATTCTTTCATTTGAGAGGCGGCCTCATAACCTAAGGTGCCAGAGCGCCCAATCAAACCAACGTTACCTTGTATGTAAATATGACCCGGCATAATTCCCAACATAGACTTACCTGGACTGATCGTGCCAGCACAGTTAGGACCTGTTAAAACCATGCGATTTTCTGGTTTAGCACGTGCAAAAAGGTAACGCTTTACCCGAATCATGTCATGAGTCGGTATTCCGTCTGTAATACTGACACAAAACTTAATACCAGATTCAGCGGCTTCCATAATACCGTCTGCTGCATAAGCAGGTGGTACAAAGACGATGCTAGCCTCAGCACCTGTAGCCGCGACAGCATCTTTGACTGTATTAAATACAGGCTTGCCTAGATGTGTTGTACCGCCCTTACCAGGCGTGACACCAGCAACAACATTAGTACCATACTCAATCATCTCCTGAGCATGGAATGAACCCATGCGGCCGGTTATACCTTGAACTAAAACTGGGGTTTTTTCATTAATAAAAATACTCATAACTGACCCTTATTTTCCTGTTGCTTGTTTCCATGCAGCAACAACTTTATGAGCTGCATCTGACAAAGTGTCAGCTGTAGTAACTTTTTTGCCACTGTCCTTTAATATCTTCTGCCCTTTTTCAACATTAGTACCAGATAAGCGCACCACTAAAGGAATATCAATATCACGTTTGTTTAATAAATCTACGATACCCTGAGCAACCCAATCACAGCGGTTAATGCCTGCGAAGATGTTAATCAAAATAGCTTCGACATTATCATCAGATAAGACCAACTCTATCGATGTAGCAACTCTCTCAGCAGAAGCACCACCGCCAATATCCAGGAAGTTTGCTGGCTCACCACCGGCATGTTGAATCATATCCATAGTTGCCATTGCAAGTCCCGCACCATTAATAAGGCAACCAATATTACCATCCAAGCCAACATAGTTTAAATCATGCTCAGCGGCATTGGTTTCACGTGGATCTTCTTGTGTCTTATCGCGGAATTCANAGATTTCTGGTCGACGANAGAGCGCATTTGCATCAAATGTCATNTTGGCATCAATCACCATAATTTTATTGTCAGTNGTCAAAACCAATGGGTTGATTTCTAATAAATTAGCATCAGTATCACGGAAAGCACGGTAACACTTCATTACCGCTCGACTTGCAGCAGCAATCGCCTTATTAGGTAAATCTAATGTGAAAACCAATTGACGGGCCTGGAATGGTTGCATTCCGACCGCTGGATCAATCACAATTTTTGAGATTTTTTCAGGCGTTTCTTCTGCAACTTTCTCAATATCCATACCGCCTTCAGTAGATGCGATTAAGGTAACTTTTTGAGAAGTCCTATCTAGAACAATACTAAAGTAAAGTTCTTTCGCAATGTCACTAGCCTCTTCCACATAAATACTAGAAACCATCTTGCCTCCGGGGCCAGTTTGATGGGTAACTAGGTTATTACCAAGCAGCTTATCACAAAATTCTGCAATCTCTCGTTGGCTTGTGCATATCTTTACACCACCTGCTTTACCACGTGCGCCAGAGTGAAGTTGAGCCTTCACAACCCATTTATCGCCACCCAATTCATTGGCTTGATAAATTGCCCCAGTTGCTGAATGCGCAACACCGCCCTTAGGGACTGGTACACCATATTCTGCTAATAACTTCTTGGCTTGATATTCATGAATATCCATATTTAACCTTTTAGTTTTCCTTGAATTGCATTATCTGTATTAACAATATTCTCTGCCATCTTCGCAGAAGCTGCATCGATCATACGACCGTTTAATTGAGCCGCGCCGCGACCCGCCTTTGCGGCCTCGTCCAAAGCGATGAGAATTTGTTTTGCGTGAGATACCTCTGATTCCGGCGGAGTATAGACTTCATTCGCCAGTTCAATTTGTGATGGATGAATCGCCCACTTCCCTTCAAAACCAAGAGCAGCTCCCCTTCTCGCAGCATCTTTGTATGATTCGGGATCATTAAAGTCACCAAAAGGGCCATCAATTGGGCGTAAACCATAAGCACGGCAAGCGACCAACATTTGAGACAGTCCTGCATGCCACTGGTCACCAGGATAATCTGGATTTAAACCACCTATAACGGTCGTACGTGCACGACAACTTGCGGCATAATCAGCGACGCCAAAATGCATCGCCTCAAGGCGTTCATCACGGCCATTTTTAGCGATATCCATTACATTCGCCATGCCAAGTGTTGTCTCGATTAGGACTTCTATGCCAATACGATTTTTAAAACCTTTGGAAGTCTCAATTTGATTCAACATGGCAGAAAGCATGTAAACATCTGAAGCCGTTCCAGCTTTAGGAAGTAAGATAGTATCAAGGTTTTCACCAGCTTGCTCAACCACCTCAACCACATCACGATACATATAATGTGTATCTATACTGTTAATACGAACAGAGATAGTCTTACCAGTACCTCGCCAATCTAAATCATTCAGGGCATCAATAACATTTTTACGCGCTGACACTTTGTCATCTGGCGCTACAGCATCTTCTAAATCCAAAAATACATAGTCTGCAAGGCTGTTTAAGGCCTTTTCAAACATTTTTGTGCTAGATCCCGGTACAGCTAATTCACTGCGTTGTAGTCTCTGTCTAACAGGTTCATAAATAATATGACTCATCAAATTTCACTTTATATAGTAATTAAATTGAAGTTGCTTTTAATACCTAATGGCATCAGCAGAAAATAAATTATCTAAGAAAATCAGTAATTTAAATTGTTCACAACTTCAAGTTTTATAAATATAACAATAATAAACCTTAATGAGTTGAGTAATTATCAAAGCCAGTATAAATCAAGTAAACCGCAATGATTCATCAAACCAGCAATTCGATCTAAAGGAGGAGAAAAGGCGCTTAATAATAAAACGCCTCAATCTTTTGAAGTGGCGTCCCGTAGGAGATTCGAACTACCTGTTTCCAGAATGAAATCCTGGCGTCCTAGGCCTCTAGACGAACGGGACAAAGTATTTTAAAAGAATTTATATTTAGAGCAATGGACCAAAAAAAATTGGCATCGCGTAGGGGAATCGAACCCCTCTTGCCAGGATGAAAACCTGGAGTCCTAACCGATAGACGAACGCGACAAAAAAATATTTTTTGCTTGGTGGAGCTAGGCGGGATCGAACCGCCGACCTCAACACTGCCAGTGTTGCGCTCTCCCAGCTGAGCTATAGCCCCAATAACTGGGTTATTTAGCAAAAACGTAAATTATAATCTGTATCTCATTTCAGTCAAGTCAAAATTGGTAAAATATTACTCTTATGGAGAGAATATACAACAGTAATCGTTACTCAATCGAAGTACTCTATCACATTGGAGCCTATGAAAATTCTATTCATTTCATTTTTGATAAGGCAACAAAGCAGTGTGCAATCGTAGACCCAGCCTGGGAGCCAGATCTTTTTCTGAAAAAGATTCAAGACAAGGGTTACACACTTACTGATATCTGGATAACACATTGGCATGGCGACCATACCAACGCTGTCGATGAAGTTGCCAACAAAACAGGTGCAAAAATTACTGCTGGCGTTAATGAAGTACCCTATCTAAACATTGAAAACAAAGTTCATACGGTTTCTGATGGAGACACCATAAAGCTCGGTGAAGTCGAGATACAAATCATTGAAACACCTGGACATACTGCAGGTGGTATTTGTTATCTTTTAGACGANCACCTTATCGCTGGTGACACTTTATTCGTNTATGGTGTCGGTATTTGCAGTCTGGCTGGCTCTAACCCAGTTAAATTGTTTCATTCACTGAACAAATTAAAAACTCAGGTGCCTGATGATATTCATCTTCTATGTGGCCACAACTACGGTTCAGAGATTACCACAACACTTGCTGAGCAGAAAAGAGCAAATCCATTTTTGTTGATTGAAAATGAAGAAACATTTGTCCGNTATCGCATGCATGTGCATGACTCTACTCGAACTTATCCAATGTCACCAATGACACTTGAAGAGGTAAACGCCTTGCTATGATAGGTATTTATGGAGGCTCCTTTGATCCTGTTCATTTGGGACATCTTAAAACTGCAACATCACTCAAAACTGAACTGAAGCTAGATCACTTGTTTTTGTTGCCATGCTTTGAACCTGTTCACAAGGATGGACTGAAATACTCCTCCAATGACCGCCTTAAAATGCTAAATCTTGCAGTAGATAATTATTCTACTCTTGANATTGATTCTCGTGAAATACTTCGTGGTGGAGGTTCTTATATGATTGATACACTCCACGAATTAAAGCAGATTTATAGAGATGAACCAATCTGTTTAATTATCGGAATGGATAGCTTTATTAAGATTAAAACCTGGAAAGACTGGAAAGAATTTTCCAAACTAGTCCATCTAGTTATTCTTCAAAGACAAGGGTTCAATCTTATCGATAGTTCTCTAGATTCCTTTCATAACACCAAAGAGGTTAATCAGCTTAGACTAGAGTCAAATGGCTTATTGTATTTTTCCAATTGCCCTAAGATAAATATATCATCAAGCGATATTCGAAGAAGAATTGCCGCCAATCAAAATCTTGATGATTTGCTACCTAAATCCGTTATTAATTACCTGAAATTACATGAATCTTGATGAGCAAGTAAAAGTTGTCGTTGATGTAATCGACGAGCTAAAAGGCGAGGAAATNGTTACCCTTAATGTTTTAGAGCAAAGTGTTGATATGGAAGCCATTATTGTTGCTACAGGGAGATCAATTCAACACGTAAGGGGTATTGCTAACAATATTAAAATTGAAGCTAAAAGGCTTAATATGATGATATTAGGTACTGAGGGTTCAGAATTTAGTGAATGGGTTCTGATAGACCTTGGCGAAGTGATAGTGCATATCATGACTGAAAAAACAAGAGCATTCTATAAGTTAGAGAAACTATGGTCAGTCGAGGAAGATGAGAATTAACCTNATCGCNATTGGCAATAAAATGCCAGAGTGGCTAAATTCAGGTATTCATCATTACCAAAAACAACTCCCCAGTAACTATAATTTCACCCTTACCATCGAGAGTAGTAAAAGTTATTAAAGAATGCTTTGAACGTTCTCTGGTGGCCTACCAATCACTACACCTTTGGTTGTCCTTACAATCGGACGTTCAATTAAAATTGGGTAGTTGAGCATCGCTTTTATCAACTCATCTTCAGTTAAAGACTTATTCGATAACTGCAAATCTTTGTATGCCAACTCCCCTTTTCTAATTAAATCACGTGCACCAATCCCTAAATCTTGCAAAACCGATCTGAGTTCTGATTCACTTGGAGGATTTTCGAGGTAGTTAACAATTTCAAACTCCACATTGTTTTGCTCTAAAATGGCCAATGTTGCTCTAGATTTAGAGCAGCGTGTATTGTGGTAAATCTTAGCTATCATTGATCTAATTCATGAAAAAAATTTTCATTATACTCTCTCTTGTTATACCTTTTCATACAAGCCAAGCCTTGGGTGTTGGTGACATTCTTGATTGGGTAAAACCTCTATGGCCATGGCAAGAAAATGAACCCTCTCTAACATTTGAGCTGACTGATACTGCAGGAAATGTCTACACTCAAGAAAACACTCGTGGTAAATACTTAGTAGTTAATTTTTGGGCGACTTGGTGTACACCTTGTTTAAAAGAAATTCCGGNATTCGTAGAATTCTATAATCAGCATNCAGATCAAGTAGAAATTTTGGGATTGGACTATGAACCTATTAACTTGTCAGCGATTGATGAATTTATTGAGCGCTTTTCTATTAATTATCCAATCATCTTATTTGATGAAAAAAATGAGTCNGAATATTCAAAATTTGGAGATATTGTAGGTATGCCAACTACTCAGATATATGATCCTAAGGGAGAGTTAATGCAAACCTTTATGGGAGAAATTAATATTGAAGATTTACAAAAAATTATTCCAATATAAGGACCCCTTCAATGTCTCACGGGCTTAACGAAAAGCAACAACAATCTGTCAATCTGGATGANGAAACTAATGCTTTAATTTTGGCTGGAGCTGGGAGTGGTAAAACTCGAGTNTTAACCCACAGAATCCATTACCTGGTTTCAGAAAAGAACAACCATGTAGACAATATCCTAGCTGTCACCTTTACAAATAAAGCTGCAAATGAAATGCGTGAAAGGCTTGGTGACTTATTGCGAAGACCTATTGGCAGGATGTGGGTTGGAACATTTCATTCGTTGGCACATAGGCTACTAAGAACGCATCCTATCGAAGCAAACCTTTCATCAAACTTCCAGATTCTGGATGCTCAGGACCAATTTCGTATCGTTAAACGATTAATGAAAGAGAATGCCATTGATGAAACTAAATTTCCGATAAAAAAAGTACAGTGGTTCATTAATCAACAAAAAGATGAGGGCTTGTCACCCCAAGAAATTGATTCAGGTTACAACTATTTTGTTAAACAAAGTGCGAAGATCTTCGAACTTTATGAAAAGTACTGTCAAGCAAATGATTTGGTCGATTTCGCTGGTCTACTGGTCAAAAGTTATGAACTTCTAAAAAATAACAAATCCTTGTTGGAACACTATCAGAAAAGGTTTCACCATATTCTAATTGATGAATTTCAAGATACAAACCGAATCCAATATGAATGGATCAAATTACTGCATACTCAGCAAAATCATATCTTTTGTGTCGGTGATGATGACCAGTCTATCTTTTGTGTGGGTGATGATGACCAATCTATTTATGGCTGGAGAGGTGCAAAAATTGAAAACATCCAAAAAATAGAAAACGACTTCAAACCAATTAAAGTCATTAAGCTTGAACAAAATTATCGCTCAACAGGCAATATTTTGAGTGCTTCAAATGCCTTAATTGCTAATAACCATAACAGGCTTGAAAAATCCCTCTGGACTCAGTCAGGAGATGGAGAGCTTATCAATGTCTTCAATGCTAGGAGTGAGATCGAGGAATCTCGATTTGTTGTCGGTGAAGTGGAAAATCAATTTAATCAGGGAAGAAATCTAAGCGAATGCGCTATCCTTTATCGCTCAAACGCTCAGTCACGTGTTTTTGAAGAATCCCTCATTAACCGCAATATCGCTTATAAAATCTATGGAGGTTTACGCTTTTTTGAGCGCGCCGAAATTAAAGATGCAATGGGCTATGTGCGTCTCGTTGAAAACACATCTGACAGTATCGCCTTTGAACGTATTGTTAACTTTCCGACTCGTGGCATTGGACTGACTACAGTAGAAAAAATTAGGGCTTATGCAAACAAAAACCATACTGACCTTTTTCAATCATCAATTGCCATACTTAACACTCTACCAGCACGAGCATCAAATGCGTTGAAAGCTTTTATCGATTTAATAGACTCTATGAGGGACAACACTCAACACCTTACCCTCAGCGAAAAGACTGACTCTATTTTGTTGCAATCAAATTTGATGAATCACTATGCAAATGATAAAACCGATAAAGCGGGAAGCAAGAAAGAAAACCTTGAAGAATTGGTCAGTGCTGCAAAACAATACATTCACGAAGAAGATAGTGAAATTAACGAGACACAGGGTTTCATTGCACTTGCCACACTTGACTCGAGTGGGGATTCCAATCAAAGCAATCAAGACTGCGTCCAACTAATGACTGTGCATTCTGCCAAAGGCTTGGAATTTCCTGTTGTCTTTTTGGTCGGTCTCGAAGAAGGCTTGTTCCCCTCAAGACAAAGCAAAGATGAACCACACTTATTGGACGAAGAAAGGCGTCTCTGCTATGTCGGCATGACTAGAGCAATGAGTACACTCACACTGTCATATGCAAGCAAACGTTTTATTCATGGGCAGTCGTTCTACTCACTCCCTTCACGATTTCTGGATGAAATACCTATAAATTATTTGAACTATATAAAAAATTCAAGCAGTAATATTAATACGAGAAGTCCTAAAAACGATCAATCACACTATCCAAAAATGACTTCATCTACTAGTTCAATATACTCAATAGGACAGCTCGTTAAACATGCTAAATTTGGTTTAGGTACGGTCGTTAATTATGAAGGAAGTGGAGATTCAATGCGACTACAAATTAAATTTCAAAAGGTTGGTACCAAGTGGTTGATTAGTTCGTATGCTAATTTAGAGCTTGTTTAGCTTTGTGACCATGGCATATCGTCATGTCGCCAGCCATTTAAGTTGCCACGATGATCATTTTCATCCAAGTCACCTTCAAAACCACTAGCAACGTGTGAAACTTGAGTGAAACCTTTATTTTTGAGACACTTTAGCGCTTCATTGGACCGGTAACCGCTTCTACAAATCAAAATAATTTCAGTATCAAGTAAATTTTCACGGCCATCAAGCTCTTGCATCACTGAGTCAGAAAATACCTCTGGATTTGGCTCCCAGTCTGGATTATCTATCCATGGAATCAGGATTGAGTTTTCTGGATAACCAACATACTTATATTCAGCTTTACTTCTAACATCAACAAACAATGTCAGCGGATTATTTTGAAGCCTTTCGACGGCCATTTTTGGTAATAAATTTCGCTTATAACTCATTTCTTCTCTATCATAAAACAGTAACAAGTACTATTATAATTCTTTCTGCATCTCGGTCCTAGTAAAGAATTTAACTATTTCTTTAAAAAAAGTGCAATCGACTCAACATGTGCAGTTTGCGGAAACATATCCATTACTCCCGCACTGCTAAGTGTAAACCCTAAATCAATTAAACGTGAAGTATCTCTTGCTAAGGTTGACGGATTACACGATACATAAACCAACCTTTCGACACCCAATCTTGGCAGCAATTCAACAATTTCAATGGCGCCACTCCTGGCTGGATCTATTAATGCTTTGTTATATTTTTTACCTCGAAACCATTCAAAGCCAGAGACATCTTCAAACAGGTCAGCTTTATAAAAAGATGCATTAGATACCCCATTCTGACTGGCATTCTCTTTCGCTCTCTCAACAAGGCCACTGTCACCTTCTATTCCGACTACTGTCTTAACATAACGTGAAATTGGCAATGTGAAGTTACCTAAACCGCAAAAAAGATCTATTACTTCATCTTCCTTGTTTAGATCTAACAATTGTAGGGACAGATTAATCATTTTTTGATTAAGTTCAAAATTAACCTGAGTGAAGTCCGTAGGCAAAAATGTCATTTTTATGTCGTGATCAGGTAAAGAATAATTCAGTGATACAGCTGCATTAAGTGGTTTAACAGTTTCCAAGCCACCACTCTGAGTGTACCATGTGATTTTTAATTTTTCGCCATACTCTTGAAGAATGATCTCATCTTCACTAGTTAAAGGTTGAAGATGTCTTAAGATCAAAATGGTGTCTAACTCCGCAATAGCAACTTCTATTTGAGGTACGTGAAACTTGACACTCAACTTTCCAATACATTCGCCCAACAATTCAAGATTATCACCAAGCAAAGGGTGTAGAACTTCACAACGTTCCATTACCGTAATATAAGAAGACTTTCTCTCTCTAAAACCGACTAATACTTTATCTTTTTTATTGACGTAGCGAACTCCTAATCTTGCTTTGCGCCTGTATCCCCAGCTTTCAACCTGCAGCGGCTCGAGCCATTGCTTTGGTAATACTTTTGCTTGACCCATAAAGGCGCTTTGAAGCCAACCCTGCTTTGCACTTATTTGATCCTGACTTGAAAGATGTTGCAAAGAGCAACCACCACAAATACCATAAACAGCGCACTTCGCCTCAATTCTGTCTGGAGATGATTGAAGAATTTCTACTATATCTGCCTCTTCGTATTTCGCACGTGAGTGTGAACGTGTGGCGATAATTTTTTCTCCTGGCAATGCACCACGCGTAAAAATAATTTTATTACCATAGTGTGAAATGCCTCTACCTTCGTGTGACAAAGATTCAATATTTAATTCATAAACTTTACTTTTAACTTTTCTTCTTCTAGCCATCCAGTAATTCGACCCAATGCTTGACAGGTATTGAGCTTCCTTTTTGAAGATGCATTAAGCAACCAATGTTACTAGTCACAATCATTTCAGGCTTCGAAACGTTCAAGTTTTTTAGTTTATTCTCTTTTAATTGATTCGATATTTNAGCTTCAAAGATCGAGTAAGTGCCTGCAGAACCGCAACAGATATGTGAATCCTTGATTGGTTTTTTTTCGTAACCAAATTGTGTAAGAATAGATTCAACGAGTCCAGCTAATTTCTGTCCGTGTTGCAATGTACAAGGTTCGTGGTAAGAGATGTTTGATTCCGATAAACACAGTCCAGTTAAGTCTTTACTGGCCAAGTACTCTGCAATATCCTGAGTTTTCGAAGAAGCAAATTTTGCCTTGTCATAATAAGGGTCCGTTTTTTCAAATAAAGCTGGGTAATCCTTAACCATCACACCACAACCACTAGCACTAGATATAATTACCGAGACACCTGAGTTGAGTTGTGCATTCCATGAATCGATATTCCGTTTCACTCTATTCAAAGCATCCTTTGAGGCTGCCAGATGCTGGTCGATCGCTCCACAACACTGTCGTTGTGGGCTTTCAATAACGTCTACACTCAACTTAGCTAAAATATTCTTAATGCTATGGTTAATATTTGGCGCTAAAGTTGGTTGAACGCAACCACCAAGCAATAAGACCGTTGACTCTACCTTTTGAGGCTTTATTGATTTTGTTGAGATAGCAGAATGTCTAAAAAAATATCCAACTGATTTAAACAACATAGGTGTTAAAAGTAGCTTACGGACAAAGAATCGATAAATTGTTTGCAACTTTGTACGTTTACTTTCCATAAATTCCCGACCAATTTCAAGTAGTTGGCCATACTCTACGCCAGAAGGACAGGTAGTCTCACAGGATCGACATGTAAGACATCTATCAAGATGTTTAAGAGATTTAGTACTGAAGTGATTATTCTCAAGTGCTGACTTTATAAGATAAATACGCCCTCTTGGAGAATCAAGCTCGTCGCCGATTAACTGGTAGGTTGGGCATGTAGCTAAACAAAAACCGCAGTGCACACATGATTCTATAATCTGACTTGCTTTTTCATTATCAAGTTCTGAGATTGATAACTGGTTTAGTTCAGTATGCATTAGATAAAAACCCCATAAGGGTCAAAAACTTTTTTTAGTTTGCTTTCAAAATTTAGAATTATTTCTGACACTTTATGCTTTGGTGGTGGCTTTAGTTGAAACTGTTCTGCTATTCTTTGGGGTAGGATTTTTATGCTAATCTGAGTCACTAAAGCTAAACGTCCCATAGATCCAACCAAGAGTTTAGATACATCATATCCAGCAACATTTTTCATTACCTGGCCTCCAAAATTTAGCAACTCACCCCTACCATTAATTATTTGAACACCTAGTACGCTATCGGAAAATTCAGGACCTGATGTTGCATATACAGCTCCAATTGTTTTTTCAAGACTCTCAGTAAAAAATGGTAATGCTTGACCATAAGCAGCGAGAGTATTGTTGATTTCTTGGATTGTCGTTCCTGCTTTAAGGGTAATGACTAATTCTTCAGGAAAGTATTCGACTACCCCAGAATACGATGATATATTGATAAACTCTTTGTCTGTATTATCTGCACGCCCTGTAATTCTCAGATTCTTACCTTCCCTAACTTGTTTCTGTAATTCTGCAATCGAACTCATGATTAAAATCGCTCCAACTCAGGGTGAGGGAGTTCACCATGATGAACGTGCATATTTCCTAATTCAGCACAGCGATGAAGAGTCGGCACGGCTTTACCTGGATTGAGCAATGAGATTGGGTCAAAGGCATTCTTGATTTGATGAAAAACATCCAATTCAGCACTGCTAAATTGATGACACATAGCATCTAATTTTTCAATACCAACACCATGCTCCCCTGTAATCGAACCTCCCATTTCAACACAAAGCTTCAATATATCCATACCAAAAGATTCTGTCTTCTCGAGTTCTCCAGGTCGACTTGCGTTATACAATATGAGTGGATGAAGATTACCATCGCCTGCATGAAAAACATTGGCTACACGCAATTTATAGTGTGCAGATAGCTCGCTTATTTTTTCAAGAACGGTAGCTAAGTGGCGCTTAGGTATGGTTCCATCCATACAATAATAATCTGGAGATAGCCTTCCTATAGAAGGGAAAGCATCCTTGCGTCCCTTCCAAAAAAGTAAACGCTCATCTTCATTTTCTGAGACCCTTGTAGTGGTCGCATTCGAAAGCAAGCCAAGAACCTTATTCAAATCTTCATTTACCGAATCTATAGCTCCATCAAGTTCGCAAAGCAGCAGCGCTTGAGCATCTAAAGGGTAGCCTGGATGTGCAAAAGCTTCGGAAGCCTCTATTGCAAATTTATCCATCATCTCAAGACCAGAAGGTATGATGCCTTTCTTTATAATTTCAGCCACTGTATCGGCACAATCCCTAACACTACTAAAGCCAGCCATAACTAGTCTAGCAAGTTCAGGTTTTGGAGTTAACTTCACAGTAATCTCTGTTATCACACCTAGTAAGCCTTCTGAGCCATTCATTAATGCCAGTAAACCAATACCCTCATCTTGTCGAGTTAATAATAACTCTTCACCATCAATGGTTAGCATTTTGATTGCCTCCACGTTTTGAACTGTCAGACCATACTTTAGACAGTGAACACCGCCAGCGTTCTCAGCAACATTACCTCCAATGGTACAAGCGATTTGAGAAGATGGGTCGGGCGCATAATAAAGACCAAACTCCTCAACCGCTTCACTAATTGCTAAATTGCGAACCCCTGGTTCCAATACTGCTATTTTTTTTTCCTTATCAATTGAAATAATTTGAGTAAGTTTTGAAAATCCTAAAACTACAGAGCCTTCCAGTGGCGTTGCACCTCCTGAAAGGCCTGTTCCAGCACCTCTACTTACAATGGGTGTATTGTTCTTTCGACAAATTTCTATTACCTTCTTAATCTGAGCAATATTGTTTGGTAAAACCACAGCAAGTGGTTCTTGCTTATAAACACTCAGACCATCACATTCAAATGGGCGAGTATTTTCTGAGCCAAAGATAACAGTATTTTTTGGTAAAGCTCGTTTTAATTGACTTAAGATAGACATAAATTTGGACTAATAAACAGTTAAAGCACTCTGGTTAGATGAATTCAAGCCGTTATGAATTTAATTACTTACGACTGATCAAATATCTAAGATAATAATTGCAGTTGAACACATTATAATGTCTTCTATTTTTTATTTTCTCACAAAAAAAATATGCANTCATTTATTCCACCAACCAGAACACTTATGGGGCCCGGCCCTTCGGATGTTCACCCTAGAATTCTAAATGCCATGGCGAGAGCTACTATAGGCCATTTAGACCCTGCCTTTATTGACATGATGGATGAAGTTAAAGAAATGCTAAAGTATGCATTCAAGACTGAAAACGAACTTACTATGCCTATCTCTGCTCCTGGATCTGCTGGTATGGAAGCATGCTTTGCAAATCTTGTTGAACCAGGTGACAAGATTATTGTTTGTATCAATGGTGTCTTTGGTTTACGAATGAAAGAAAATGTAACCCGCTTAGGTGGTGAAGCAGTTGTCGTTGAAGATGACTGGGGTACTGCCGTTAGTCCTGATAAAGTGGAGCAAGCATGTGTTGATAACCCTGATGCTAAAATTGTTGCCTTTGTTCATGCAGAAACCTCAACTGGAGCACTTTCTGACGCTAAAACTCTCTGTCAGATTGCTAATCAAAACGGCTGCATCAATATCGTTGACGCCGTAACTTCATTGGCAGGTTCTGAATTAAGGGTTGATGACTGGGGAATAGATGCCATCTTTTCGGGTTCCCAGAAGTGCTTATCAGCAATGCCTGGGTTATCGCCTGTTAGTTTTAGCGACAGAGCAATTGATAAGTTAACTAATCGAAAAACGCCAGTAACAAGTTGGTTTCTAGATCTCAACTTGGTGATGGGTTATTGGGGTAAAGGCTCAAAACGAGCATATCATCACACCGCACCAGTCAATACTTTGTATGGTTTACACGAATCTTTGGTGATGTTAGCCGAGGAAGGAGTTGAAAATTCTTGGAGTCGTCATCAACAAAACCACATACTCCTTAGAGATGGCCTTAATAAACTAGGAATCAATTACTTAGTCGACGAAGCTAGCAGATTACCTCAACTGAACAGTGTACTAATTCCTCAAGATCAAGATGATTTAGAAGTTCGCTCTTCGTTGCTGAAGAACTACAACATTGANATTGGAGCAGGTCTAGGTCCACTTGAAGGTAAGATATGGAGAATTGGATTAATGGGATACACTTCAAGAAAGGATAATATTGAACTTTTATTGTCTGCACTTAAAAAGACACTATAAAAAAGGCGGCTTCGAAGCCGCCTTTTTTTTNAAAGAAAGTCTAATTAGTCTTTAATTTTTGCCAACAACTCTTCTTCAGTCTCGACCCTGTCAGGGTCAGGAAGACAGCAGTCTACTGGGCACACTTCAACACATTGTGGGGTATCAAAATGACCAACACATTCTGTACACAGGTCGCCATCAATCTCATAGATCTCCTCGCCCATATATATTGCTTCATTCGGGCATTCTGGTACACAAACATCGCAATTAATGCATTCATCAGTAATTAATAAAGACATAACATCTCCAACTTAAAAAATCATACTAACACAACTTTATATCAGTTGTGGCTATCCCATATCACAGGGAACTTATTTTAACTTATCAATACTACTATAATATTGATTTTGGGTATTATTACCGATTTTCTTTTTAAGGTTATCATGAGAGCACTTTTAACTATTTTCTCTTTATTATTTTCTTCGCTCTCAATTGCCGCTCTTGATGATGGCATTTATGCACACATAAAAACTAGCAAAGGTGAGATTATTGTTGAATTAGCCTATGAAGAGGCACCGCTTACTGTCATTAACTTTATAGCGCTCTCGGAAGGTAGCAAGAAAAGTAACAAAGAGCCTGGAATACCTTTTTATGATGGCATAACATTTCACCGAGTTATCGACGACTTTATGATACAAGGTGGTGATCCACAGGGAGATGGCGGAGGTGGTCCAGGTTATCAGTTTAATGACGAGTTTAGTGACTTGAAACATGACCAGCCCGGTGTCCTCTCTATGGCCAACTCAGGACCTAATACAAATGGTTCACAATTTTTTATTACCCATATACCGACGCCTTGGCTGGATGGAAAGCATAGTGTTTTTGGTCTTGTTGCTGAAGGCATGAGTGTTGTTAACTCAATTGAGCAAGGTGATATTATTGAAAGCATATCAATTGAGCGTATTGGTGATCAAGCTAATGAATTTATTGCTGATGAAGCATCATTTCGTGAACAAATTGAAAAAGCTAATGCGAACTTAAAAGCAAAACCAGAGTTACGTCAAAAAGAATTTGAAAATTATGTCACTACTTCTTATCCTGGGATCAAAAAGAGCAACTTAGGTTACTTCACAACGATCAATAAATCAGGCAACGATAAGCTACCTAATGTTGGGCAAGTTGTTTCTGTTAATGTATCATTTAAAGCTGATAATGGTCAAATCTTGCGTGAAGCTGGAAGTCCAGTCGAGTTCATTCTCGGAAGTGGGCAAATAATCAGCTTTATTGACAATAACATTAAAGATATGTCAATTGGTGAAGTTCGAACAATAATTGTTACTTATGAGGCCGTATTTGGTGATAACCCTAGTGGTGACATACCACAAGACTCAATTCTTATTTTTGAACTAGAACTTCTTTCTGCCAAGGATAACTAAGAGTGTTTCTTGAATTAATTAGCTTTCTCTCTTCACTAGATCCTGGCTTTAATGTACTTAGCTATTTAACGGTAAGAGCTGTGTTTTCAATGATGACTGCACTTCTCATTTCCCTTTTCCTTGGAAAATGGATTATTTCCAAACTACAACACTATCAAATCGGTCAAGTAATACGTGGAGATGGACCAGAATCACACCACATAAAAGCCGGAACACCTACAATGGGGGGACTACTTATCCTTTTTGCGTTTACCACCAGTATGATTATCTGGGGCGATTGGAGAAACCCTTATTTGTGGATAGTACTAACTACAGCTTTTATTTTTAGTGCGATCGGATTTATTGATGACTATCTAAAACTTAAGAGACAAAGCCCAAATGGATTGACCAGTAAACAAAAATTTGTTGCTCAATCAATCGGAGCAATCTTAATTGGAAGTTGGTTGATTGGTCTGGACTCTTCTACCATAGCAACTCAACTTCTAATACCGTTCTTTAAAGATGGTGNNATTGAATTAGGGGTTGCAGGCTTTTTAATTTTGTGCTATTTCGTTATTGTTGGTAGTTCAAATGCCGTCAATCTCACTGATGGCTTAGATGGTTTGGCCATTATGCCTGTGATTCTAATTAGTGGTGGTTTGGCGATTTTTGCCTATATTGGTGGCAATTACAATTTTTCTGAATACCTTAACATGCCTTTTATGCCAGGCACAGGAGAATTGTTTGTTATTTGTGCGGCACTGATAGGATCTGGTCTTGCATTCCTATGGTTTAACACCTATCCAGCTGAAATATTTATGGGTGATGTCGGTTCACTCTCACTGGGCGCTATTTTAGCCGTTATTGCAATCATCGTTAGACAAGAAATTTTGTTTTTCTTAATGGCTGGCATTTTTGTTGCAGAAACTTTCTCAGTAATCATACAAGTTGGATACTATAAGCGCACCAAGAAAAGACTTTTCTTGATGGCGCCTATACATCATCACTTTGAAAAAAAAGGCCTTTCAGAACCAAAAATCATTGTACGGTTCTGGATAATTACTTTGATTCTAATTCTAATTAGCTTAGCCAGCATCAAGATTCGATAACTCCGATAGTTTGGCACTGTAAAATATCCGCCCATGAGCATAAAATCAGATAAATGGATTCGCCGAATGTCCCTTGAACAGGAGATGATTCAACCCTTTGAATCGAACCAACTTCGCCACGTTAATGATAAAAAAATTATTTCGTACGGAACTTCAAGTTACGGTTATGATGTTCGCTGTTCCACTGAATTCAAGATATTTACCAACATCAATCACAACATTGTCGATCCAAAAGACTTTGATGCACAAAGTTTTGTCGAAATAGATGCCGATGAATGCATTATCCCACCCAACTCCTTTGCTCTAGCAAGAACCGTTGAGTATTTCAAAATACCTCGCTCTACGCTCGTTATCTGTCTAGGTAAGTCAACCTATGCGAGGTGTGGCATTATTGTCAATGTAACTCCCTTAGAGCCAGAATGGGAAGGTAATGTCACCCTTGAGTTCTCTAACACCACCCCTTTGCCTGCAAAAATATATGCCAACGAGGGTGTCGCTCAGATGCTCTTTTTTGAGTCAGATGAGGAGTGCGAAACCTCCTACAAAGATAGGGATGGCAAATATCAAGGACAGACTGGCGTCACTCTACCTAAGGCTTAATTCATATGTCAGAAATTTCAAAACGTCGCACCTTTGCGATCATTTCTCACCCTGATGCTGGAAAGACAACTGTCACCGAAAAACTATTACTTTATGGCGGCGCAATTAAAACTGCTGGAAGCGTCAAAGCAAGAAAAGCAAACAGTCACGCAACCAGTGACTGGATGGAAATGGAAAAAGAAAGGGGTATTTCTGTCACTTCATCAGTTATGCAGTTTCCTTATGATGGTCATGTAATCAATCTTTTAGACACCCCTGGCCATGAAGATTTTTCTGAGGACACTTACCGGACCCTTACGGCTGTTGACTCTGCACTTATGGTTATCGATGTCGCCAAGGGTGTTGAACAGAGGACCATTAAATTGATGGAGGTTTGTCGACTTCGTGACACTCCAATCCTTACTTTCATCAATAAACTCGATCGTGAGGGTCGGGAGCCAATCGACTTATTAGATGAGGTTGAATCGGTATTAGATATTGAGTGCTCACCAATTACTTGGCCAATAGGAATGGGTAAGGAATTCAAAGGGGTGGTTCATTTACTAGAAAACAAAGTCTATCTATTCGAAAGCGGAAAAAATACAATAATTGGTGACAATACAGTTATTGAAGGCATCGACAACCCTGAACTTGATAAAGCTCTTGGAATTGAGCTTTCTTTATCCATTAGAGAAGAGATTGAACTTATCCAAGGCACGACGAATCCTTTTCAACTAGAGAAATTTCTTGAGGGCAAGCAGACGCCTGTTTTTTTTGGTTCAGCCATTAATAACTTTGGGATAAAAAAACTACTTGAGGGTTTTATTGATTACGCACCAACCCCACAGGACCGTGAAAGTGACAATCGTAAGGTGTCTCCTTATGAAAATAAACTTACTGGCTTTGTGTTTAAAATTCAAGCAAATATGGACCCCAAGCACCACGACAGGTTAGCCTTTATGCGTATTGTTAGCGGTGAATATAAGAAAGGAATGAAAATCCTTCAAGTCTCTACCGGCAAGCAAATAAAAATTGCCAATGCTGTTACCTTTATGTCGCAAGAAAGGAGTTCCACAGAAACCGCTCATGCCGGAGATGTGATTGGCATTCATAACCATGGTGGAATNAGAATCGGCGACACCTTTACTCAAGGTGAGAAGCTCAACTTTCATGGTATACCAAATTTTGCACCGGAGATTTTTAGGCGCGCACAACTCAAAGACCCACTCAAAGCAAAAGCCCTTCAAAAAGGCCTTGACCAGCTCTCTGAGGAAGGCGCAACGCAAGTATTTAGACCGATTTCAAATACTTCACAAATATTAGGAGCTGTAGGTATTTTGCAGTTCGATGTGGTCGCTCATCGGCTTAAATATGAATACGGCGTTGACTGTCAATTTGAAGCAATCAATGTGGCTACGGCAAGATGGGTTAACGGATCAGATAAAGATCTTGAACAACTTAAGATAAAAGCAGGCAACAATATCGCTATAGATAGTGCAGGAATGCTGTCTTACTTAGCACCCAGTATGGTTAATCTTCAACTAACAATGGAGCGCCACCCAAATTTAACTTTTAATGCTACCAGAGAACATTAACTAGTCTTCAACCAATGGCTTAACTACTTCAGCAATATCTTTCTTGTTTAAGTAACCCACCTCTGCACCACTGGAATCTTGAACCACCGCACAATCAGCATTGGAACGCAATATTTCGCACAAAACATTATCAATAGAGTCTTCTTCATTGACTACAATTTTTGCCGCACCGTTGTCTGGTTTTTCATCCTTCATCACTGACTTGGCATGGAGTACATGGGAACGATTTACCTTTTTCACAAAGTCTCTCACATAGTCATCCGCAGGAGTCATAAGGATATCCTGAGAGGTTCCATGTTGCACCAATTCTCCGTCATTAAGAATAGCAATTCGATCACCAATCTTAAGTGCTTCATCTAAATCATGTGTAATAAATATAATGGTTTTATGGAGTTCTCTTTGAAGCTCCAAAAGTAGATCCTGCATATCACTTCGAATAAGAGGGTCAAGCGCACTGAATGCCTCATCCATCATTAAGATTTCTGTGTCACAGGTTAATGCCCTTGCCAATCCAACACGCTGCTGCATGCCACCTGATAACTGAGATGGATAGCGGTCTTCATAGCCAGTAAGACCTACACGATCGATCCATTTTTTTGCTCTCTGGGTAGCTTCATCACCCTTTACTCCTTGTAAATGAATTCCAAGGCATATGTTATCTGTCACCGTTTTATGGGGCAACAAAGCAAAGCTTTGAAAAACCATAGCCGTTTTTTGTTGCCTAAACAGTCTAAGCTTTTCCATTGACATCTGAATAACGTCCTCACCACCAATCATCACTGAACCAACAGTAGGTTCAATAAGTCGATTAATGTGGCGAATTAGTGTGGACTTTCCAGAACCTGAAAGACCCATAATAACTTCAATATTCTTGTTTGCAAGGTCAAGATTTATATTACTCAAACCCAACACATGTTGGTGCTCTTTAAGGAGGTCATCCTTATTCATACCGTTATCAACATACTTCAAAACGGACTTCGCCTTGGGTCCAAAAATCTTCGTCAAGTTTGAAATTTTTATTTTTATATCTTGACTCATAATACATCTCCAGAACGATGTTTCTGAATTCGAGTTCCGAATGCCTGCGAAACCCTGTCAAATATAATTGCTAGGGCCACAATCGCAAGACCGTATAGCATTCCAAGTGAAAGGTATTGGTTTTGAACAGCCTGAAGTACCGGCAAACCTAAACCCGTCACACCAATCATTGAGGCAATCACAACCATCGATAAAGCCATCATAATTGTTTGATTTACACCTGCGAAAATATTTGGAAGTGCAAGCGGTATTTGAACCATAAATAAACGCTGCCTATAGGTCGCACCGAATGCATCTGCTGCCTCCATAGCTTCCTTATCAACCAAACGTAAACCCAAATTTGTCAAGCGCACAATAGGCGGCATAGCATAGATACAAACCGCAATCAAACCAGGAACCTTACCTATACCTAGCAACATAACGACAGGTATTAGATAGACAAAAGAAGGAATCGTCTGCATGATGTCAAGNACCGGTGTAATCATTNNCTGAGCTCTNTCAGACCGTGACATCCATATTCCAANGGGTATCCCAANNGTNAGACATANCAGAGTAGCAGTCNCTATCATAGTTACTGTAGAGATCATNGGAGTCCACATGNCAAGGAATCCAATAGCAAAGAAACCTAGTATTACTCCCACTGTCACCTTCAAGCTTCTTGAACCAAGCCAAGCTAGTGCGCCCGCTCCTAATAAAAAAACCGGCCAAGGCGTGGCAAGCAATAGCTGTTCAAATTGAGCTAAAAAGAATAATAAAGGGTCAAATATTGATTCAATAGCATTTCCAAACTCTCTCGTAAAGTCCCTGAAGGCTGAGTCCACACAGATACGTGAATTCATCATCACATCACGAGGTATTGATATAGCGTTATTGACAAACAAAGAAAAGTCAGATACGTGCGTTGCATCACTTACCTGAGTCGACAAAGTCGCAAAATAATCGACTTGAGTCAAGGGGTCAACTGATCGTACGGACTCAAATTGAGTTTCAATATTTCGAGACAAATCACTGATAGTTGCTGACAAAG
>JGI26061J44794_1000299_pt1 | contig 22830 bp, 20 predicted proteins | sample MarorgKNORR_S2LV_5_FD_44794 | JGI IMG/M metagenome (IMG submission 44794) | reverse complement strand
TATAATGGACAAGGATAAATGGGTACTCGTTATTGATGCTGGTCTGGATGAAGATGGAAATCCTGCTTTAACTTTTACAGATCTTAATTAATATATCAAGTTTAGATTTAAAAAGAGCTTCTTTTAAGAAGCTCTTTTTTTACAATTTATTGTATTATGATTAAGGTTAATCAAAATATTCAAAATCTAAAGCCTTCAGCAACTTTGGCTATTAACCAGAAAGTAGTTGCTTTAAGAGAAAAAGGGGAAACTATTTTTCATTTTGGATTTGGACAATCTCCTTTTCCTATCCACCAATCTATTGTAAATGCATTAAAAGATAATGCTACAAATAATCACTATTTACCTACAATTGGGGTGGATGTGTTAAGAAATACTATTGCTAAATTTCTAGAAAAGCATCAAGGGATTAAAGCAGAAAGTGATTTTATTTATATTGGTCCTGGAAGCAAAGAGTTATTATACCAAACCATATTAATTTTAGACAGTACTTTTTTAATTCCAAAAGGGAGTTGGGTAAGTTATGGACCTCAAATTAATTCTAAAAATGGAGATTATGTTATTTTAGAAACTAGTTTGAAAAATAATTTTAAGCTAACTTCAGATACTTTATCAGCATATTGTGAAGCCAATCCCAATCTACAAAAAGCATTGATATTAAACTCCCCTAATAATCCAACTGGAGCAGTTTATACAGATGAAGAATTAGAACAATTAGCAGTAGTTTGTAGGGAAAATGATATTATTGTCCTTTCTGATGAGATTTATTCTCAAATAAATTTTAATGAAGACTTTTCTCCAAGTATTTCAAAATTTTATCCAGAAAAGACAATTGTTTTTGGAGGCTTAAGTAAAGTGTTTTCCGCAGGAGGATATCGATTAGGATTTATGTCTTTACCCAAAGATTTACAGTTTTTGCATAATACTTATCGATCTATGTTTAGTGAAACATTTAGTGCTGTTTCTTCTCCAATACAATTTGCTGCCATTGAAGCATTTAAAATGAATGATGATATTAAGAAGCAAATTAAAGATTGTTCAGCAATTTTAAAAGGAGTGTCTCAATATATTGCTTTAAAACTAAAAGAAGTAAATATTGAATGCACAGAACCACAAGGAGCTTTTTATATGATGNTTGGTTTTAATAATTTTAAAGAACAAATTAATANAATGGGAATTAACACAAGTACTCAATTAGCAAATTATTTGTTAGATAATTTCAGTGTTGCACTTTTGCCTTCATCAGATTTTTATTTTCAAAAGGAAGAATTATTTTTTAGATTGGCTTTTGTAGATTTTAATGGAGAAGAAGTATTGAGAGCCTATAGGAATAACTCATCTATTGATGCTAATTTTATAAAAAAATTCTGTTCTAATATATTTGGAGGAATTGATAAAATTATAAAATTTATAAAGCACTTATCTTAAACAATTATCATTAAAAAATTACCAATAAAAGAGTTGTTTATATGATGATTTCTTAATTTAATTGTGTTAAATAAATAATTAACGCAGACAGAAAGGGCATAATTCTTTTTTTTTTTGTTTCTTTCGCATAACTAAAAACAATAAATTATGTTAAAAAACTATTTAATCCTTTTGATGTTTTGTTTATCATCAAATTTTATTAGTGCACAGATGGTATCGGGAACTGTTTTAGACGACGCCTCTATGCCTTTACCTGGAGTTACTATAGTTGTCAAAGGCACGACAACTGGAACAGCTACAGATTTTGACGGAAATTACTCGATTAGCGCGAGTAATGGAGACGTGCTAGTATTTTCTTTTGTTGGGTTTGAAACTCAAGAAGTGACAGTTACAAGTAATGTTGTAAATGTTACTATGCAATCTGGAATTGCTTTAGAGGAAATTGTGATAACAGGACTAGCAACTTCAATTAAACGAAGTAATGCAGCTAATGCAGTAGCAACTATATCTGCTGACGAATTAGGAGGTAGAACACCACCACAAACATTAGATGGAGCATTATCTGGTAAGTTTCCAGGAGCTTTAGTGACTTCTAATTCAGGTTCTCCAGGTGGAGGGTTATCAGTTAAATTAAGAGGGATTACATCTATTAATGGTAATTCCCAACCTTTGTATATTATAGATGGTGTTTATATTGATAACAGTAGCATCTTTTCTGCAGGATTGAATGATGTTTCTAAAGCTTCTGGTGGAGGAGCTAGTGCTAACAGTAATCAAGATAATGCAACTAATAGAATTGCAGACATTAACCCTGATGATATTGAAAGTATTTCAATTTTAAAAGGAGCATCTGCTTCTGCTATTTATGGTTCTCGTGGAGCCGCTGGAGTAATTATAATTACAACTAAAAGAGGGAAACAAGGAAAAACAATAATAAATTTTTCTCAATCTAATGGCTGGAATGAAGCAATAAATTTACAAGGTCAGAGAAATTGGACAGCAGATTTAGCCGAAAGTGCATTTGGTCAAGGAGCATTGTATTCTGCTGCTGAAGCTGCAGGAACATTAACTGACTATGAAAAAGAATTATTTGGAGAAAAAGGATTTATTTCAAACACTAATGTTAGTATATCTGGCGGAAATGAAAAAACAACTTTTTTCACAGGATTTACACGTAATCAAGAAGATGGTATAGTTAAAAACACTGGCTATGATAAGTCTTCTATTAGACTGAATTTAGATCATAAGTTTACTGATAATATTAAATTTTCATTAACTACTAATTATATTAATTCTTCAGCAGATAGAGGTTTCTTTAATAATGATAATAGTGGAACTACGCTTGGAGTTGCATTGGCTACAGGAGTACGTCCTTGGGATTATTTATTTCCTGATGAAAACGGGAATTACCCGGATGCTCCTCATGGAGCTTCGAATCCATTACAAACAAGAGATTTGATGACAAATAACGAACGGGTTAATAGGTTTATTGGAGGAGGAACAATTGATGTTAATTTATTAAGAACAGACAGCCAAAGTTTAAAATTTGTTGCTAAAGCAGGTGTAGACCATTATGATATGACTGCGAAAGTAATTTTCCCCAAAGAATTACAGTTTCAAAAATCTGAAAACGGAGGATTAAATGGTGTTTCAGCTATTACAATTACAACTAATACTAACGCTAACTATTCAGCTTATTTAGTCCATAATTATTCGACGGATAATGATTTAAGTTTTACAACTTCAGCAGGAGTAACTAAACAAGATTTCTCACAGAATATTGTTAGAGTTATTGCTTCAGATTTAATTGCATCTGAAACAAATGTTAATCAAGCTGCTAATGTAAGTACTGATCAAGTTAGATTAGAACAAGAAGATTTTGGATTTTTTGCTCAAGAAGAGTTTAATTATCAAGATAAATTAATTGCAACACTAGGTGTTACAGGAGATAAATCAACCAACAATGGAGACATTAATGAATTTTTCTATTACCCAAAAGGATCGTTAGCAGTTAATTTAAATAACTTTGATTTTTGGGGGAGTAGTGATGTTTTAAATAGATTTAAAATACGTGCTGCTTACGGTGAAGCAGGTACTTTTGCTGCTTTTGGTTCTTTATTTACTATTTTCAATAATACTTTAGCAGATGGGAATGTAGGAATTATAGTTCCTGGAACAAGAGGGAATCCTAACATTTCTCCAGAAAGGCAAAAAGAATTTGAAATAGGATTTGATGCTGGGTTTTTAAACAACCGCATATCTGTTGAATTTTCATATTATAAGAAAAAGGTAGAAGATCTTTTATTACGTGCAGATGTTCCAACGTCAACAGGTTTTTCAAGCGAATGGAAAAATGCAGGCGAACTTGAAAACAAAGGAGTTGAGATTGGTGTTAATGTACAAGTTTTTGATTCTGAAGATTTTTCCTGGAATTCAAATATAAGCTGGTTTACAAACGAATCTAAAATGACTAGATTAGATGTTCCTACATTTAACCTAGGAGGTTTTGGAAATAGTTTAGGACAATTTCAAATTGAAGAAGGGAAAAGTGTCACTCAAATTGTTGGGACAACAGGTCCTGGGACTCCTGTAAGTGTATTGGGAGATGCAGAGCCAGATTTTCAAATGTCTTTTATTAATGATATTAGATATAAAGATTTTACATTGTCTTTTTTATGGCATTGGAAAAAAGGTGGAGATAATATTAACTTAACAAAATTACTGTCCGATTTTGGAGGAACAAGTGCAGATTTTGATGATTTTGATGTTGATCCTGATGGATTAATTCCTAATGGTAATTATAGAATTGTTAATGGTCTTTTTGCAGGAAATGCAAGACCTTTTGTAGAGGATGCTTCCTATTGGAGATTAAGAGAAATTGGTTTATATTATACCGTTCCTGAAGAAACTATTAATAAATGGTTTGATGGTGTTGTATCTAATGTTAAACTAGGGTTTTCTGGACATAACCTAATCAATATTTTCGATTATAATAGTTACGACCCTGAAGTTTCAAACTTTGGTGGTACTGGTTTGTCGACTGGTGTAGAGGTTACTCCTTTTCCATCTTCTAAAAGATATATGTTCCATTTATCAATGCAATTTTAAAATTTAATAAAAGAAAAAATGAAAAATATAAGAAAGTTTAATATAATAATTTTAACCATAGGTTTTTTAGCGTTTACTTCGTGTACGTTAGACGGTGGTGAAAGTTTAAACGGAGCGAGTACCTCTTCAATATCAGATGATTTATCACGAGGAGAATTACCGCAAGCAATATCTGGAATACTTTCAGATATGAGAGATCGCTTGAACACACAAGTTGATGTGCAAAGTATAATGGGTAGAGAATACTACTACTTTACCAGTTCAGACCCTCGTTTTGAAGGAGATGTTGTAACCGGGAATTTAGATAACCAAACGTTTTATACAACAACACCTTGGGGGACAAGATATGCAGCTGTAAAAGAAGTAAATTTGGTATTATCTGGATTAGCTAATACGACTTCTGATTTTTCTGCTGCAGAAATAGCAGCAATAAGAGGTGTTCTTAATACACTTAAAGCTCATGAATTATTAATGGTATCTAACAATCAATATACCAATGGGATTAGAATTGATGTTGCTGATCCTGATAATTTAGGGCCTATTGTAGGTTATGATGAAGCACTAACAGCTATAGCTGGTCTCTTAACAGATGCAGCAAATGATTTAGCTTCGGGAGGGTCAAGCTTGCCTTTTAATTTAACATCTGGATATAGTGGTTTTGATACACCAACAGGATTTTTACAATTTAACAAAGCATTAACAGCAAGAGTAGAGGCTTATAGAGGGAATTCTTCAGCAGTATTATCTGCATTAGGAGGCTCTTTTATGAATATGACAGGTGATTTAACAACAGGTGTTTATCATACGTTTTCTTTATCTGGAGCAGATTTAGCAAATCCTCTTTTTATTGCTCAAAATCAAGAAGCAAACGTTAGGGTAGCGCATTCTAGCTTTTTGGCAGATGCTGAGGCTGGTGACTCCAGAATAAACAAAGTAACCTTAAGAGATACACCAAGAGAAGCTTCAGGCTTAGTTGGAACACATGACGTTTGGATATATCAATCGCTAGAAGATAGTACCCCAATTATTAGAAATGCTGAATTGATTTTATTATATGCTGAAGCAAATATGGTTTCTAATCCAGCGGAAGCTGTAAACGCTATTAATGTTATTAGAAATGCTGCTAGTCTTGGTGATTATGCAGGAGCACTAACACCAAGTGCATTAGAAGATGAAGTACTGAATCAAAAAAGATATGAATTGTTTGGTGAAAGCCATAGATGGATTGATATGAGAAGATTTGGTAGACTTAGTGAATTGCCTAACGATAGACCAGGAGATATGGTTCCTTCAGCAGTTCCAATTCCAAATGATGATGACTTCTAGTATTTAACAACAGTACTAAAGAAAAAACCGAAGCAATTTTTTCTTCGGTTTTTTCTATTTATACCTCGTCCAAAGCTATTTTAGGAGCAGTCTTATCTTTTAACCACATTTTAAATATGGTAACTAAATAAAACAAGATTGGAACAATAATTAAAGTTAGGAAGGTTGCTATAATTAAACCGTAAATAACGGTTTTTGCTAATGGTCCCCAAAAAATAACATTATCCCCACCAAAATATATATTAGGATTAAAATCACTAAACAGGNTATAAAAATTTATATTAAACCCAGTAGCCAGNGGAATCAGTCCTAAAATTGTTGTAATAGCAGTTAATATTACTGGACGTAAACGTGCTTTTCCGCCTGTTACAATGGCTTCAAATAAAGTGTTTTTATCTACATATTCGTTTTCATCAATATTGAATTCAATTTTTTTTCTATCAATTAAGAGCTGTGTATAATCTAAAAGAACAACGCCATTATTTACTACAATTCCTGCTAATGCAATAATTCCCATCATNGTCATCATTATTACAAAAGGAGCTCCCGAAATTATTAAACCGCCAAACACACCAATCAAACTTAAAAAGATTGCCAACATAATAATTGCTGGTTTTGTAACCGAATTAAATTGAAATATCAAGATGAAAAAGATTAATGCTAAACCTTTTAAAAAAGCACCATTAAGAAATTTTTGTTGTTTGTCTTGCTCTTCAATCTGTCCGGTAAAATCTATTTTTACAGATTTTGGCTTGTGATTGAAATTTATCATTTCATGTTGAATTTTTCCTACAATCTCTCCAGCGTCTGTGTAACCGGGAGTTAAAGCAGAATAAACAGTAACCACACGCTTAATATCCTTGTGCTTGATAGAACTAAAACCCGAATTATTTTTTTGCCGTGCTATCACAGACACGGGAATCTCTTTTATTTTGCCTGTTGCCTGATCTCTAAATGTAATCTTCTGATTAAAAATTGCACTAGTATTGTATCTGTGTTTTTTATTGAATCGTACATAAATATCATAATCTTCACCAGCTTCTTTATAAATGCCTGCTTTAGCGCCAAAAATAGAATTGCGTAATTGTTGCCCAACTTGGCCTGCACTTACACCAAGTTCTCCTGCTTTTTTACGGTCAACTAAAACTTGCATGGATGGTTTGGATTTGTTTACATCTATTTTGAGTTCATCAATTCCAGGAATATTTTTACTGTTGATAAAATCACGCATCCTTTCAGCAGTAGCGATTAATTCGGTATAATCATCGCCTTCCAGTTCAATATTTATCGGGTAGCCTTGTGGAGGACCAGCATTGTCTTTTTCCACACTAATAGCAACTCCAGGAAATTTATCTTTTAAATCTTCACGTATTTTTTTAAGTAATTCCCTGCTTTTCGCTCCTTTCCGGTATTTATACTCACGCATAGAAGCTGTTATTTTGCCTCGATGTGGCATTTCGGTTACTGCTGCATCAGTTTGTGGATTTCCTGCGCCTTCACCTACTTGTGACACGGCACTTTCGGTCATAAAGTTGTAATCTCCATCTTTATATTCTTCAGCATTAATTACATTATAAACTCTTTTTTCAATGGCTTTGGTTATGGCATTCGTTTTTTCAATATCTGTTCCTTGAGGATATTCTATGTAAACAATGATTTGATTAGGTTCATTATCTGGGAAAAATTCAATTTTGGTTCGTTTACTTGCTATCGAAGCCCCAAAGCCTCCAAAAGCTATAAATAATAAAAGTACAGTTCCAAGGCTAATTGCATAAGGTTTCCATCCTTTTAAAGCTGCTCTTAATATTTTTTCGTAAAACCGTTCTAATTTAGGCAAGCTATTTCTTTGAAATGAATTTGCTGCATTACGTAATACCAATCTATACACCCATAGTATAAGCATAGTAACTATCATTACACTTCCTATAGCTCGATATTCACCTCCAAAAATTAAAATGAGCAATCCGACAACAGTCAATATTGCCGAAATAACAACAATGCGTTTTATGGGCATTTCTTCATCCTCTATTTTCATAAATTGAGACACCATTACCGAATTGAAAAAGATAGCCACAAATAATGAAGATCCCAAAACCACTGAAAGAGTGATAGGGAAATATATCATAAATTCTCCCATCATTCCTGGCCACATTCCAAGCGGAATAAAAGCTGCTATTGTTGTAGCTGTAGAGATTATAATTGGAAATGCAATCTCACTTATTCCTTTTTTAGCGGCTTCAATACGGTTTAACCCTTCTGTTTCCATCAATCGATACACGTTTTCGACCACAACAATTCCATTATCTACCAACATACCAAGACCCATTATTAGCCCAAATAAAATCATTGTATTCATGGTGTAGCCCAGAGCATTTAATATCATTAATGACATAAACATCGACATTGGGATNGCAAAACCAACAAATAATGCNTTTTTAAGTCCTAAAAAGAACATTAAAACCAATACAACGAGCATTATACCGAAGATGATATTGTTTACCAAATCATCTACTTGACCAATGGTTTTAGAAGATTGATCGTTTGTAATTGTAACTTTTAAATTAGGAGGAAAAACGTTTGATTTGGCATTTGTCACAATTCTTTCAATTTTTTCGGCAGCAGCAACCATGTTTCTGCCGGAACGCTTTTTAACATCCAGCATTACAACGGGTTCTCCAAACTCTCTTGCATAAGTAGTACGCTCTTTTTCTTTAAAAGCTACTTCAGCAACATCTTTTAGATATATAGAATTCCCTTTTTCTGTTTTTACAACAAAATTTTCTAAATCTTTTGGGTTTTCAATCTCACCTATTATTCTAATAGTACGNCGTTGTCCACTTGCNATTAAATTACCAGCAGACATTGTTGTATTTCCGTTTTTAATGGCTCCAATAATATCGCTAAAACTAACTTGAGCTGCCATCATTTTATAGATATCTACTGCAACTTCAACTTCTTTGTCTTGGGCACCACGAATGTCAACCTGTTTAATTTCTAATAAATCTTCGATTTCGTCTTGTAGGTATTCGGCAAACTCTTTAAGTTTTTCAACAGGATAATCACCTGAAATATTAATGTTAAGAATTGGTATTACTTCTGAAAAACTTATATCAAAAACATTGGGCTCCACTTTGGCATCGTTAAATGTTGGCCAGTCTTCGTTCGAAGTTTCAGTATCAACTTCATCTTTTACTTTTTGTTTAGCTGCTTCTACAGTAATATCATCATCGAATTCTACAATAATCATTGAAAAATCCTCTTGCGATGTTGAAGTGATTTCTATTACATTGCTTACCGTTTTAAGCTTTTCTTCTAAAGGGNCTGTGATTAATTTTTCTATGTCTTCGGCAGTATTTCCAGGAAATACGGAGTTTATATAAATTTTGGTTTCTTTCACTTCCGGAAAATTTTCTCTTGCCATACTAAAATATGCCGAAATACCAGAAAATAATATTAAAACCATCATAACATAAATGGTGGTTTTATTATTTATTGCCCAAGATGATAGCCCAAACTCTTTATCTATTTTTTTTCGCTGTTTCGTCATAATGTTTTGGCTTAATTATTTTCAACTTGTACAGTTTGCCCTTCTTCTACACGTCGAGCCCCTTCATTTATAACTTCAGTTCCGTTTTCAATTCCACTTAAAACTTCAATAACATCTCCTTGTGTTTTACCAGTTTGTATAATTGCTTTTTTAACTACCGCAATATTATCTTCTTGTTTATCTATTATAACATAGATATATTGTTCCCCTTTTGAATTTTCCAAAACAATACTTTGAGGAATCAGCAATGCTTTTTTGTTGGTATAATCGTTGATTTTTAATTTGACAGTAAGGTTTGGTTTGATGCTTTTATCCTTATTTGGCACAGCAATTTCTACTTTAAATGTTCTGTTTGCAGGATTGATATAATTACTTGCCTGACGTATTTTTGCATGAATTGTTTTTCCTAAAACAGGAAATTCTACTATTACAGTTTTGTTTTTAACCACAGTTAAGATATTACTTTCGGGCACATTGGTTTCTATATACATATTATCCAGATTAACAATACGCATAAGTTGAGATTGACCTGGAGCGACAACGCTCCCTTGTTCGGATATTATATCATCTATTGTTCCAGAAAAAGGAGCTTTAACAATTGTTTTGTCTAACTGAATTTGAATTTGATTAACCATTTGTTGTTGTACTTCGAAATTGGATTTTGCTTGTAAATATTGCATTTCGCTTCCGATGTTTTGCTTCCATAATCGGTCTTGGCGTTCAAAAGTTGTTTTAGCTAAATTTGTTTGAATTTGTAATTGAGCCAGTTGTTGACTTAATCCGCCATCGTCAATTTTTGCTAAAATCTGCCCTTTTTTTACATATTGTCCTTCTTTTACATAAACTTTAGCTAATATTCCTGCATATTCCGGATAAATTACTAAAAGGTCTTTGGTGCTTACATTACCCTGTAATTCCAAATAATGATAAAACACTTCTTCCTTTACTATAAATGTTGAAATTAAAACAGCTTTTTTTGTTGTGTCTAATTCTTCAATTTTACTATAAAGTCGCTTTAATTGGTCAACTATTTCTAATTGTTTCAAAATTATTTGGTCTTTTTTAGCTCGTATTTCCTTTAAATTGTTTGTGGCAATTACATCTTCTACAGATTTTTTCTTGTCAGATGAGCATGATGTAATCACTAATGCAAGAACTATTATTGTATATATTTTTTTCATTTTGATTTCGTTTCGGATTAATTAATGGTATTTAAAACTGTTTCTAATTCTGCCTTCTTTGTGATTACATCAAGCATTGCTCTTAAATAACCTTGTTGTGAAGAGTAAAGTTGTGTTTGTGCTTGACGTAAATCGAAACTTGAAGAAATACCTTCAAAGAATTTAATTTGAATTTTTTTTTCGATACGCTCTGCAAGGTTTAAATTCTGTTTAGCAGTTTCATATTGTTGAATAGCAAATTCGTAATCGATTTTTCCAGATGCTATTAGGAGCTTTATTTGTTGTTCGGTTTCAGTAAGGTTGTCTACAGACTTTTCTAATTCTATTTTTGCACGTTGGGTTGCAGCATGTCTTCCTAAAGAACTAAAAAGAGGAATATCCATGCTAATTCCTATAAGCGATGATCCAAACCATTTTTGGTCATTTTTTAAAAATGCAAAGTTTTCATTATTCCCAGCATAACTACCATTAACAAATGCACTTAAACTTGGTAAGGCTTTACTTTTTTCAAGTTTTAATAATAACTCTTTTGAACGATTATCGTTTTTTGCTATTTTATAATCTATAGTGTTTTCAACGTTTTCTTCTATAGTTATCAAGCCTAAATCTATATTTTGAATAGTTAAGTCATTTAGATCTTCAGTTAAAAGAGTATTAGAATTAATATCTTTCCCTAATGTAATATTAAGCATTTTTATAGCCAGACCTTTCAAACGCTTCGTTTGGTTTAAACTGTTATTAATACTTGAAAGTGTAATTTGAAGCTGCTCAACATTTTCTTCTTCTGTTAAACCATTTTCATAAATTTTTTGTGTTTCGAAAAGATTTTTTTCAAGTACAGTTTTATTACTTTCCAAAATAGTTTCGCTTTCTTGGGCTAAAAGAACATTGCCATATGCGTTTATAACTGCTTTTCTAATCTCTAAATCCGTCTTCTCTTTAGCATTTTTAGAAACTTCTAAAAACACTTTGGCCGACTGCAAGCCAACTAAATAAGAACCATCAAAGAGTAATTGCTCTAACTTAATTGAAGCATTCATTGTTTGGGATGTTCCAAATGCTACTTCGGCAAATTCACCTTGATTACCACCAAAAAAATCAGCAGGAATTAAAGATATTTGTTGCTTCAACCAATTATTATAGTCAATTTTTGCACTAATTTGTGGTAGACCAGTTGCTTCCCTTTCCCATTTAAGGTGTTTTGCAGCTTCAATATCTCTAACTGCATTTTTTGCAGTTCTATTATTAACCAAAGCATAATCTATAGCCTCTTTTAAGCTTAAACTATATGAATCTTCTTGAGAAGACCCCAAAATCGAGAATAGCAAACCAGTTATTATTAGTAGCTTATTTTTCATTGTTTATGATTGATTTTGAATGTGTTATTTGGTTTAAAAATTCTAATCCTTTTGAAGTACAAATACCTCTTATGTGATATTCTAAATAATGCTCCATGAGCATATTCATGGAAAACTGCTCATTAGGAAATAAATCTTTGTCTTTAATTGCAATTATGGAGCTAAAATATATTCTAGAAATAAAATCGATATGTATTTCTTTTCTGAATAATTTTTGTTTAATACCACGTTCTAAATTTTCGGTCACACATTCTTGCATAATATCAAACTGCTTTTTCTTGAGCGTAGCAAAAATTTGCGGATAATATTTTTGTAGCTGATATTGTGGAGACGATTTTTCATCTTTTAGATGAGTCATTACCAACTTTTTGATATCATAAAATTCTTCAATGGGATTTTTTTCTAATGCACAAATACAATCGATACCACTGCAAATTCTTTCAAAAAGCGAAAGAGTAACAGCTTCTACTAGTTTCGTTTTATTATCAAAATGGATATAAATAGTTTTTTTTGAGATGCCAATTTTATTGGCCAAATCATCCATAGTTACACTCTTAAACCCATAGTTTAAGAACATATCAGTAGCATTTAATAATATTTTATCTCTCATAAATAAATGCGAAAGTACAATAGGAAACTTTAAAAACCAAAAAAGTTTCTAAAGTTTTGTGTTTTTTTAACATTTATATTTTCAAGACACTTTTTAATATGATGAATTGACTTATTTTAGCAACATGTTATCTATTGAAGACTATCGGAAAGAATTTGTCTATTATTTGAATCGGTTTATAAGTCCAAAAGAACCAAGAAATCTTTATGACCCAATTCATTATATTTTACAATTAGGCGGAAAGCGTTTGCGCCCGGTTTTAACCTTAATGACTGCTGAAATTTTTGACTGCGACTACAAAAAGGCATTAAATGCAGCATTAAGTGTTGAAGTGTTTCATAATTTTTCTTTAGTTCATGACGATATATTGGATGTTGCCCCACTACGACGAGGTAAAGAAACTGTGCATGAAAAATGGAATATAAATATTGGGATTCTTTCGGGAGATGCGATGCTCATTATAGCCTATCAGCTTTTTGAAAATTATGAATCAAAGACATTCCAAACTTTAGCAAAATTATTTAGTAAAACAGCACTTGTAGTTTGTGAAGGGCAACAATACGATATAGATTTTGAGGTTAGAAACGACGTTACTAATACGGAGTATTTAAAAATGATTGAGTATAAAACAGCCGTTTTGGTTGCAGCAGCAATGCAAATGGGAGCCATTATAGCTAAAGCGTCTCTTGAGGATCAAAATAGTATTTATGAGTTTGGTAAAAATCTCGGAATTGCTTTTCAGTTGCAAGATGATTATTTGGATGCTTTTGGAAACCCTGAAACCTTTGGAAAACAAGCAGGAGGAGATATTATTGAAAACAAAAAAACGTACTTATATATTAAGGCACTAGAGTTTTCTTCGGATAAAGGGAAACAAGAATTACATGATTTGTTTAGCTTATCGCCAAACAATAGTGTACATAAGATTGAAAGAGTCAAGCAAATNTTTTTAACAAGCGGTTCTGCTGAAGCCACAAAAAATGCAATAGAATATTACACAAACAAAGCATTTTCTGTTTTAGAAACGTTGAATATTTCAGAAAACAAAAAAAATGTTTTAAAACAATTTGGAACGCAGTTGATGAATAGGGATGATTAACCCCCAATAGTAATCATACTTCTATTTTGAGTATGAAGTTTTGGCTCTTGTAATTTTTTCAAGGTATCCATTCCGCCTCTAACTTTTAATTTTGCTTGTACTGCTTTTTCAATTATAGGGTCTATCGATTTCCCTGCGCGAAGTGTTGTAAGTAAATCTGATTCGGTTGCAGAAAATAAACAGTTTTTTAAGTATCCGTTGGCTGTTAGCCTTAGCCTGTTGCAAGTATCACAAAAGTGGTTAGTCACAGAGCTTATAACCGCAAATGAGCCTTTATAACCTTTAATCTTATAATTTTTTGAGGTATCATTTGGAGCATCTTGTAATCTTTCAATTTGTTCTTCAGAATAAAAACTATTTAGTTTTTTCATTATTTCTGCATAAGAAACCATCTTTTTCATATCCCATTTATTACCATCAAAAGGCATAAATTCAATAAAACGAAGAGATACTTGAAGGTTTTTTGTGAGCTGAACCAAATCTATTATTTCGTCATCATTAAAGCCTTTTATCATAACAGTATTAATTTTTACTTTAAAGCCTTCAGAAACCAAAAGCAAAATATTATTATAAACTTTTTCAAAATCGTTACGACGTGTAATTTCTTTAAACTTTGCTGCATCTAAAGTATCTAAACTCACATTAATATTTTGTAATCCATTTTCCTTAAACGTTTCAATAAATTTATCTACAATAACTGCATTAGTAGAGATAGAAAGTTCTACTGGCAATGAGGCCAATTTTTCTAAAATAACAGGAATGTCTTTGCGCATCAAGGGTTCGCCTCCGGTTAACCTTATTTTAGTAACTCCGTTTTCAACAAATGTTTTTGCTATAGTATATATTTCCTCACAGGTCATTAAACTTGATTTCGGAGATAATAAAACGCCTTCTTCCGGCATACAATAGGTACATCGTAAATTACAACGTTCTATAAGTGAGATGCGTAAATATGTATGCACTCTGCCAAAAGTATCTGTCATTATGTTGTTATTCTGTTTCATGTCTCAATATTTATTGATTGTCAAAGGTCATCCCGATAACTATCGGGACTGTTCGTTAATAATCATTTTCGTTGAATAATAAAATTCGTGTGCTCGTTTCATTAGTAGTGTCTTGCTCCTTTTAAAATTCTGAAAATGTGTAAAACTGAAGGGAAAATAGCCTCCATAGACTCTCTTGCTCCATTTGTGGAACCTGGCAACGCCAAGACCAAACTGTTTTTTATAGTTCCGGCAACACTTCTTGAAAGCATAGAATATGGCGTTCGGTCTTGCCCATAATTACGAATAGCTTCTTCAATTCCTGAAATTCTTCGGTCTAACAAGGGCAATAAAGCTTCAGGTGTTACGTCTCTTTTTGATAGCCCTGTTCCACCAGTAAAAATAATAAGATCAATTCCTTTTTCCTGATAGCTTTTAGCTTTTTCCTGAATGATTTCTTTTTCGTCTGGAATAATAATATAATCTGAAATTTTCACATCACAGTCTTCCAATTTTTTAATAATTGCCTTACCAGCTTTATCTTCTTTTTGTCCTGCCGAAATTGTATCGGAACACACAATTACCGCTGCTGTTAAGTCTTTTCTAAAACGNTCTCTAAAATCGGACTTTCCGCCTTTTTTACTCAATAGTTTTATGTGATGAATCTCGATGCCTTTATCAATAGGTTTTAGCATGTCGTACATATTTAAAGCCACAATACTTGCACCATGCATAGCTTCAACTTCGACACCAGTTTTGTAAATGGTTTTTACAGTAACTATAATTATGATTTCCAATTCATTTATTTGGTATTCAACAGAAGTGAATTCAATTGGTAAAGGATGGCAATCTGGAAGCAAATCNGGTGTTTTTTTAATACCGAGTAAACCTGCTGCTTTGCTCATTGCAAAGACATTTCCTTTTGGAACTGTATCATTTTCAATGGCTACAATAGTTTCAGGTTTACTGACTCTTACTATGGCTTGCGCAATTGCAGTACGAAGTGTATTAGATTTGTTTGTTATATCGACCATATTCTAACTATTTACCTTCCATTGGTGTGTTTCGTCTTCAAAAATTTCTTTTCCAAAAACGGGAACATTGGCTTTTATTTCTTCAACAATATATTCTATCGCTTTAAAGACTTCTTTTCGTCTTGGTGAAGACACAAAAACAAACATACAGATTTCTCCCACATTAACTTTGCCCAGACTGTGATAAATGTGCATACAGTTTAAATCGAACTTATTAAAAGCAGCTTCTCTAATCTCGTGAAATTTAGCAATTGCCATTTCTTCATAAGCTGTGTATTCTATAGNTGAAACGGTTTTATTATCTATCGTATCTGCACGCACTTGNCCTAAAAAAATATTGTGTGCACCAATACTTGTTTTGGATTGATGTTTTTCAATTGATGTTGCTATAAACTCTGAAGAAATTGCACCTTCTTTAAATACATTTTTGGGCTTCTTGTCTTTCATTTTTATTGTTGTTTATGGAGTTGATTTATATATTCTAATATTTCTGAAGCACCTTCTTTTATACTATAACTATTGTTAATATGATGCTTTTGTAAGACAGAGACAGCTTTTTTACTTCTAATTCCAGATTGACAAAAGATTATTTTTTCCTTTTTTGAATCTATTTTGTCTAAATTATTTTCAAATTCGCTTAACGGAATATACGTTGGATTAAGACTGTCAACTTTAGGAAATTCATCTTTTTCTCTAACATCAATAAATTGAATGTTTCTCTTTTTAAAAGCATCTTCAATTGAAATTTCGGGCGGATTAAAATTACAATTAAGTTCTTCAACAGTATTTTGAAAACTTTCTTTTTTTGATAACACTTTTTTGATTTCGCTTTCAACTTTATGGATTATTAAAGTTGTAGTTTGCGTTGTTAAAGCATTATAGCAAAGTAATTTTCCAGAAAGAATATTTCCTAAACCTAAAATAATTTTAAGTACTTCGTTGGCTTGCATACTACCAATAATTCCTGGTAAAACTCCTAACACTCCAATTTCGGAACAATTTGGTATTGCGCCTTCTTTTGAGGGAGTTGGAAACAAACAACGATAACTCGCGCCATTTTGATAATTAAATACTGCAACTTGACCTTCAAATTTATAAATGGCTCCATATACTAAAGGCTTGTTCGTGATAATTGAAGCATCGTTGATTAAATATCTTGTAGCAAAATTATCTGTACCATCGACAATAATATCGTAGTCTTTAAAAAGTTCTAAAACATTTTTATGTGTTAGCTTTTCAGGATAAGTGTGTATTGAAATAGTATCATTTAAATCTAATAATCGTTGTTTTGCAGCAATTGCTTTATTTTTTCCTAACGAAGATGTGCCGAAAAGCACTTGCCGTTGCAGATTTGATTTTTCAACTATATCAAAATCTACAATCCCAATAGTGCCAATTCCTGCAGCAGTTAAGTATTGCAAAACAGGACAACCTAAACCTCCTGCACCAACAACTAGAACTTTGGCTTGAGTGAGTTTGTCTTGACCTTTTTGTCCGATTTCTGAAAGGATTATATGTCTGTTATATCTATTCAATTTTAAATTTTATCCTCCTGCAAATGGAGGTAATAAAGCTATTTCGGTTTGTGTAATTATCGTTTCTTTTGAAACGATTTCGTTATTCTGTGCAACCTGAAAATGGGTTTCTTTAAGTTTAGGATACTTTAAATAAACAGTTTCAAGAAACTCATTAATTAGCGTTCCTGAAAATTCAAATTGTTCTTCGTTACATTGTGTGATTTCGGCGATAAGTCCAAAATATTTAATGGTTAATTGCATTGTTGTTGTTATTGTTGTTTCAGACCTGTCAGGTTTTCAAAACCTGACAGGTCTCTTAAATGGTGTTGTGTATTTATATTTACTGTAAATTTTTCTAATTCTGTATTTAATGTAATGGTCTTTACTTTGCATTGTTTAACCGCAAATCGTAATCGTTTTTCACCTTGTTGTAAAAGCTCGAAAAACTTGTTTTTACAATGTGTTTTATACATCGCAATGAGTGGCATTGTCTTGCCTTTACTTTCAAGTTGAATTACGTCTATATGCTCTTCAATATTGGCTGTCAGTTTTTTTAATGTTTCAGTATTTATTAAAGGTACGTCGCAACTCAACACCAAATTATTTTCGGTATTAGAATGATGTAATCCTGAGTATATTCCTGCTAATGGTCCGGAATTTTCTATTAAATCGTTCACTCTTTTAAGGTTCAAAATATCATAATCCGAATTATTTGAAACAATTATGATGTCTTTTACCAGAGGCTGCATCGCTTCAATAATATGCTGAATAAAAGCCTTTTCGTTTAATAGTAAAAACCCTTTATCACTCCCTATTCGTGAGCTTTTTCCTCCTGCAAGAATAATTCCAGTAATGTGTTTGTTACTATTCATTTAAAGCGTTATTAATTTTACTGAAGCTATAACCAATACTATTGCCAATAAGTATCTTAAATTCTGATTGTTCATTTTTTTACTTCCTAAGTAAGCCCCAAAAAACCCTCCAACTATGGCAATAGCGACTAAAGCAAAAGACTCTATATTTATTAAAACTCCACTACTTATTTGTCCTACTAATCCTGATGCAGAGTTTACCCAAATAAACAGGGCTGAAACTGCTGCAGCTTCTTTCATTTTTCCCCAATGCAACAACAGGATTATTGGTGTTAGAATAATGCCTCCACCAATACCTATTAATCCAGAAAAGAAACCAATTATTCCACCAACAACTATTCCTTGCCAAAGTTTTATGTCCTTAATTTTAGTGCTTTCTTTCCTGCCTGACGGCAAGGCAGGTCCGAATACATTCAGCATTTTAAGGATTGCAAAAATTAACAAAACACCTAATATTTTTTTATAAAGTGAAGCGTCAACTTCAATCATTCCACCAATAAAAGCCATCGGAATTGAAGCAATAGCAAATGGAATAAACAATTTTCTGTTAAAAAATCCTTCTTTGTAATAATAATAAAACGCAATAGCTGACACAAAAATATTAAGCAATAATGCTGTTGGTTTCATGACTTCAGGCGCAAAAGAAAATAATGCCATTAAAGCCAGATAACCACTTGCTCCACCATGACCAACACTTGCATATAAAAACGATACAACAGGCAGAATTAGTAAAAAAAGCCAAATATGGTCTATGTCAAAAATCATAATTTATTTATCTTTAAAACCTGTTCGTCTAAAAATTTCCAACAGTTTTTATTGATACTTTCAAAAGCAATAACTAAAGATTTTCCATAAGGTGTTAATTGAGCTCCCCCCCCTCCTTTACCACCAATATTAGAAATTGTAACAGGTTTTTTTGCTGCCTTATTTACAGTATCGATAAGATGCCAAGCCTTTTTGTAAGACATTTTTAAGGTTTTAGCAGCCTTTGATAAAGACCCTGTTTTTTCAATAGCTTTTAACAAACGCATTCTTCCTTCACCTAATAAAACGTTGTTGTTAGTTTCAATCCAAATTCTGCTTTTAATTTTATATACCATTCTGCTTTAGTTTATGGGTAATATAATTACTTCAACATCATCATTAATATTAATTGCATTTATAGATTCTGGCACATAAACAAAAGAATTTGCCAAAGCAAAAGTGTGAAGCATTGCAGAGCTTTGCCCTTCTAATATTGTTACATTTCCGTTCTTTAAAATAGCTTTTAAAAACTGTGCTCTATCTCCTTTTTTAATATATTCTGAATTCGATTTTGCAATTACTTTAGTTAGCGAGTAATCTGAATTTCCAGCTATTTTTTGCAATGCAGAATTTACATATATATAGAAACAACTCAAGGCAGCAGCAGGATTTCCAGGAAGCGCAAATATTGTAGTGCCTTCTTTTACTCCAAAAAACAAAGGCTTCCCAGGTTTTTGTTTTACCTTATAGAAAATTTCTTTTACACCAAGCTCAATTAAAGCTTTGCCAACAAAATCGTAATCGCCAACCGAAATTCCACCGGTAATTATAATCATATCATTTTTTTTAATGACTTTGTCTAACTTTGCTAAAGTATTAGTATAGTTATCGTTGATTTTATGTTGTGAAATATTTGTAAAACCGAGACTGCTTAAAGCATTTAATAACATTATAGAATTACTTTCATATATTTTGCCATAAGGCAAAGACTTCCCAGCTTTAATAAGTTCGTCTCCTGTAACAATAACTGCAATTGAAGGTTTTTTATAAACTTCAACTTCGGTTATTCCTAATGAAGTTAAATAACCAATGGAAGCAGGAGTTAATTTCATTCCTTTTTTTAATGCAACTTTTCCCTTCTTAATTTGTTCGCCTAATGGGCGAATGTTTTTACCTTTTGAAACGAGATCATCAATTTCAATTTTTTGCCCATCCACAGTAACTTTTTCTTGCATAATTACGGCATTAGCTGTTTCTGGTACTGCTGCTCCAGTAAAAATGCGTACAGTATCACCTGTTTTTAAAATAGGCTGATTCTCATCGCCAGCTTTAACCTCATCTATTAAATTGTAAGTTGTTTTATCGTGAATATTAATTGCATAGCCATCCATTGCAGATTGATTAAAAGGAGGCATATTTATTGGTGAAAATACATCTTCAAACAATACAAAGCCACAAGTGTTTACAACATTTTTAGTTTCTTTAAATTCTAAAGGGGAAGTATTTTCTTGTACAGCTTTAATAGCTTGTTCAACAGTAATCATTTTTAATATCGTTATATCTATGCGAATATAACGAAATTAATTTAGAATAGAATTTTTTAAAAAGAGAATTAAATGTATTAAAAATAAACTCTTACAAATGGTATCCAAGGGTCTGCATAAATACTTTTATTTTTATCATAGAGGACATCGTAGCGAATCCCAAAAGTTATATTTCCGGTTCGGTAACCAGCACCAATAAACAATGCGGTATACCAGAAATTTTCATCTGGATTACTCACAAAATTTTGGTTAAAGTCTCTATTAATATTTAGTTCTTCTAATTCAACAGAAAACTGTAATACATCAACAGGACTATATAATCCAATAAGGCTTCCTCCTAAAACGTTAGACTTATAAATATTCTTTTGTTCGCTAAACGTCCAATTTAAACCAATCCCTAAAGCAAAAGACTCATTAAATTGATAAATAGCACTTGGTGCTAATGTTGCACTAAAAAATTCATTGCGGCACTTTTTACAATAGTTGCATTCCACAATTTATTATAAAAGAAATGTGTGACCATTCGCATGATTTTTTTTGCTGAAAAATATCTGACCCCATTAGAGAACATACAACAGCTTTTTTAGTAGCCATTTTTGCCAGAAACCCACAGAAGCTGTAATGAGCATGAATAATATCATATTCGGAAGTCTTAAGTAGCTCTCGCAATTTCTTAATAGTTTGTAAGTAACCTTTAGCTCCACCTTTTGTTAAATAAAAATTATCAACGTTAATTCCTTGTTGAATTAATGAGGCTCTTTGAAAATCAACAACACTGTTTGATTTTTCTTTACCATAAGCCCTGAACACAAATAATACCTTCACTTTTATCCTTTGTATTGAAAATCATCTAAATTATTTCCAGGCAATTTAGTTCATTATGTTTTGTAATACACTCATTGTCCAAATAAAATTTCCATAATCTTTCTCTCCACTCTTATTCATCTTAACTATTTCCTTTACAACATTTGTATCCAGGTAATAATTATCCTGATAGAGTCCATTTAAGTTACTGTCAAAACTATCATCCTTAAACCATTCTCTCAGAGGAATTCCAAAACCTCGTTTCGGAGCATTCAATATTCCTTTTGGCAATTGTTTTCCTATCGTTTTTCTCAACACACTTTTACACTCAAAACCTTGCATCTTCACATTCTTATCCACTCCGGCCATAAATTCGACCAGTCTATAATCCAAAAATGGTATTCGTGCTTCAAGAGAATTAGCCATGCTCATTCTATCCACCTTAACCAGGTAATCATCTGGTAAACTATGTTTAAAATCAAAATACATCAATTTGTAAAACTCATCCTGAAATGGACATTGTTTCATCAAATTACCATAATATTCTTCTACAGGAATAGTGTCTATATTTTTTACTAACGATTTAATTACAGCATAATCAGCATAGGCCATTTTATGTATCATTCTTTCATTGAAAGGCATCTTGGCAGCCTCAGCAATGCTCTCCATTTTATTGAGCGTATATCGAATATTTCCTTTAAACATTGGTGATATGGTTTTAACCAACCTTAAAGAACTATTGGTTATAATAGAAGGGATTTTGTTATAAATATCCAAAATTTTCAACCCTAAATAACTGTTATACCCCGAAAGCACCTCATCACCACCATCACCGGTAAGCACCATCTTTACATTTTCACTTGCATATTTTGACACATAACTTGTTGGAATTGCANAAGAATCACCAAAAGGTTCGTCACAATGATAAATTGTTTTTCTTAATGATACTGAAAATTTTTCCGGTTCAACTGTTGCCAGATGATGATTTGTATTAAACTTATTAGCGACCAATTGAGCCAGCGCACTCTCATCAAAAGCCTTATCTTCAAAACCTATGATAAAAGTTTATATAGGAAAAGAACTTTGTTCGGCCATTAAAGCAACTATACTGGATGAATCTAACCCTCCACTTAAAAATGCGCCATATGGGACATCACTTCGCATCTGTAATTTAACCGCATCACGAAATAGATACTCAAACTCCTCATACACTTGTTTCGTGTTTTTTAGCATTCTCCCTTCTTCCGTGTAAGGTAAATCCCAATATTGATGCTCAGAATATTTTCCGTTTTTATAGAGTAGATAATGCCCTGGCTTTAGTTTAAAGATGTCTTTATAAAACGTATCTGGTCCCGGAATATTTGTGAAAAACAAATACAACTCCAATAATTCAGNGCGAGGCTCTAAAGGAACCCCATACTTTTCAATGGCCTTAATTTCAGAAGCAAAAACCAACGTATCATTCCAATAGGTATAAAACAATGGTTTTTCACCTATCCTATCTCGTGATAAAAACAATTGCTGTAATCTATCATCCCAGATAGCAAATGACCAAGCCCCATTAAACCGATTTTGACATTCTATCCCCCAGGTTTCATACGCTCTTAAAATTACCTCTGAGTCGGAATTAGTATAGAAGTTACATCCTAATTTTTTAAGTTCATCCCTCAGTTCA
>JGI26061J44794_1000298_pt1 | contig 22944 bp, 20 predicted proteins | sample MarorgKNORR_S2LV_5_FD_44794 | JGI IMG/M metagenome (IMG submission 44794) | reverse complement strand
CCGATTGACTAGTTATTAAAAAAAACTGGGCTAAATATCTAGAAAAGATATAACAACGTTAAAAAAATAATATAAACTTCTGTGTATCCTCATTTATTTATGGAGGATTTTGTTTTTTATTTATTTAAGGAGAAATATATGAACTATTTGCCAAAGTCATTGGCTGTGGGCTTCGTATTGGCAACCTTTGCAGCATCTTCTGTGCTTGCAGCGGGAACACACCCAGTAACAGGNGAAGCATTGGCTGATGATCAGACATTTACATACAGTTTGTTGGATGAATTTACTTCAGTAGATCCTCAAATTGTTGAGGACGTTTCTGGTTCTGATATTATTCGTGACCTTTTTGAAGGATTAATGAATCAAGATGCTGATGGTAACCTTGTTCCAGGTGTTGCTACTGGCTTCACTACAAATGATGCAAAAAATGTATATACATTTACACTACGTGATAACGCTATGTGGTCTGACGGCAACCAAGTTACCGCTCACGATTTTGTTTATGCGTGGCAGCGTTTAGCTGACCCTGCAACTGCCTCACCATACTCATGGTTTGCTGAAATTATGGCGCTCGAGAATGTTGGTGCGGTTATGTCAGGTGAATTAGGACCAGAAGCATTAGGAATTAGAGCGCTTGACAATCACACTCTAGAAGTGCGATTGACAGCATCGTTGCCGTATTTTGCTGCAATGACTACCCATGCTTCGACATTCCCAACTCCTCAGTGGACAATAAGAACGTTTGGTAATGACTGGACTAAGCCAGGTAATATTGTATCTAATGGTGCCTATGTTCTTACAGAACACATTCCTATGGAACGCACTATTCGTGAGCGTAACTCATTATATTGGAATGATGAAGCAACGATCCTTGATAAAGTAGTAACTCTAGTTATTAATGACGAGAACGTTGATTTAACTCGTTATTTAGCTGGCGAAACTGATAAAGGAACCGTTCCTTCAGGACAATACCTTCGTCTAAAAGAGGAATACCCTAATCAGGCGACATCTTTCCCTAGGCTTTGTAACTACTACATGACATTTAACTTGTCACCTAGTGGCCCAGAAGCATTTAAAGATGTTCGTGTTCGTCACGCATTAGCATATGCTATTGATCGTTCAGTTATTACTGAAAAGATCTTACAAGCTGGTCAAATTAATGCATTTACATTTACTCCAGGTGCTACTGCTGGTTTTGATGTTCCTGCAGTTGCATTTGGTCAAATGTCTCAAGATGAGAGAAATGCAAAAGCTCAAGAGTTAATGGCCGAAGCTGGTTACGGTCCAGATAATCCACTAAGCTTTGAGTATTTATATAATACTTCTGAAGGGCATAAGAAGATTGCAATAGCAGCTCAACAAATGTGGAAAGAAACACTTGGTGCTAATGCTACANTAGCTAANCAGGAGTGGAAGACATTCCTTAAAACTCGTGGTGGACAAGGTTTCGAACTTGCCCGCGGCGCTTGGTGTGGTGACTATAACGAAGCCTCTACTTTCTTAGACCTTCTATCAACGCCTTCTGGCTACAATGATGGTAAATTTAGTAACGCTGAAGTTGATCAGTTGATGTTAGAAGCAAGAACTATGTCTGATGCGTCAGCTAACTACACTCGTGTTGAAGAGATCTTGGCTAATGAAATGCCAGTGATCCCTATTTATCACTATGCAGGTGTATTTATGCTTAAAACTAACGTTAAAGGTTGGCCTTATAACAACGTAGAACAGAACTGGTATTCGCGTAACTTATATAAAGTTGCTCAGTAATATATAGTTCTCTAGAGAAGCACCGCACAGAGAATGTGCGGTGCTTTTTTATTTGTCGGGTACAATAATTCAATAAATATTTTTCTGTTCAATTTCCAATATGTTCAACTACATAATTAAGCGAATTGGAATTGCTATTCCGACATTACTAATTCTGATAGTAGTAACCTTTTATTTAATGCATGCCGCCCCTGGTGGTCCCTTTACTTCAGAAAGACCTCTACCTGCACAAGTGCTTGCAAATATAGAGGCTAAATATGGTTTGGATCAGCCAGTCTGGCGTCAGATGATTAACTATTCGTGGGGTGTTGTAACTGAGTTTGATTTTGGACCCTCCTATAAATATCATGATAGAACTGTCAATGAGATTATCGCTCAAGGCTTTCCAATTACCTTAAAGTATGGCTTTTGGTCATTTATTGTTGCTATAGGGGTAGGTATTCCACTCGGAGCAATAGCAGCAATCCGCAAAAACACTTGGATTGATTACTTTGCTGTAGGGGTTTCAATTGGTGCACAAGTATTGCCAAATTTTGTCATGGCACCGCTACTGATTATTGTTTTTACCTTATGGCTTGGATGGTTGCCAGGTGGTGGTTGGCATGGTGGTGATTGGGAATACCTAGTAATGCCAGTTATTGCTCTATCAACTAGCTATATGGCCTCAATTGCGAGAATAACCCGTTCTTCGATGTTGGAAGTTTTGAATGCAAACTATATACGTACAGCTAGAGCAAAAGGACTTCCGACAAAAACAATCTTCTTTAGGCATGTATTTAAGCCTTCTCTTCTTCCAGTTATTTCATATCTTGGACCAGCATTTGTAGGGTTGATTACTGGATCAGTAGTTATTGACATGATTTTTTCAACGGGTGGAATGGGTTATTTTTTCGTAAATGCTGCATTTAATCGTGATTATGCAGTAATGATGGGTATTACTATTTTGGTGGGTTCTCTGACCATTTTGTTTAGTTTAATTGCAGATCTTCTTTATGCCTGGGTAGATCCAAAGATTAGGTACTAATAAAATGATAGTAGCAAATAAAAACAAAATCAAAGATATGGCGGAAAATCTTTCTGATTCAGGTCCTGGCCGCTCTCTTTGGAAAGATGCTCGGATGCGATTTATGCAAAATAAGGCTGCAACTCTAAGTCTATTTGTTTTATTAGTAATTGTCGCATTTTCTTTTATTGGCTCTCACTTTGCTGTTTGGAGTTATGAGCGAATTGATTGGAATGCTGTGGGCTCAGCTGCAAAAGTTGGAATGCCATCAATTGAGACTGGTCACTACTTTGGAACTGACGATCTGGGTCGTGATATCTATTCACGTGTTATTCAGGGTACTCAGATTTCTCTAATGGTTGGCATATTGGGAGCAACTGTAGCAGTTGTTGTTGGCACTCTATATGGAGCAACCTCAGGCTATCTAGGTGGACGAACGGATCAAATTATGATGCGAATTGTTGATATATTAATGTCAATTCCATACATGTTTGTTTTAATTCTTTTATTAGTTGTTTTTGGCCGATCAATTATAATGCTTTTTGTGGGTATTGGTCTTTTGTCTTGGCTAGATATGAGCCGTATAGTTCGTGGTCAAACCCTGAATCTTAAGAACAAAGAGTTCATTGAGGCTGCTCAGGCAATAGGTGTGAGTGATTATAAAATTATTATGCGACACATTGTTCCCAATCTTTTAGGTATTGTCGCAGTATATGCAACGCTTCTAGTTCCAGGAATTATTCTAGCTGAAAGTTTTATTTCATTTTTAGGACTCGGTGTTCAGGAGCCATTAACAAGCTGGGGTGCTTTAATTAAGGAAGGTTCTAACACAATCATGTACGATACAGAATGGCAATTGCTGTTTCCTCTAGCATTTTTTGTTGTAAGTCTTTTTTGCTTCTATTTTATTGGTGACGGTTTACGAGATGCCCTTGATCCAAAGGGTAGGTAGTTGATATGAGCTTATTAGAGGTAAACAATCTCCAAGTACAATTTGAGACTACTGATGGCATAGTAAGTGCAGTTAATAATGTTAGCTTTTCACTTGAAGAGGGAAAAATTTTAGCAATTGTTGGTGAGTCTGGAAGTGGAAAAAGTCAGACAGTTTTTGCGATGATGGGTTTGTTGGATCAAAATGGTCATGCCACTGGAAGTGTGAAATTCGAAGATCAAGAAATTCTTAACCTTTCTATTTCAGAGCTAAACCTTATTCGTTCTGAAAAGATAGCGATTATTTTTCAGGATCCGATGACTAGTCTTAATCCGTATATGAAAGTCTCTGCGCAGATGGCTGAAGTCTTAATACATCACAAAGGATTGTCAAAAACTGACGCCATTAAGCAATCAATTAGTATGCTGGATGCGGTTCAAATACCTGATGCTAGAAACCTTATTAGAATGTATCCCCATGAATTTTCAGGAGGCATGAGGCAGCGTGTAATGATTGCAATGTCTCTACTGTGTCATCCTAAATTGTTAATTGCTGATGAACCTACAACCGCCCTAGATGTTACAGTTCAAGCTCAAATAATGCATTTACTATCCGATATTCAAAAGGAGTTTGGCACCTCAATTATTTTAATCACCCATGATCTTGGTGTTGTTGCTGGCAACAGTGATGAGACTTTAGTAATGTATGGTGGTCAGGTTATGGAAATTGCTACAACTGAGCTTATCTNTNCAAGTCCTACCCATCCATACACTCAAGGATTGATGAGTGCAGTTCCTCGACTTGACGACAATGCNGNTAAACTAAAAACTATACAAGGCAATCCTCCAGATGCGATGTTGGACCCTGTAGGCTGCCCATTTTCCCCGCGCTGTAAATTTTCAAAAGACATTTGTTCCACTCACACTCCAGAACTTCTTGAGACAGGAGAAAATAAACACTTCAGAGCCTGTCATGTAGCATTTAAGGAATTATTATGAATCATGAAACTATGATGCAAGTTGAAAACCTAAAGGTGCATTTTGATGTTTCTAGTGAAGGAGATATGCTTTGGACAAAACGAAAAAAATTACAGGCAGTAAATGGAGTTTCATTTGAATTAAAGTCAGGTGAAACGCTAGGCATAGTGGGTGAGTCAGGGTGTGGTAAATCGACCTTAGCTCGTGCAATTATTAGCATGGTTCCTGCTGAAACAGGAAGAGTTTTATGGTTCGGTAAAGACTTATTAGCACTTAATAAAACAGAAATGAGAAAACACCGAAAAGAAATCCAAATGATCTTTCAAGATCCACTTGCAAGCCTTAATCCTCGAATGACTATTGGAGAGATTATTGCAGAACCCTTGAAAACTCATTACCCTAAAACTTCAAAGGCAGATATTAAAGCAAGAGTTGGAGATGTAATGAATAAGGTTGGTTTATTAGAAAACCTTATTAATCGTTATCCTCATGAATTTTCTGGTGGCCAATGCCAACGTATCGGTATAGCGAGAGCTTTAATCTTAAAGCCTAAATTAATTATTTGTGATGAACCAGTTTCGGCGCTAGATGTTTCCATCCAGGCCCAGGTAATAAATCTACTAATGGACTTACAGAAAGAGATGGGCTTGACTCTAATATTTATCGCTCATGATTTAAGCATTGTGAAGCATATCAGTACCAAAATTATGGTTCTTTACATGGGCAATATAGTTGAGCTTGCTAAAAGTGAAGATATATATAATCATCCACGTCACCCTTATACCCAGGCGTTGATTTCTGCAGTTCCAATTCCAGATCCAAAAATAGAGAAAAACAAGGATTTAATTCTAATAGAAGGGGACTTACCATCACCGATAAACCCTCCATCAGGTTGTGTTTTTCGTACCCGTTGCAAAAAAGCGCAGGACATTTGTTCTCAGGAAAAGCCCGAACTCAAAAAAGCTGCAAGTAGTCATGAAGTTGCCTGCCACTTTAATGATTAACTACTTTAGAAAACGCATATAAAATAAATGGCTACTCATTATCCTGCCCTTCATGTTTTTTCTTATAAAGGGGCTTATATGGTTGGCTATATTTTATGGCTTGTGGGACNTAATTAAGTCAGTCTTTTAAATTTAGCTNTATTACAAATTTAGCTAATAAGGATATTTCGAAAAGGTAAAACTATTTAGTAGTTACCTGAGATAAAATCTCTTTCATACTCTTTTTATTGGTAAATATTTCCTCTTCTGTGAGGCCATCCATTTCGTGAGGAAAGACTAACCAGTCATCTGTTTCATGAATATAGTAATCTGGGACCATATCAATGATGTTTCTTTCGGGCTTATACCAAGGCATCGCCACACGAACATCGTGAGGTATATTTTTTCTTGCCCTCTCATTTAGAGTGTCTAGTATCGCTTTAATGCTTCTTCCTGAATCGAACACGTCATCAACCAAAAGCAGACTATCTTCAGCATTCATGTGGCTAATAAGATAGTCTATGCCATGAACGCGTACCTCTTTTGATTGATTGTTTATGCCAATATACGAGGAAGTCCGAATAGCAATATGATCAGATTCATTGCCCAGATAAGCCAGTATTTCTTGAATGGCAATACCTACCGGGGTGCCGCCACGCCAAACACCCACAATAAAGTTTGGTCTGAAGCCACTATTATAGATATCCACACCGAGTTTAAATGAATCGAGAAGTAATTCTTCCGCTGTAATATATTTCTTTGTTATAGACATAGTTTCATTCCAACTAATAATTATTTAATTATAAATTTATTTAATTTATATTTTAGTCAATTGACCATTCATTAATTTGCTTAACTAAGTGAGATTTAGTTTTAGTATCTGCAAACGAGGATTCCATAGCCATGCGAGAAATGCAAAGTAGCTGTTTTAAATCGAGATTAAAGTGTTCAGCTCCATTTTGATACTCTTTACCGACACTGGTATTAAAAAACGGTGGATCGTCTGAGTTTAAGCTGACACTAATTCCTGCTTCAAGAATATGATTTAGAGGATGACTTTTCCAGTCTGGATACAAAGCCAAAGCCAAATTGCTTCCCGGACAGATTTCTAAAGATATTTTACGATTTACCAAGGTTTTAATTAATTCGTCGTCCTCAGCGCTTCGAACACCGTGGCCTATTCGGCTTATCATTGGTAGATGATTAATTACATCCCAAACACTTTCAGAACCACATACTTCACCCGCATGAACAGTGCAAGGATAGCCAGCATCGATGGCAATTTGAAAAGCGGGAGTAAAATCTGATGCAACGTATTGGGATTCATCTCCACCCATACCAAAACCGACAATATAGGGGTGTGGCTCATCGACCATGAGTTGTGCAATTCTTACCGCCTGCTGTGGCCCTAGATGACGGACACAAGTGACTATAATTCGTCCTATAATGCCAAACTCTCTTTCAGCATCATCAATCCCTTGAGCACAGCCTGACAAAACATCTTCGTAACTCATACCTATTTCAGCAGCGTGGTCTGGAGAAATAAATGTTTCAGCATAAATCACTCCCTCAAGTGCACAGGATTTAAGGTAATCATAGGTAATCTCTCGATAGTCTTTGCTGTACTGCAGACAAGAACTTACTTCGTCGTAAGCTTGCAAAAAAGTGACAAAGTCATCCCAGGCAAAGTCTCCTTGTGGAGTAAATAAACCATCCCTCAGCTTTATGTTATTGCGTTTTGCAATCTGTTTAACTAATGAAGGCTGGATGGTTCCCTCGAGATGACTATGGAGTTCAACCTTAGGTATTTGACAGATTTTTTGTGCATTAATTTCATCTGTATTTATCAGTTCTACATTAATTGACAGCTCTTACCATGCGGCAACGGATCTATCTCTAAATGATTAGCTATTGTTTGACCCATATCAGCAAAGCTAGATCTTTCGCCTAAGTTATTGTTTTTCACTTGGTTTCCATAAAATACTACCGGTACATGTTCACGAGTATGGTCGCTACCTGGCCAAGTTGGGTCGCAACCATGATCGGCAGTAATAAGTACCAGGTCATCATTACTTAATTGGCTCTCAATTTCAATTATACGTTTATCGAGTTGTTCCAAAGCCAACGCATAGCCCGCAACGTCACGTCGGTGTCCAAACTTAGTATCGAAGTCTGCTAAATTGACAAATATTAATCCTTCTTGAACTAGCTTCATTTGTGACAATAATTGATCTATCAATGCCATGTTATCAGAACCCTTAACAGTATAACTAACGCCTTGATTAGAAAAAATATCGGCAATTTTTCCTAGTGAAACAACTTGACCACCGGCAGCTTGAATAAAATCTAATAAAGTTAGGCCGTTTGGAGGTGTGGTTAAGTCACGACGGTTAGCAGTACGCTCAAAATCATCACTACAAGTGCCAATAAATGGCCTTGCAATAACTCGCGTAATACCCAATGGGTCAACAAGACGCTTGGCTACTTTGCATAGTTCATAAAGACGCTCTAAGCCAAAAGATTGTTCATGTGCAGCAATCTGAAATACTGAATCAGCAGATGTGTAACAAATAGGAAAACCGGTTTCCAAGTGTTTCTCACCAAACTCTTTGATGACTTCTGTGCCGGAAGCATGCTTATTAGCTAAGGTGCCGCTAATTTGACCTTGAGTTAAGAGGTTCTGAAGTAGCGATGAAGGAAAGCAGTTTTCTTGGCTTGGAAATGTCCCCCACTCAAAAGGAACCGGCAAGCCACAAATTTCCCAATGACCACTTGGAGTGTCTTTGCCGGCACTTACTTCACGGGCGTAACCATAAGCGCCTTGAGGAGTAACACTAGCCACAGGCAAAGGTTTTCCACGACTGGCATTAGCTGCAGCTCCTAGACCCCACCTAAGTAAATTAGGTATGTTTAGTGGCCCTTGGCGTTGACTATTGTCTGCATTACCCTCAGCGCAAGCTTCAGCAATATGGCCTAGAGTGTCTGCACCTTTGTCGCCATATCGATGAGCGTCAGCGCTTGAACCTATGCCTAAGGAATCGAGTACTAAAATGATTGCACGCTTCACGATTCTCTCTCTTTGTTGGAAGATAATATTTCATACACCAGAGGTGCTGTTTCAGGGGGGGTTTCACTGAATTGTATGGTTGAGGGCAATGTTTGTTGCAAATACTGGACTTGATCATCATTACGGACATGTGCATAGGCTAAAGGTTGCCCAGTATCGATCCACTGACCGATATTCACGATGTCGGTCAAACCTACGCCATGATCTATTGAGTCACTGGCCTTAGTGCGTCCAGCCTTCAGGTGTATCATATTTAAACCAATGGTACGAACATCCATCTTAGTTATATAGCCAGAAGATTTCGATAATATAGGGTTAATAATTGGCATTGGGACTAAGTAGTCATCCGTTTTTTCCAATAAATCTATAGGGCCTCCTAGCGCATGGATCATTTGTCCAAATACCTGTGCTGCTTGACCCGAAAATAAAGCCTCTTGGGATTTCGTTCTAGCAGCTACTAGATCAGATTCGATGCCACTCAACTGTAGCATTTGTGCAGCCAGCTCGAGTGTTAGTTGCAGTAAACGTTCATTAGCATTTTCTGGTTCAATCAAAAACCCGATACATTCTTGTACTTCGGTGGCATTACCCACGTTATAGCCTAATACCTGATCCATGTCCGTGATTAGGCAACGGGTTGGAACACCCGCACTGCTTGAGACATCTGCAATACTCTGAGCCAACTCTTGAGCCATACTGTAGTCTGCAGCAAAAGCACCATTTCCGGTCTTGATATCCATCACCAAGGCATCAAGGCCAGAGGCAAGCTTTTTAGACAGTATAGATGCGGTAATTAAGTCTATAGACTCTATTGTAGCAGTCACATCTCTTATGGCATAAAAGCGCTTATCGGCTGGAGCTAATTTATCAGTTTGACCAATAATAGCGCAGCCCACTTTCTGTACCAATGCTCGAAATTTGGTGTTATCTGGAGCGCCATTGTAGCCTGGAATACTTTCTAGCTTGTCCAAAGTTCCACCGGTATGCCCCAAACCTCTTCCAGATATCATAGGAACGTAGCCACCNCAGGCTGCAACAATAGGTGCAAGCATCAAGCTGACTTTGTCTCCCACTCCTCCAGTAGAGTGTTTATCGACAACAGGACCGTCGAGATCTAAATCATGCCATTTAAGTGTTTCACCTGAATGCATCATGTGTTGCGTTAAACTGACACGCTCTTCCATGCTCATTCCACAGTGAAATACTGCCATGGCAAACGCTCCTAACTGAGCATCAGTAAGACTTTTATCACTAATGCCTTTAACTAAAAAACCGATCTCTGAATGGTTTAAACTTAGTCCGTCACGTTTTTTACGAATCAGTTCTTGTGGTAGGAATTTTTCACTCATAAATCTACCAGTTAGTCACCATATGGTGTCCAAATATTTTTCACTTCTGTGGCGTTACGCAGAAATTCTAAACCTTCGCCTTGTTGAGGGTCCAGCCAATCCCGATCGCCTTCCTGATGAACCCATAAACGCTTTAAGTCAGCAGCACTAGTAGTCTCAACTTTGGCAACCGTTTCGTCGTCAGACCAACACCAAATTCCATCTACTTCGGCGTGACCAGCTAATTGATCAGCTAATTCACTCTTGTTGCCAGTTACTATATTTATCACCCCAGGAGGAATATCTGAGGTTTCAAGTGTTTGAACTAATTCCAAAGCGACACCAGCATAGCGCTGACTAGGAATTAAAACAACTCGGTTACCCATAGCTATAGCAGGTGCAATCAAAGATATTGTGCTTAACAAGGGTTTTTCTTCAGGAGCGATTTGTGCCAATACTCCGATGGCTTCAGGTAAAGCCATTGTTACGCCACGATAAGGTGCATTATGAACAGCGCCATCATATTTATCGGACCATGCTGCATAGCTAAATAGTCGACTCAAGCTGGCATTAAATTCAGTTTTTGCCTCTTTTTTGGTGATTCCACACAAATCTTGTAAGCGCTTTATCCATTCAGATTCGCGCAGTGCTAAGTTTTCAGCCAGAAAATAGATAATTTGAGCTCTAACATGACCATTTTGGTTACTCCAAGAATTGGCTTTAATTGCTGCACTTACTGCATTTCGAATATCTTTACGGTTACCTGAGCCAACCAAGCTTGCTAAACTACCATCGGCCTTGTAAGTGGCAATGCTGTGGCCACCATCTGGTCTTACCTGTTTACCACCAATATAGAATTTTAAGGTGCGGTCAATAGTTTCATTGCTACTTGGTTGTTGCTTTGCAGTGACAGGTTTTAAGCTTTTACTAGGGGTTAAGAATTTTGGTTTAAGGTACTCAAAAAGCCCTTCCTTGCCACCTTCGCGACCAAATCCAGATTCTCTTACTCCGCCAAAACCGCAAGAAGCATCAAATTGATTGTGGCAGTTAATCCAGATTACTCCAGCCTTAAGCTTTGGAGCCACATCCATAGCACGATTAATATTTTCACTCCAAACACTTGCTGCTAAGCCGTAGCGGCTATTATTAGCCAAAGCGACAGCCTCAGTTTGAGTGCGGAAAGTCATTGATACTAATACAGGTCCAAAAATTTCTTCTTGAGCTAGAGGGTGGCTTGCATCGATCTCAGTAATAAGACTTGGCGGGTAATAATTTCCTTCAGATTGGCCATCATAAGCTTGGAAAAGTTCACCACCTTGTTGGAGACCTTGTTGTACCATCTGATCAACCCTCTGGTATTGAGTTTGACTTACTAAGCTTCCCAAGTCAGTTGATTTATCTAGCGGCAAGCCTAAGCGTAATTTTTGAATACGTTTTTTGATTTTGGAGTGCAATTTATCTGCAACTTTTGCTTGTACTAACAATCTTGACCCTGCACAACATACCTCACCTTGATTAAACCAGATAGAGTCAACTAAGCCTTCAACAGCAGCATCTAAATCAGCATCTTCAAAAACCACGAAAGCTGACTTGCCACCAAGCTCTAAAGTTAGTTTCTTACCTTGACCTGCAGTACTCTGTCTTATTGATCGACCTACGGCTGTTGATCCAGTAAAGGCAACCTTGTCAACTCCCTTGTGAGCAGCTAGCGATGCACCTACATCGCCAGCACCATTGACGATATTAACGACACCAGGAGGGACACCAGCTTGTTCACACAAATGAGCAAAGAACATAGCAGTGATAGGTGTTTGTTCGGCTGATTTAAATACAATCGTGTTGCCCATTGCTATAGCAGGGGCGATTTTCCATGCCAACATTAATAAGGGGAAATTCCAAGGTACAATTTGTGCTGCTACTCCAATCGGTTCATAGCTAGAAAACTCTTGTTCTTGAAGTTGTGCCCAGCCAGCATGGTGATAGAAATGTCGAATAACCAAGGGTATATCAATGTCCCGACTTTCGCGAATTGGTTTGCCGTTATCTAGGGTTTCTAAGACCGCGGTTAAACGTGTATGTTTTTGTAATAAACGTGCCAACGCATAGAGTACTTTAGCCCTTCCATGTCCACCCAATGCTTGCCATTTAGGTTGAGCTTTTCGGGCAGTAGCCACAGCCGCATCTAATTGAGAAGAGTTGGCTACTTCAATGTGGGCCAGTAGTTCGCCATTCGAAGGNTTATTACTAGCGATCAACTCTGCATTTTTCCGGTTATCAAACTTACCATTGATAAATTGTCCAAATCGACGACCATGCTTTTCGAGCCATTTTTGCGCTTCAGTGCTACTTTCTAGAGCTTGGCTATAATCAAGTTGTTCAAAAGATTTTAATAATGACATGGGTTAATCCTATGTTAGAGGGTGTCGGTAAGAAGCTGAATAATAACCACTAGAAAAATGATCAAGCTGACGTTCAATATCACCCAGTAAGCTAGATGCACCAAATCTAAATAGGTCTGGCTCCAACCAGCGTCGTCCCAGTTCTTCTTTAATCATGGTCATGTAAACTAACGCTGTCTTGCTGTCACTGATACCACCTGCTGCTTTGAAACCAATGCGGCAACCAGTCTCTTCATAAAAATTGCGAATCATGCGAGCCATAACCAAACTCGCTGGCAAGGTCGCATTGACAGGCTCCTTTCCAGTAGACGTTTTGATGAAGTCAGCTCCGGCCATCATGCAAACCTGAGAAGCTTTGGCAATGTTACTAAGATTCCCTAGCTCGCCAGTCGCTAAAATAGTTTTCATGAGTGCTGTGCCACACTTCTCACGGAAATCTTTAACTTCTTTGTATAGCGCCTTCCAATTGCCTTCTAAAACGTGACGGCGGCTTATCACTATATCGATCTCATCTGCACCAGAAGAAACTGAATATTCAATTTCTTGCATCCTTAAGGGTAGGGGGGAGAGCCCTGCAGGAAAACCAGTAGATACGGCAGCTAATTTCACTTCTGAGTCTTTTAGGGCTTTGTTTGCAGCATTCAACATGTCGTGGTAAACGCAAACTGCAGCTACACTTATTTCAAGAGATTCGACAGCTAAATCCTTTTTTAAGTTAGGGTTTAAGGGTTGCTTAGCTTTACTGCAAAGACGTCGAACACGAGCTTCGGTATCATCACCGGACAATGTTGTCAGGTCAATCAAGGTGATAGCTTTGAGTAACCATGCCGCCTGTTGTTGTTTTTTAATACTACGGCGTACACCGTAATTCGCACATCGACGCTCTATAGCACTTCGATTGATAGAGATATTGGCAATCTTACCTTTCTGAAATTCGACACCTAGGTTACGCTTAGTATTGGACTCACCATTAGGGTAATTTTCTACTTCCATTTTTGGATAAGAAATAACTTTTTTGTCATCCTCAGCGAATTTTTTGTTGATAATCGAGTCTTCAGTATTTAGCTTGTTAGTCTTCATTTAAAATATTATTGGCCTTTAAGGTAGGCAATCAGTAAACACTCTACAGTATCTGCAGCCTGGCTTGCAAAAGAAATCGTTTGTTCGTGACTAAGAGCTGTTTTACTCATACCTGCTGCATAGTTAGTAATCACTGAAAGGGCACACAAAGATAGGCCTTGATGACGAGCGAGAATGACCTCTGGGACGGTCGACATACCAACCGCATCTGCACCTAAAGTTTTGAGAGCGCGAATTTCTGCAGGAGTTTCGAATTGCGGACCACTCATCCAGGCATAGATGCCTTCATGTAAATTAATATCATTAGCTTTAGCTGCAGAGCGCATAGCATCATTCAAGTCATGACTGTAAGCCTCACTCATGTCTACAAAACGTTGATTGCTTTCAACACCAAATAACGGTGAAACACCGGTCATATTAATGTGATCAGTTATCAGCATTACGCTTCCCGGAGTGGCATTAGAATTTAAACTTCCGGCAGCATTAGTTATTACTAAAGATTGGCAACCCATAACATTAAGGGTTTTAATAGCTACAGCCATTGTATTGGCCTTTCCTTTTTCATAATAGTGAGCTCGTCCTTGTAGAATTGCAATATCGATACCGCTTACTTGACCTAAAAATAGCTTACCTGCATGACCGCCTACACCGGCGACAGGAAATCCTGGCAATTTATCAAAGTCAATACTGGCAACAACCTCAACATGGTCACAAAATTGACCCAATCCAGAACCTAGTATTAAGCCCACCTGAGGTCTGAAACCCTTTGCAGATTTGCTAATAACTTTAATACAGTCTTCAACCTGACTCATGGCAAATGCTCTGGTCCGAATGAATTAGGCAACAAGTCAGCAAGAAGTAATCGCTGTTGTACGCTGCTAGGGGAACACAAGATAACTTGTGTATTGATGTTAGAAAATTCTCGTATGCGTTGACGACAGCCACCACAGGGACAACCGCCTTGATCATTTTGACTCATAACATAAATCATTTTGATGTTCTTTTCACCTGCAATCACCATTGACGCGATGGCCGCTGTTTCTGCACAGTGTCCTTCCGGATAGCTTGCATTCTCAACGTTACAACCGCTATAAGTGTTTCCCTTGTCAGTAACCACTAAAGCACCCACAGGATAATTAGAGTAGGGCACGTAAGCCTTATTCATGGCTTCTTTTAATAATGCAATATAGTTATCTTCATGCATACCTATAACTCCTTAATATAAGGTTCTCCAACGGCCTTAGGTGGTATTGCTCTCCCAATAAAACCAGCCAACAAGATGACGGTTAATATGTAAGGAGTAGCCTCAATAAACTGCACTGGAATTTCACCAATACCGGGAATAACTACACTTTGCAAGCGGTCCTCTAAAGCCTTTAGAAAACTAAATAAAAAACATGCAGATAGGACTGTATATGGACGCCATTTTCCGAATATTAAAGCAGCCAAAGCAATAAATCCTGCTCCTGCAGTCATGTCTTTTGTGAACTGAGCGTTGTGGGCTGTGGCAATATATGCGCCTCCGATGCCACATAAAATTCCACCTATTAGTAATGCCTTATAGCGCAATCTATCAACAGACAAACCCGCAGTATCGACAGCTTTAGGATTCTCACCTACGGCTCGTAGACGTAGCCCGAATCGGGTTCGGTATACAACCCACCAGACCAGTGGAACTATTAGAAGAGCTAAATAAACCAAAATGTTGTGACCACTAATCAATTCCCTATATATATCTCCTAAAATTGGAATATAGTCAATAATATCAACACCTGGCAATGTGATAGAAAGAAATCTTTCATCATTTGCAAGAGCGGGCGTCTGTCCTCCTTGCTTGAACCATGCCAAACCCAAAACCATCGTCAGCCCTGACGCCATTATGTTGATGGCTACACCGCTCACAATTTGATTTCCTTTGTGGGTAATGGTGGCAAAACCATGAACCATAGCAAAAATACAGGAGGCTATAATCGCTGCACCCAAACCAATCCATGGTGATCCAAATACTGAAGCTGCTGCAGCAGAAATAAAGGCTGCGATTAGCATTTTTCCTTCTAAGCCAATATCAACAACACCAGAACGTTCGCTAAATAATCCTGCCATGGATGCAAATATGAGAGGTGTACTGTACCTTAATGTGGCATCTAAAGTATTTAATAGAAATTCATTCATTCGCTTACCTCTACAGGTGCTAAAAAACGAACCAACCAGGGTTTATATATATACTCCAAGGCACCACAAAAAAGTATCACTAAACCCTGCATAACAACCACTATGTGTCGAGAAACGTTTGGTAGCTCAAAGGCTAGCTCCATCCCTCCCTGATAGAGTATGCCAAACAATAATGCAGCGACTAGGATGCCTGCTGGATGGTTTCGACCCATTAATGCCACTGCTATACCACCGAACCCATAGCCATATTGGAAATCCAACATCAGACGATGCTGATAACCTAACAGTTCATTTACAGCGACTAAGCCTGCTAAGGCACCAGAAATACACATAGTTATGACAATAACTTTTTTCGGTTTAATTCCACCATACACTGCTGCAGTAGTGTTTTTTCCTGTGGCACGTATGGCGTAACCCCAGCGAGTATGCCAAAGGAAAATCCACACCAATAGTGAGAAAAGTAACGCCAGCACTATTGATAAATTTAAAGGTGAAGGGGCTATCTTGTAACCTATTCCAGCGAAAACGTCATGAATAAATGGCAGCCATGCTGTTTCAGGAAACATCTTGCTTTGAGGGTTCATTTGTCCAACTTCACGTAGCACGTGAACACACATATAGACCATCAAAGCCGAAGCTATGAAATTAAACATGATCGTGGTGATGACTATGTGACTCCCCCTATAAGCTTGCAGGTAGCCTGGCACGATAGCCCATAAGGCGCCAAATAGTAGGCTACCCATGATGCTCGCAGGGATAACAATCCAGGGACTTATACTCGGATCGAAAGCTAGAACTACCAGAGCAACACCGAGTCCACCAACATAGGCCTGTCCTTCCCCGCCAATATTGAATAACCCTGCATGAAAGGCAACAGCAACAGCTAAACCGGTAAAAACAAAGTTGGTAGCGTAATACAGAGTGTAACCAATCCCTTCTTCGTAACCAAGGGTACCGTATATAACAATTTTGGCAGCTTCAATAGGGTCCACATTGATAAATACAAAAACGATAGCTATGGCAGCAAATGCAGTTAAGACATTAAGTAGTGGCAACATCAAACCATTAATCCAGGCTAGACGAGTATCACGAGTCATGGCTGTGCCTCTTGGTTTGTTTCTGATGGATTCAGTACGTTGGCCATCATCATACCTAGTGTGCGCTCTTCGGCATCTATCGCATCCACTTTGCCGGTAATTTGTCCATCACACATAACAATAATACGATCACTGAGCGACATAATTTCTTCTAATTCAACAGAAACCAGAACAACAGCTTTGCCTGCATCTCGCATAGCAATAATCCTCTTATGAATAAATTCAATGGCACCAATGTCGACTCCACGGGTCGGCTGACCAATAATTAAGACTTCAGGATTGCGTTCGAATTCTCGAGCTACAATGAGTTTTTGTTGGTTGCCACCCGAAAAATTAGATGATTTTAGTTTAGGGTCTGCTGGACGCACATCAAAGGCAGACATTAAAGATTCACAGTTGTCCCTTACTAATGATTTTTTAAGCCATAATCCTTGATTGAGCTGTTTGTCATTGTGATAACCTAGGAGGGCTGATTCACTGGCACTAAATTCAGTAATCAAACCCATCCCTTGACGATCTTCTGGTACATGTGCTATACCCAATTCACGCAATATTTTGGGTCCAAGATGATTATTAGAAGTTATGATTTCACCAAAGACTTCAATACTGCCTTCAGTCAAAGGCAAAATACCGGTTAAAGCTTTCAATAGCGTCCCTTGACCATTTCCGGTAACACCGGCAATCCCAAGAACTTCACCAGAACAGACTTCAAAACTGACATCTTTAACACGTTCAATACCTTGTTCGTTTGAGACATGTAGGTTTTTTACTTTCAGTACTGGTGAACCACTTTTTGATTCTGATTTATCTATATTTAGCAATACTTTGCGGCCGATCATTAATTCAGCTAGCTCTTCAAAGCTGGTTTCATTTGTTTGTCGATGCGCTACCATTTTTCCATCACGCATGACTGACACTTGGTCTGTGATGCTCATGATCTCGCGGAGCTTATGAGTAATTAAAATGATGGTTACGCCTTGCTCTTTTAGTGAAGTAAAGATACGAAAAAGCTCATCTGTTTCTTGGGGCGTTAGTACACCTGTGGGTTCATCCAAGATTAGAATCTTGGCGCCTTTATATAAACCCTTGAGAATTTCAACTCTTTGCAGTATTCCTACCGATAGTGATTCAACGGGTGTATCTAAATCTACTTCCAGACCATATTCAACACCAAGACGTGTAAGCTCTTTGCGAGCTTTTTCTAAGCTTTCTGAGATTAAGGCGCCACCCTCAGTTCCCAAAATGACGTTTTCTAGTACAGTAAAGTTTTCAACTAACATAAAGTGCTGATGAACCATACCAATACCCGCGTCGATAGATTGACGTGAGCTAGTAAATTTGCAGTCTTTCTCAAAGACTTTAATATGCCCTGAGTCTGCCTGATAAAAGCCGTACAAAATACTCATCAATGTTGATTTACCGGCGCCATTCTCGCCTACAATGCCATGGATAGTTCCAGTCTTAACAGTCAGAGATACTTTGTCATTGGCATGAACGGCACCGAAATGTTTGTCTACATCGATTAGTTCAATTGCTATATGAGAATTGTCCATAGTTGTAATTCTAAACTAAATACAATAATATTTTATAGTCGTACATATAATACATCCGACCCTAAGGTCGGATGTATTAATGGATAAAACTAGTAGTTAGATTGGGCAGCTATCATCCGCCATGTAATCATGTACTACAATGTCGCCAGCAATAATTGCGTCTCTGGCTTCATTTACGCGTGCTTCCATTTCTGGAGTGATTAGGTCACGGTTGTACTCGTCTAGAGCCCAACCAACACCATCCTCAGCAAGTCCTAGAATTCTAAAGCCAGCTTCCCAGGTACCATTGTTTGCTGCTTCATAGCTATCATAAGCGGCTTCTCCTACTCTCTTTAACATAGAGGTTAGCATAGTGCCAGGTTGCATCCAGTTCTGATTTGAGTCAACACCGATAGCCAGAACACCTGCATCGGCAGCGGCTTGATAGACGCCGGAACCTGTGCCACCTGCAGCTGCATAGACCACATCAGCTCCATTTTGGATCTGGGTACGGGTCAATTCACCACCTTTAGATGGGTTACCAAATGCTGCCGGGGTTGAGCCAGTCATATTAGCAAGTACATTCATAGAGCTATCTTGCCATTTAACACCTTGCTTATAGCCACACTCAAAGCGGCTAATCAAAGGAATATCCATACCGCCGATAAAACCTACAGTGCCAGTCTTGGAATTCATGGCTGCCAACACACCGACAAGGAAGGAGCCTTCATGCTCTTTGTATAACACGTTCTGAACATTAGGTAATCCTACAACCATATCAATTAGAGTGAATTTTGTATCCGGATAAGCTTCAGCAGCGGCTTGCACCGCATTAGCCATGGCAAAACCAACAGCGACGATAGGTTCATAACCACGTGAAGCGAGCTTCTTCAAGCTTTGTTCTACTTGAGCAGCGTTTGTAGGCTCAAGTTCTGTAACAGCAATACCAGTATCATTCATATACTTAGTTATTCCTACAAATACAGCTTCATTGAAAGATTGGTCGTTCTTACCGGCAATGTCGTATACTACGGCAGGCTTAATATCAGCTTGCGCTATAGACGCAGATAAGACAAATGCGCCAGCAATCAAAGCCAGACTTGTTTTTTTAATTAACCCACCTAATCGTGAGCTTTTCGTATGTTTCATTTTTCTTCTCCTTGGTTTATGTTATGTATTTTTATCTTACTTTATAGTTATAAAAATTTTAGAAATCAACCATTAAGAAAGACGGGTAAAAATTCTTCTGTGTTTAACCTGGGGTTTTTTGAATTTTTAAACAAATACCCAAGTTTCAATCATTATATTCCTGTCTATAATTTTTTGGCAAAAAAATTATGTAAATAATTATAAATATCTAAATATTAGACTTAAAATATTGTATACAATAATTGTTAACAATATTGACTATTTAAATTTATAGGTCTACAATAGCGTTATTATTGATTCTTAAGATAAATATGTAAGATACTATGAGTACAACTTTAAGCACAAGTTCTGACGATGTTGTTGAGGTTATCTTTGAAGCCATACTAAAGAAGAGACTCAACCCTGGAGTTAAATTATCTGAAATTTCTTTACAAGAAGAGTTTGGGTATAGTCGTTCAGTGATTAGGCAAGGTTTTGATAGGCTAGTTGATTCAGGTGTTTTAATACACAAAAAGAATCAAAGCGTTCGTGTTGCTTGTCCAACGGAATATGAAACTAAGCAAATCTATGAGGCAAGGAAAGCCATAGAAACTGGTGTCATTATGATTCTGGTAGGAAAATATCACAACAAGCAGCTCGACTTGACTGAGATTGATTCTATGGTTTCCAAAGAGAAGCAGTTGCATGATTCTGAAGAACTTGCAAAGCTCACCAGGTTGTCATGCGATTTTCATTTAACTTTGGCTGAGTTGTGTGACAATAAGTATCTAGTTGAAAGCTTAAAACCATTAATTCCTCTGAGTGCCCTTGCTGCTTCCGTATATGCTGATCGTGAATCAAATTTTTGCTCTTTTGCTGAACACCAAGAGCTCATTGAGGCCATTAAAAGTAATAATATTAAGAAGGCAAGTGAAGCAATAAATGTTCATTTAGATCACTGCGTTCAGTCATTAAACTTTGGTGTTCAAGTCAAGACAAAAAATAGTTATAGCCATATATTTAATTAGAGAAAAATATGAACAAAAAATTAATTGAAAGTCTTGATCATTACCCACGCAATATGACCGGTTATGGAAGCGGCTCAATTCATCCTCAGTGGCCGAATAAGGCTCGTGTTGCATTGCAGTTTGTTCTCAACTATGAGGAAGGTGGAGAAAACTGCATACTTCACGGCGACAAGGCTTCAGAGGCGTTCCTTTCAGAGATAGTGGGAGCCAAGCCCTATGATGGAGTGAGACATATGAGTATGGAGTCCTTGTATGAGTACGGCTCAAGGGTAGGGGTGTGGAGAGTATTAGGCCTTTTCCGAGAATTTGAAATCCCTATTACTGTTTTTGCTGTGGCAGTGGCAATTGCCCGTAACCAGGAACTGGCAGACTATTTGGTTGATAAAAGCTATGACATTTGTGCGCATGGTTTTCGTTGGATAGATTATCAGTTTATTGATGAAAAAACAGAACGTGAACATATCAAAAACTGTATGTCTTTGTTAACAGATTTTTTAGGTAAACGTCCACTCGGCTGGTATACCGGTAGAAATAGTCCGAACACCAGAAGGCTGGTAATTGAAGAGGGAGGTTTTTTGTATGACAGTGACAGCTATGATGACGATTTGCCTTATTGGGTTGAAGGCAAGAGTGAAAAAGAAAAGCATTTAGTTATTCCATATACCCTTGATGTTAACGATATGAGGTTTGCTACTCCCCAAGGATTTAATTCAGGTGATCAGTTCTTTAACTACCTCAAGGACAGCTTTGATGCGCTGTATTTGGAAGGAGAAACGCACCCTAAAATGATGTCCGTAGGTATGCATGCACGTATCTTAGGGAGGCCCGGTCGAATTATGGCAATGAGAAAGTTTTTGGCATACGTTAGAACTTTTGATGACGTCTGGTTTTGTACTCGAAAACAAATAGCCGACCATTGGTATGAAAATTTTTAACAGAAACGATAGCTATGAAATTACCTAGTGATTTAGCTAAACACTCTTCAAAAGAATTTATAGAAACTTTTGAAAATGTATATGAACACTCGCCATGGATTGTGGAACAAGCCTTGGAGTTAGTTTTAGCAAACAATGAATGCAACAGTTTAGAGATGTTTCATCAACTTTTGTGTGAAATTATGTTGCAAGCGGACAGTGATTTACAAGACAATTTGATTCTGTCGCACCCAATGTTGGCTGGCAAAAAAGCGCAAAACAATGAACTCACGGATTTTTCGACAACTGAACAAAAATCTGCAGGATTAAATGACTGTAACGACAGTGAAATTAAGCTTTTTGAAGAACTTAACCATCAATACTTTATAAAGTTTAATTTCCCTTTTATTATGGCAGTTAAGGAAAAAAATAAATCTGAAATATTGGCGAGCTTTAAAAGCCGACAGGAAAATACTGTCTCTCAAGAAAGGTTAAATGCTTTGAGCGAGATTAACAAAATTGCCTGGTTAAGAATTAAGGAAATCTATGGATTATGAAGGACAAATGAATGTCACAAGTAGTGACTTTGGGAGCAAGGTAATTTATTGTAGCGATGAATTTTTTGCTGACTCTTGTCGAATGCTGCAAAACAACGAAGCGGTTTTTGTTGAGGACAAGTATGACGAGCATGGCAAGTGGATGGATGGTTGGGAGACCCGACGTCGACGTGATGGCAAAAATGATTTTTGTTACATCAGGCTTGGTTCAAAGTCAGTCATTAATGACTTTAATATTGATACCAGTTACTTTACAGGTAATTTTGCTCCTGCAATCTCTATATTGGGTTGTTGTGTTGCGGGAGGTATTACTGACGACAGAGTTGTCGATGGGTCGGCAGTAGATGAATGGTTTGACTTGCTAGCCAAGGAAAAATTAACGGGAGATTCAAGTAATATTTTTCCTTCTAATTCTCTCAAGCCAGTCACCCACCTTAAGGTAACCTTGTACCCTGATGGCGGTATAGCCAGGCTTAGAGCATATGGTAGTGTTTGGTCTGACGATAATAGATATAAAGTTAAGGGTACCAATGTAATTGCTAAGGAAAGTGGAGCAAAAGCGGTTTTTGCAAATGATGAACATTTTGGCTGTTTAAGTAATATTCTTGAAAAACATGAACCAATCAATATGGCAGATGGTTGGGAGACAAGGCGACGACGTGAGCCTGGAAATGACTGGGGAATTGTTGCGCTTGCAAAACCAGCAACAGTAGATGAGATTGTGATTGATACAAAATTTTTTAAAGGCAACTATCCAGACACGTTTTCTATTTGTACAACCTGCAGTGATGAGTCTGATGCGAAAGCATTAATAGAGCAAAGCAATTCCTGGGACCAACTGATTGGCAGAAAAAAACTGGAAATGAATCAAATACATGTCTTTAAGAAGAGTGAATTATTACACCAAGATCCTATCACTCATATCCGCATTGACATTTTTCCTGATGGAGGAATTGCCCGATTAAAACTTATTGGAAACTT
>JGI26061J44794_1000287_pt1 | contig 23521 bp, 22 predicted proteins | sample MarorgKNORR_S2LV_5_FD_44794 | JGI IMG/M metagenome (IMG submission 44794) | reverse complement strand
GAAGTGAAGTGAGAACGTCACACAACAACGGCTATAATTAATTGCTTAGTTAGTACTAATCGTTTCAAAACCCCAAACAGGTCTTTTTTTCTAACAATGGTAATCGTTGCACAAACCCATAAAAAAGAGTAAAACCAACCGATTTTGGCCTTTGTTTTGACCTTTAGTGTTTTTAATTATAGATTATTGTCCAATTTTCTGAGTGCTTAAAACAGTGTATTTGCATTAATATAAGGTCTTTTTTTCTATTTATAATAAAAAACAAGTACATCCCTGTTGGTTTTGTGCTTAAAAAATTTCGTGTTAAACCGTCGCAACTAACAAAACTTCCAAAATACTTACTTCACATTCATCTTTTTAATATTCCTGATTAAATGCTCTAAACCATTTAGTTTTAGTTCGTAAACCAGTTGTAGCATATTACCTAACTGTCCTTTTGGAAATCCTTTGTTATTGTACCAAACCACATAATATTCTGGTAAGTCAATAAGAAATCGGTCTTTGTATTTACCATAAGGCATTTTGGTATTGGCTAACTTTACTAAAAATTGTGGGTTTGGTTTAATTTCCAAAATGGTATTTAAAATGAACTCCAATTAAACGATATGTCTTTCTCAATCTCGGGATGCAAACTGTAAAGTACCGGGCAGGTTTTTGCAGTATGTTCCAGTATTTTTTTATGTTTTGCATCCGCTTTAAAAGGCAGATTAAAAACAACTTCAATTTTTGAAATTCGTCTTGGATTGGATGCCATTATTTTTGTGACTTCGGCTGTTGTACCGGACATTTCGATATTCAAATCTTGAGCTTTAATTCCCATTACAGTCAGCATACAATTTGCCAATCCGGTTGCGACAGTATCAGTAGGCGAAAACGCTTCTCCTTTGCCTTTATTATCGGTTGGTGCATCTGTAAAATAGCTGTCGCCCGATTTTAAATGCGTGTTTTCGGTGCGAAGCTTTCCTATATATGTTACTTTAGAAGTCATTGTTTTGCTTCAACAATTTTAAGTTCTTGGTATTTTACAATATAAACAGCTTCATTATAATAACCACCAAACATCTTTTTAGAATAGCGAAACTTGTTTTCGACATATTCGGTTTCGATATCGATACTTGATGCCTTGTATAAATCTTCATTTATAGCCAAACGCAATAAAATGTCCATAGTTAAATCGAAACCTCTCGTTGCATATTTGTTGGGTTCAGTTTTCCAGACGCGCTTATATCGTGTTACAAAACTATTANATTGCTCCACATCGTACGCTCTGTTTACCGAAGGATAATGAAATTTTAATTTAGATAAATCGTAGTTAGAAATATTTTCGCTATCAAAAGCTTTATTTTTATTTGTAGTCATTAAAATAATTTCGCGTTCTATTTCCAATTCTTCATCAAGACCATTAAACCCATTAATCATGCTTGAAACGTTTGAGACAAATCCTTCGTTTTCAGTTTCCAAAAACACAATATTAAGCCCTTCTTTAAACTGTTCTTCAATGTCTTCTAATAAAATATAATACCCATCCTTACCATCTTCGTCTTTTCTTGAAAAAATTTGTTTGGCTGAAGGAAATTCCCGTTTTAGCAAATTACTAACAGCTATATGTTTAGAATCTGAAATAATAAAAATATGCTTTGGAATAGTATCTGTACTTGTTTTTACAAACTGAATCATCCTTTTTCGTAACAACTCATTTGAAGGAATTGTTTGAAATACATTGCTATATAAATTTTTTGGCTTGGTTACCGGTGAAATTATTGGAACATTATCGCCTTTTAATAGTGAAGCTGCGCGTTCAAAATTATTAGCAGTAAATGGTCCAATTACGGCATCATAATTTGAAAAATTATTACTTCTTAAAATACTTGTAACCTGACTAATTTGCCCTCTTGTATCGAAAACATCTAATTTAGTAGAGATACCTAACTGTTTTGCGGAATCTAATGCCATGAGTACTCCAGTATGAAAATCTACAGAAATACTCATATAACGATCTTTTTTTAATATCGCTTTAGCCTCGTTTATTGAATCAAAATCAATACGATTTAATCTAAACGGAAGCATTACAGCTATACGTTTTGTTTCAAAATTGGTTAATCTATCAGCTAAAGTAGTTTGTTTAATAGCTTCACTTTCTATAATATTTCCAACATCCAAAGGCACTTTTAAAATCATGCCTACTTTTAATCCACTATCTATTAATTCAGGATTAAGAGATTCTAATTCTTCCTGAGTTAATCCTAATTTTATTTTTAATCTAAAAAACCCTTCTTTTGGTAAAACCGTATAATATCCAAAGGCTTCTTCAATACTTTTTTCTTCGTTATTAGCGATATTAGGTACATTAATTTCTTCGCCTAACTGAAGGGTTTCGCCTAATTCTGGATTTAGTTTTTCAAGTTCAGCTATTGAAATTCCAAATTTATAGGCAACACGCCATTTCCCTTCTTTGGGCAACACTTTATATATTTTTATGGTGTTGCCAGTAATACTTGTAACCAAAACAGTTTTATATCTCGGAATATTTATGCGATCGCCTTTTTGTAAATTATCGGAATACAATCTTGTATTGTGCTTTTTAATATCATCGATTGTGATATTGTATTTTTTCGAAATGCTATACAAGGTTTCTTTGCGTTTAACCTTATGCGTTTTATAATTTATAAGTTGTTGAGTTTCTATTTGAACAGGTGTTTTTAAAATCCGTGACTTCGGAATTATTAAAACTATATTAGGCTGAAGGTTTGTTTTAGCATCAGGGTTTAAGGCTAAAATATCGAAAGGTGTTACCAAATATATTTTGGCTATACTTTCTATGGTTTCTCCTACTTTAACTTTATGGGTTTTGTAGTCTTGGGCAAAAGCATTAAGACAAAACAAGAGTACTAAACTAAAACTTATAAAAAAATTCTTCATATTTATTATATACGAAAATTGTTAATTTAAAGATTACTTCTCCCGATAGTTAATGGGACTGTCAACAGAATACTATAAACTGATTTCTTTTGCCACGAATACACGAATACACGAATACAATTTATATAAATTCCAATTTTAAAATTCCAAATTCCAAAAGTTTGAAAAGTAAGCCTTATTAATTTGTCTTTTGTTTTTGCCATAAACTCACAAATGTTTACTGCAAACTGAATACTGCCTACTTTTATTATTCCCATTCAATGGTTGCAGGCGGTTTTGAGCTTATATCGTACACTACTCTATTAACGCCTTTTACTTTGTTTATTATATCGTTTGATACCTTCTGCAAAAACTCATAAGGTAAATTTACCCAATCTGCAGTCATACCATCTGTACTTTCTACGGCTCGTAAAGCGACACATTTCTCATAAGTACGTTCGTCTCCCATTACGCCTACACTATTTACAGGAAGTAAGATTGCTCCTGCTTGCCAGACTTTATCGTACAAATTCCACTCTTTCAAACCATTTATAAAAATGGCATCTACATCTTGTAAGATACTCACTTTTTCTGGTGTTATATCTCCTAATATCCGTATTGCTAAACCTGGACCTGGAAATGGATGACGTGCTAAAATTTCGGCATCTATTTTTAAGGAAGCGCCAACACGTCGTACCTCATCTTTAAATAATGCCTTTAAGGGTTCAACAATTTTCAGATTCATATAATCTGGCAAACCTCCTACATTATGATGACTTTTAATAATGGCACTTGGTCCTCCGGTTGCAGAAATACTTTCGATAACATCTGGATAAATAGTGCCTTGAGCCAACCATTTTACATTTTTAATTTTATGAGCTTCATCATCAAAAACTTCTATAAAAGCACGACCGATTGCTTTTCGCTTTTTCTCCGGGTCATCTATTCCAGCCAAAGCATTCAAAAAACGTGCCGAAGCATCTACACCTTTTACATTTAAACCCATACCTTCGTATTGGGCAAGGACATTCTCGAATTCTTTTTTGCGCAATAAACCATTGTTTACAAAAATGCAATACAAATTTTTACCTATGGATTTATGCAGCAAAATTGCTGCTACTGTAGAATCTACTCCACCTGAAAGTCCCAAAACAACCTTATCGTTTCCTAACTGTTCTTTAAGTGCAGAAACGGTTTCCTCAACAAAAGAATCTGGTGTCCAATCTTGTTTTATCTTGGCAATACGAACTAAAAAATTTTCTAATAATTGTTTGCCATCTTTGGTATGATATACTTCAGGATGAAACTGAATAGCATAGGTTTTTTCGCCTTCTATCTTAAAGGCTGCATTTTTTACATCACCAGTACTTGCTAATAAAATGCCATTAGTCGGTAACTTTTTTATGGTATCAGCATGACTCATCCAAACCTGACTGCCTTCAGAAATATTATTAAAAAACGTTTCGTCTTTTTTTACAAACGACAAGTTAGCTCTACCATATTCTCTTGAGTTTGAAAGCGATACATTTCCGCCAAAAAAATGTGCTATATATTGTGCGCCATAACAAATTCCCAAAAGTGGTTTTCTTCCTTTTATGTTTAATAAATCTGGAAGCAATGCCTCATCACCTCTTACTGAAAATGGGCTACCTGAAAGTATTACTGCTTTATATTCTTGAATATTGGTTGGAATTTTATTGTATGGATGTATCTCGGAATAGATATTGAGTTCTCTAACTCTTCGTGCAATGAGTTGTGTGTATTGCGATCCGAAATCTAAAATTAATACCTTGTCGTGTTGCATATGCAAAAATAGAAATGATTTTGGATTTACGAAACTATAAATTCCAATAAAAAAGCACCAAATTCCAAACTTATCTTCAAAATTTCTACAATAGCAAATTGCTAATAACTAAAAAAGCTAAAAACAACAAAATATATGTATCACAGAATTTTAAAACAAAGTTACTATTAAAAACTCTCCTTTTAAAGGTTTTAATTCTTGTATTAACTTCGGAATTAATTGCATTCCATACTGAAGATATAATTCAGAAAAATTAAGGTTTCTCTCTTGNAAACTTTGCCTTGGAAATAATTCGTTTTGTAAAGAAGTGATGCGCTCAACTTGTTCGCTTAATTTTCGTTTTTGAGCTTTTAACAAACGGTTTTCAAGATTATTTAAGCCTTTAATTTGTTTTTTTTCTTGTGCTGCAACTGCTCCTAAAAACGATTTGTCAGTTTGCTCTGCTAAAGTATATAAATCTTTGAATTGCTTTTTTAAAAACTCTTTCTGACTCGTAAAATCTATATCAATGCTTGAAAGTTTCATTATCTGCTGATTGACTAAATCACTCTGCTTTAAAAATATATCGTTTAAAGATAAATTCAATTTATCTAATTTCTGCGTTTGTTTTTCGGTTTTAATCAATACCGAATTTCGTAGTAACAATACAGGAAACGCAACATTTACAGCTTCAAAATAATCTTTAAGTTCCAACCAATACGCTAATTCTNCTCCTCCTCCAATATAACAGAGATTAGGTAAAACAACTTCCTGATATAATGGTCGCATGATGACATTNGGCGAAAAACGTTCTGGAAANTCATTGACTTCTTTTAGTATTTCACTCTTGCTCCATGAAATATTGGTTTCGTTTACAAAGTAATTTCCGTCTTTTTCAACAATACGTTCGCGAAGATTATCTTTCAAATAAAACAGATTGATTTCTCTTGGATTTACCTGAATCTTGTAATTAGGTGTTAAACTGTTAAGACGTTTAGACGTTTCAACAACCTTTTTGTATGCTGTTTGGCTAACTAATTCGTCTTTTATAAAAGGAATAAATAATCGCTTCAACTCCGAATAATTGGCATCAATAATTACCAAACCATAATCTTTAAATAACACATTTGCCAAATAACGTGTGGCTTCCGTTAGATTGTTATGTTTCAGATATGCGTTTTTAAATAAATCCTTCAAAAAGTCGGCATTTTCTCCTTGCCCAAGTTCGGCTGAAAAAATTTTACAAACGTCTTCTAATCCATTGGTGTTTAATTTGCCAACTGCTCCTTTAGATTCAATATTCCAATGTATCTTTTTTCCTTTAAAATTGAAATAATTGATTTCATCAAAATCATGATCTTCAGTTGCCATCCAATAGATTGGTACAAAATTATAATCTGGGTATTTTTCTTTTAACTGTTTAGTAAGATTTATGGTCGAAATAATTTTGTATAAAAAATATAAAGGTCCAGTAAATAAATTAAGTTGGTGTCCTGTGGTTATTGTGAAGGTGTTTTCCTGTTTTAATGCTTCTATATTTTGAGTTGTAAGTGACGAGCTTTTTACGTTTTGATATTGCTTTTTTAAAACGTTTACGAGAACTGTTCGATGTGATTTCGAATGACGCTTTGTATCAATTTGAGCTTTAAAATTCTCAAGGTTTGGGAAACGATTGTAAAACGGTTTTAAATCTGGGTTTTCATCTAAATAATCACAAATCAACGATGAAAAATAGTTGGTATCTTTAAACGTAATACAGTCTGTTGGCATAGTTTATCTTCAATTCTTGTGTAAATATAAAACTCTTCAATATTTTAACTCCTAAATTTTAGTTAATTCGTTTTGGCTTTCTATCTTTAACTTTAACTTTCCAAAAAATATTAACCAAATGCAAAAAATTTATCAAGTTCTGTTAGTCGTAGTATGTACTGTTTCCTTTACAATGGCACAACAAATTCAATCGCCAAGTGATTTTTTAGGTTACGAATTAGGAACACAATTTACAAGACACCATAAAGTTGTTGAATACTTTAAGCATGTTGAAACCTTAATGCCAAACCACGTTAAACTTGAAAAGTATGGTGAAACTTATGAGGGACGACCTCTTTATGTTTCTTATATTTCTTCCGAAGAAAACATGAGAAACCTTGAAACTATCAGAGAAAATAATTTAAAAAACGCTGGAATTATTAATGGTTTTTCTCCTATAAATAATATCACCATTGTTTGGTTGAGCTATAATGTCCATGGTAACGAAGCATCGAGTACTGAAGCTTCAATGAAAACACTTTACATGCTTTTAACCGAAAAACAAGATTGGTTGAAAAATACAGTTGTTATTATCGATCCTTGTATAAATCCCGATGGACGCGATCGTTATGTAAACTGGTTTAATGAAACCGCAAGCAAGCCTTATAATATTGACCAACAAGCCAGTGAGCATAACGAACCTTGGCCTGGAGGAAGAGCAAATCATTACTTATTTGATTTGAATCGCGACTGGGTTTGGGCAAGCCAGATCGAATCGCAAGCCAGACTAAAAATATACAATAAATGGTTGCCTCATATTCATGTCGATTTTCATGAGCAAGGCATAAACGAACCTTATTATTTTGCCCCTGCTGCTGAACCTTTTCATGAAATTATTAGCGATTGGCAACGTGATTTTCAAATACAACTAGGAAAAAACCATGCAAAATATTTTGACAAAAATGGTTGGCTGTNTTTTACTCGCGAACGTTTCGATTTGTTTTATCCAAGTTATGGAGATACCTATCCTACATTTATGGGAGCTATTGGTATGACTTACGAACAAGCAGGACATAGTAGAGCTGGTCTTGGTGTTTTAAATGATGAAGGCGATATTCTTACTCTTGTTGATAGAGTAGCACATCATACCACAACCGGATTATCAACTGTTGAAATTTCTTCTAAAAATGCTGCACATTTAAATACTGAATTTAAAAAATTCTTTAATACCTCCGGACTAAAATATAAAAGCTATGTATTACAAGGAAATAGTGATAAGATAGAAGCTTTAAAATCTTTGTTAGATAAACACGAAATAAAATATGGCAATGCTAAAAACGGAAAAGTAAGCGGTTTAAAATATTCTTTGAATGCACAAGGAAGCATGAATACAACTTCTAACGATTTGGTAGTAAGTACAAATCAACCCAAAGGGAAAATGGTTAAAGTTTTATTTGAAGCGAATGCAAAATTAAGAGATTCGCTTACGTACGATATTACTGCATGGAGTTTACCTTATGCCTATGGTTTAGAAACTGTAGCGAGTACAAGTTTGGTTGCTTCAAATACTTCAACTTCTAAAATGGTTTCTAATAGTAAAAACACAAATGCCACAGGTTATATAGTACGTTGGAATAGCTTAAAAGATGCTGAATTTTTGACTGATTTATTAACCCAAAATATTAAAGTTCGTTTTACCGAAAAGCCAATAACTACCGATGGTCAAAATTTTGATAGAGGCTCGCTGATTATTGTAAGAGGTGATAATAAAAAAGTTGATAATCTTGATGATTTATTGGTTAATACAGCAAACAAATACAATCGTAAACTTAATGCTGTAGCTTCTGGATTTTCGAAATCTGGTCCTGATTTCGGCTCACCATATATTAAGTTGGTAAACAAACAAAAAATAGCTGTGCTTTCCGGAAAAGGCACTTCATCATTAAGCTATGGTGCTATATGGCATTTCTTTGAGCAGCAATTACATTATCCTGTAACCTCAATAAATACAGAAAATTTAAGTCGGACAAATTTAGACAAATATAATGTACTCATTATACCAAGTGGTAATTACAGAAGTTCTCTAAATGAAGCTGCAATGAAAAAGCTACAATCATGGATTAAAGCTGGTGGAAAAGTGATTGCAATAGATCGCGCATTAAGTACTTTTGCAGATAAAGAAGGATTTAAATTAAAGCGTTTTAAAGCAGATAAAGACGATAATGAAGACAACGACAAAGAAAAAACTAATAATCTAATCCCTTATGCAGATCGTGAACGAGAAAGAGCCAAGCAAATGATAACAGGTGCGATTTTTAAAACCAAGGTTGACAATACGCATCCAATGGCATTTGGGTATTCCGACACTTATTTTTCTTTAAAACTCGGAAGCTCAACATACAAGTTATTAGAAAATGGGTATAATGTGGCATATATAGGAAACAACCCAACAAAAGTTTCAGGTTTTGTAGGTAGTGAAGCCATGAAAAANTTAAATAATACTTTGGTTTTTGGTGAGGAGCGTTTAGGNAAAGGAAGTGTTATTTATATGGTTGATAATCAGTTATTTAGAAGTTTTTGGGAGAATGGAAAACTATTTTTTGTCAATGCAATTTTCTTTGTAAATAACAATGCTTTTGAGTTGTAAAAAATATGAAAATAAAACATCTACTAATAATTTTTACTGTCATTTTCAATCTGACTTTATCTGCTCAAACTGAAGACTATTTTGGAGATTATGAAAGAAAATCAATAACTAAAAAAGGAGAAATTTTTAAGTGGATGCTTTCTTTAAATGCTGATGGAACATTTTTATACAACTTTTATCGCAATTTGAATTGTGATATTTGTACAGAAGAAAATTTTTACGGAAAAGGAACATGGAAAGCAAAGAATAAACTTATTTATTTCTATGCTGATAAAAATGATATTGATGAAACTCATACATTAAACTTCAATAATTCTAAAGCTCGAATAAATAGTAAATCACCAAGAGATAAATCTGCAAAAGTCATTAAAGAATCTATACGATTTTATAGTTCAGAGGAAAGCGTAATTAAAGGATTGGAACTTTTTAAAACTGATTGAGCATTAAAAATGAATTACTCCAAGCTACCAAAAGTTGAACTTCATTTGCATTTAGATTGTTCGTTAAGTTACGATGTAGTAAAGCATTTAAATCCATCAGTAACCATTGAAGAATACAAGCATTCATTTATTGCACCACCAAAATGCACAGATTTAGCCGACTATATAAAAAGGTCAATAAAAGGCTTCGAGTTGATGCAAACCAAAGAGCAATTAAGAATCGTTACTTTAGACGTGTTTAAACAATTAAAAGAAGATAATGTAGTTTATGCTGAAATTCGATTTGCCCCTTTATTGCATATATCAAAAGGGCTTTCTCCCGAACAGGTTGTAGAAGAAGTAAACAAAGCAACAAATGAAGGCATTGAAAAATATGGAATAGATGCAGGAATAATACTTTGTACTTTAAGACATTACAGCGAAGAACAAAGTATGGGAATTGTAAAACTCGTAGATACCTATAAAGGAACTCATATTGTTGGTTTCGATATTGCTGCAGATGAGGCAGGTTTTCCTATAGACAATCACATAAATGCGTTTCAATTTGCTAAAACCAATGGTATAAAATGTACAGCACACGCTGGAGAAGCAAAAGGTCCAGAAAGTGTTTGGGAGACTCTCGAGAACTTTTATCCTTCACGAATTGGACATGGCGTTAGAAGTACTGAAGATGACGACCTTTTAGCATTTCTAAAAGCAAAAAAAATACATTTAGAGGTTTGCCCTACGAGTAATATACAAGTAAATGTATTTGATAAAATAGAAGATCATTCGGCTAATAAAATTTACAATTCAGGTGTTTCAATGAGTATTAATACAGACTGTCGAACTATTTCTAATACTACACTAAACAAAGAGTATCATATTATGGAACAAATTTTTAATTGGGATAGAAAATATTTCAAAAAATGTAATCTTGAAGCCATCAAACACTCGTTTGCAACAGAGAAAATCAAGAAAAAAATTAGTGTACTAATAGAAAATGCTTATTAAAAAGACAAGACTATTATATTCTTCCAAATTGTTAAATTCTATAATAGTAAAAGCTAAAAAGTAAATTTTCAGTATCTTGAGGCTATCTAATTTAATCTTCAATGTTATGAAAAAAGTAATCTTAAACAAAATTTATAGGTTTTTTATACCATTAATAGTTATCATTCTTTTAGTTGGAAATAATTTTAATGCAGAGGCTACAACTTTTCAGCAAGAAGATTCGCAACAAAACACTCAATCCTATACAGAATTTAAAGGCATTGTTATTGATAGCAATACAAAAGCACCATTGGCATTTGCTGACTTAACTGTTAATAGTACCAACATAAGAACCGTTGCCAATAGAGAAGGTAGATTTTTACTCAAGGTTCCTAACAACTTATTGGATAAGATGCTAACAGTTTCCTTTTTAGGTTATAAAACACAAGAAGTCTTGCTTAAAGATTTAAAAAACAAGAACAACAAAATTGCTCTTAATATTTCGATTACAGAATTAACACAGGTAAGAATTAATATTCCAAAAAATGCAGAAACTCTGGTTAGAGCTACTTTAGATAGAGAAGGAAATAATTATTATAATGAGCCAGCCATAATGACTGCATTTTATAGAGAGACCATTAAAAAACGTAATAAAAATGCGTCTTTGTCTGAAGCAGTTGTAAAGATTTATAAACAGCCCTATAATTCCGAAAAAAAGGATGCGATTAAACTTATTAAGTCACGTAAAAACTCAAACTACTCCAAACTAGATACATTAGCAATAAAGCTTCAAGGAGGTCCGTTTAGCACATTATACTCTGACATTATTAAATATCCTGAATACATTTTTGCTGAAGACACTTTTCAATATTATGACTTTAGTTTCGAGCCTTCTACACAAATAAATAATCGTAAGGTATATGTGGTAAGATTCAAACAACAACCTAATGTAGTTTCATCACTTTATGATGGTAAACTATTTATAGATTCAGAAACTTTTGCATTAACTAGTGCTGAATATAAACTTAATATAGAAAACGAAAAACAAGCTATGGATTTGTTTTTAAGAAAAAAACCTAGAAAAGTTAAAATCTCTCTTATTGAAGCACTTTATCGAGTAGATTATCAAACCAAAAACGGAAAATGGTATTATACATATAGCAACATACAACTGGCTTTTAAAGTGAAGTGGAAAAAGAAACTTTTTAGCAGCACCTATACTTTAAACATTGAAATGGCTATTACAGATTGGGAGAAAAATACAACAGGAATAATGAAACCTAAAAACAGTTTAAAACCCACTATTATTTTAGGTGATGAAGCTTCTGGATTTTCAGATCCTGAATTTTGGGGGAAATACAACATTATAGAACCCGAAAAGTCAATAGAATCTGCTATAAAAAAAATAATTAAACAACTTAAAAAAGTTAAACCTTAAACCACTTCGGCATAAAGGTCAAAATCGGAAGCATCAGTAATTGTTACAATAGTAAATTCTCCAGTTTTGAGGTATGTTTTTGTGGCATCTATAAGAACTTCATTATCAACATCAGGAGAATCAAACTCGGTGCGACCTACAAAATAATTACCTTCTTTTCTGTCGATGACCACTTTAAAGGTTTTGCCTATTTTTTCTTGATTGAGTTCCCACGAAATTTGCGATTGTAATTCCATTATTTCGTTAGCACGTTGTTGTTTTACATCTTCAGGAACATCGTCTATAAGATTGTAAGCGTATGTGCTTTCCTCATGCGAATATGTAAAACAGCCTAAACGCTCAAAACGCATTTCGGCAACCCAACTTTTAAGTTCTTGGAAATCCTCTTCAGTTTCGCCTGGATAACCAACAATTAAGGTTGTACGAATGGTCATTTCCGGAACAACTTCTCGAAATTTTCTTAAAAGATTTGTGGTTTTTTCTTTTGTAGTTCCGCGACGCATACTCTTTAAAATATGATCTGAAATATGTTGCAACGGAATATCGATATAATTGCAAATTTTAGGTTCACTTTTCATGACCTCCAAAACATCCATTGGGAAACCTGTTGGAAAAGCATAATGCAGACGAATCCATTCAATACCATCTACTTTTACAAGCGTTTGAAGCAGTTCAGCAAGATTTCTTTTTTTATAGATGTCCAAACCATAATAGGTTAAATCTTGGGCAATTAAAATGAGTTCTTTTACACCATTTGCTGCCAATTTTTCTGCTTCAATAACAATCTCTTCAATTGGTGTAGAACGATGCTTGCCTCGCATAATTGGAATCGCACAAAAACTGCAAGGTCTGTCGCAACCTTCAGCAATTTTTAAATAGGCATAATTTTTTGGTGTCGTTGTTAAACGTTCTCCTATAAGTTCGTGCTTATAATCTGCTCCAAGAACTTTAAGTAAACTCGGAAGTTCTGTAGTACCAAAATATTGATCAACATCTGGAATTTCTTTTAATAAATCTGGTTTATATCGTTCGGAAAGACATCCTGTTACAAATACTTTGTCTATTTCTCCTTCCTCTTTCTTTTTGACATATTCCAAAATGGTATTGACACTTTCCTCTTTGGCATTATTAATAAAACCACAAGTGTTAATCACCACAATATTTCCTTCTTCTTCATGCACGACATCTTTACCGCTAGCTTTAAGCTGACCCATTAACACTTCGCTGTCATAAATGTTTTTACTACAACCCAATGTTACTACATTGATTTTATTCTTTTTAAGTGATTTTGTACGCATATTTATTTCCCACGAAAGTGGGAATCTTTTTTATTTGTTATTTCGGACTCTTAGATGAGATTCCTTCCCGATAGCTATCGGAATCCAAAGGAATTTGTTACTTAAAAAACGAATCTACAAACTCGTATTTATTAAATACTTGTAAATCTTCAAGTCCTTCTCCTACTCCAATATATTTTACTGGTATTTGAAATTGATCGCTAATACCAATTACAACACCGCCTTTTGCTGTTCCGTCGAGTTTTGTAACTGCAAGCGATGTTATTTCGGTTGCTGCCGAAAATTGCTTGGCTTGTTCAAAAGCATTCTGTCCTGTTGAGCCATCTAAAATTAAAAGTACTTCGTGAGGCGCATCGTTTACTACTTTGTGCATCACACGTTTTATTTTTGTTAACTCGTTCATTAAATTCACTTTATTATGTAATCGTCCAGCTGTATCAATAATTACAACATCTGCATTTTGAGTTACAGCACTTTGCAAGGTGTCGAAAGCAACCGAAGCCGGATCGCTGCCCATATCTTGTTTTATCATTGGTACATCTACACGATCAGCCCAAATTTGTAATTGGTCTATTGCTGCAGCACGAAAGGTATCAGCAGCACCAAGAACAACATTTAATCCTTGCTTTTTAAATTGATAAGCTAACTTACCAATAGTTGTGGTTTTCCCAACGCCATTAACTCCAACTACCATAATAACATAAGGCTTATTATCTTGTGGAATTGTAAATTCTGTGGCTTCTCCTTCCCGATAGCTATCGGGATTGGTTTCGGATAATAACGCTGCAATTTCTTCCCGAAGAATCCTGTTAAGCTCATCTGTTCCTAAATATTTGTCCTTTGCTACTCGAGCTTCAATGCGTTCAATAATTTTAAGTGTGGTGTTTACGCCAACATCACTAGTCACTAAAACTTCTTCAAGATTATCAAGAACCTCATCATCAACTTTAGATTTTCCGGCGACTGCTTTACTTAATTTATTTAAGAAACTGGTTTTAGATTTTTCTAATCCTTTATCGAGTGTTTCTTTTTTTTCTAAAGAGAATATTTTTTTTAAAAAACTCATTTATAAAATGGTTAATGGTTTATGAGTTTAAAANTTTATAAAAAACATTTTAGAAACTCCTTTTTGCGTTAAGGATTGTAGCGACATCCTTTTGTTTTGTACATTTNAAAAACAAAAGATATAGCGTAAATCCTGACTCTCTGAAGTTTTTTACGTAAGAGAGAAACGCCCAAATTAATTATAACAATAAAACGAAACGCTAATATAAAACAAAAGCAGCTTCCAATAGAAAACTGCTTTAAAATATGTTAAACTATGAGTGTTATTTCTTGTTCAAGAAATCGTTAACACGATCTGGAGACATAATTGACTCTACAAACATATAAGCTCCGGTTTTTGGAGACCTTACCATTTTTATAGCTTTTGTTAAACGTTTAGATCCAGTTTGCAATGTTGCTACTATTTTCTTTGCCATGATTTATCGTTATTTGACATTTTTAATTAATGAAAATCTCTAATTATTTAATTTCTTTATGAACAGTCATACGTTTTAAGATTGGATTGAATTTTTTAATCTCTAATCTGTCTGGCGTATTTTTCTTATTTTTTGTAGTAATGTATCTTGAAGTTCCTGGTTGTCCAGACTTCTTGTGCTCTGTACATTCTAATATTACTTGAATTCTATTTCCTCTTTTTGCCATGTTCTTTAATTATTAAATGTGGCTGTTATTTTAAAAATCCTTTAGATTTAGCGTCTTTAATTGCAGCATAAATACCTATTCTGTTAATAGTTTTTAATGCTGAAGCAGAAANTTTTAAAGTTATCCATTTATCCTCTTCAGGAATATAAAAACGTTTTTTTAATAAATTAACATTAAATCTACGTTTTGTTCTGTTTAAGGCGTGAGACACATTGTTTCCAAACATTGCTCTTTTTCCTGTAAGTTCACAAACTCTTGACATTATTTCTGACTTTAAATTCTATTATTTTTAAACGAGGTGCAAATTTACAAATTCTTTAGTAGTTCACAAATTTAATTAATCAATTTTTCGAAATTTCTTTTTGAAGCATTTCGAAGGCTTTATTCACTGCTTTATGGATGACTTTAGTACGATGATTTCCTAAATGAAACTCTTCTGAAAAAACTTGTGTTGGAGTCGCTATTGCAATGAAAACTGTACCAATTTCTGCATCAGAATCTCCTTTGGTTGGACCAGCGTTTCCAGTTACTGCAATTGCAAAATCGGTTTTAAATAATTGCTGAACAGCCTTTGCCATAGCCTGAGCAACTTCTCTGCTTACAACAGAATGTTTTTTAATGAGTTCTTCTGAAATATTTAAAACACCTGTTTTAGCTTCTGTAGCATAACTTACTATTCCACCTTTAAAATATGCTGATGCACCAGCGTTTGCTGTTATTTTTTTAGCTATCATTCCTCCTGTACAGCTTTCGGCAACAGAAATAGTTTTATTTAGTTCAACTAATCGCTTTCCAATTTTCTTTTCTATCGATGTTTCTTCATCTTCGAAACCAACAAAAATATCTTTAATTAAAGGCATTACTAATGCTATTTGTTTTTCAACTTCTTTTGTAATCTTTTCTTCATTTTTTCCTTTTGCTGAAAGGCGTAATCTTACTTTTCCAAGACCAGGCAAATAGGCAAGTTTTATATAATTTGGTAAATTTTCTTCCCAGTCTTCTATTCTTGCTGCCAACATACTTTCGCCCAATCCATAAGTTAAAAGTGTTTTGTGTAAAATGAAAGGAAGTTCAAATTGTTTTTGTAACCTTGGTAAAACTTCATTTTGGATTAAGGCTTTCATTTCAAAAGGAACACCTGGAAGCGAAATAAAGATTTTATTTTGATGCTTTATCCATATTCCTGGTGCTGAACCAAAGCGATTCATTAAGGCTATAGATTTGGACGGAATAAGTGCTTGGTCTATATTAACTTGTGTTAAAGGTTGCTTAACGTATTCTTGCCAAAGCGTTTTAATATTTTTCAAAACAGCTTCGTCCTGTACTAAAGTGTCGTTAAAATATTCGGTTAGCGTGTGCTTGGTAATATCGTCTTTTGTAGGTCCTAATCCACCTGTAATAATTATAATATTGGCGTTTTCTTGAGCTTCTTTTAAAGATTTTAAAATGTGTTGCTTATCATCCTGAACTGAAGTGATTTGATAAACAGAAACACCAATTTTATTAAGTTCTTTGGCAATAAAAGCTGAATTAGTATCTACGACTTGACCAATAAGAATCTCGTCGCCAATGGTAATTATTTCCGCTTGCATTATAGGTTGAAATCTGTCTTAATTTCTTCGACTGCATTTTCAACAGCTTTTAAAACGATGTCTAATTTTTTAGAAATATCATTTTCTTTTTGTTCAAATTTTCCCCAATCTTGTACTTCAATTAAATCTTCAAGCACACCTAACTCAAAAAGATCAATAGTTGGTTTCATTTTATGTGCAGATAGATAGGTCGCTAAATAATCTTTACTAATTACTGCAGTTTGTAGAAGTTGAGCATCTGCCGGCACTTCTTCTAAAAATGCTTCTGCTAATGCAACAACAAATTCTTCGTCGTCGTCAGCTAACTCTGTTACTCTGTGTAGTTTATAAGGCTGTTCCATTTGTTTTATTTTACAATTATCGAAAATAGCTCCTGATTTTCGATATATCCTTTTAATTTATCATTGGCAACTACTTTGCCTACTCCAGCTGGAGTTCCGGTAAAGATAATATCTCCAATCTTTAAAGTGAAATATTTTGAGACATATTCGATTAACTCGTCTATTTTCCAAAGCATTAGATTAGTATTTCCTTGCTGAACACTGGTTTCATTTTTATATAAACTGAAGTTAATATCGTCTATATTTTTAAAGTTAGTTTTAGAAATCCATTTTCCAATTACTGCAGCACCATCAAAGGCTTTGGCTTTCTCCCAAGGCAAGCCTTTTGCCTTTAACTCGTTTTGTAGATCGCGAGCGGTAAAGTCGATACCTAAACTAATTTCGTCATAATATTTATGCGCAAATTTTTTATCGATATGCTTTCCTATTCTATTAATTTTTATCAAAATTTCGACTTCGTGATGTACATCGTTTGAAAAATCCGGGATAAAAAAAGGCTGTTTCTTCAATAAAATAGACGTATCTGGTTTTAAAAATACGACAGGATTTACTGGCTTTTCGTTTTCGAGTTCCTTTATATGCTCTGTGTAATTACGACCTATGCAGATTAGTTTCATTCTATGTTGCTGAGTTGTTTTGTTGTTTAGCTGCGAATAAACAAATGTTTCATTATTGCTAAAAATATTAAAAAGTCTTTGTTCTTAATCTAACTTATTATTAAAAGCTCTCAATTTAATTGCTGTTAATACTTTTTTAGTATATAGTGGGAAGTCTGCATTAAGCAACCAACCAAAATATCCAGATTCTTGTTCTAACACATCTAACACAGGTTTATTTTTATGTTTTCCGAAAGAAAAACATTCTTCACCATCTTTATTAAAAGTAATGAATCCTGCAAAATCTGCATTTTTTTTGTGAGAACTAAAATCGGATAGAAACTTGGTGTCATTTTCAAGGTCGTTGTATTTTGAAAGTTGTGCTTTTAGCACTTCGTAAGTTGCAAAAGTATCAGCTTCCGCACTATGAGCATCTTCAAGATTTTTATCGCAGTAAAATTTGTAAGCTGCAACAAGTGTTCGTTGCTCCATTTTATGAAAAATGGTTTGCACATCGACTGACACACGATTTTTCATATCAAAATCTATATCTGCACGTAACATTTCTTCGGCTAATAACGGAATATCGAATCGATTGGAGTTAAATCCTCCTAAATCAGAATCTTTAATCATTGCCTGAACATCTTTAGCAATAGCCTTAAAGGTTGGTTCGTTTGCTACTTTTTCGTTTGTAATACCATGAATGTCTATAACTTCTTTTGGGATAGTCATCTCTGGATTTACGAGCCAGGTTTTTTTTACTTCTTTTCCGTCTGGAAATACTTTTAAAATAGATATTTCAACTATTCTGTCTTTTGAAATGTTAACTCCTGTGGTTTCAAGGTCGAAAAAACAAATGGGTTTGGTAAGGTTTAGTTGCATTATTGTTTGTTGTGTTTTTGACAATAAATAGATTCCTGTCTTCGCAAGAATGACAAGTTCATATTTCTCTGTTTTCGTCCCAATCTTCAAGATAATCTTTTACAGCTTTTACAAATTGACCACCAAGTGCTCCATTTACAACACGATGGTCGTAAGAATGCGATAAAAACATTTTGTAACGAATACCAATAAAATCGCCTTCAGAAGTTTCAATTACTGCAGGCACTTTTCGTATTGCTCCGAGAGCTAAAATACCTACTTGAGGTTGATTAATTATTGGTGTTCCCATAATGCTTCCAAAGGTTCCAACATTGGTTACTGTATAAGTTCCACCTTGTATGTCGTCTGGTTTTAGCTTGTTTAATCGTGCTCGATTGGCAAGATCATTAACCTGCTTGGTCATGCCAACGAGATTTAATTGGTCAGCATTTTTAATTACTGGTACAATTAAATTTCCATCTCCAAGAGCTGCTGCCATTCCGAGATTTATATTTTTCTTTTTAATGATAGTATCGCCTTCAACTGAAATGTTCATCATTGGGAAATCTCTTAAAGCTTTTGCTACGGCTTCCATAAAAATTGGCGTAAAGGTCAAGTTCTCACCTTCACGTTTATAGAAATCGTCTTTAACTTTTTTTCTCCAATTCCAGATTTTGGTAACATCTGCTTCAATAAACGATTGCACATGTGCCGATGTTTGTAACGAATCGACCATGTGTTTTGCAACGAGTTTTCCCATTCGGGTCATTTCAATGATTTCGTCTTCTCCGTTTGAAACAACTTGTACTATTTGTGATTTTCCAACACTTTTAAGTTGGTCTGTTTCAATTTTTGCTTCAGATTTTCGTGTTGGTTGACTTCCTCTATTTTGCAGATAAGCAAGAATATCGCTTTTTGTAACTCGGCCTTCTTTTCCTGTTCCAGAAATTGCATCTAATTCGGCTTGGGAAACAGCTTCTTTTTTAGCAATATTTTTAACTAATGGTGAATAAAACCGATCTCCACTTGAAATTACTGAAGCAACAGATTCTTGAGCTNCGACAACTGTTTTAGTAACTTCTGAAACAGCTTTTACAGGAGCTTCCTGTATTGTTTCTTCTACTATTGGAGCAGATNCAGAAGTTGTTTGGTCGGCATCGATTTCAATTATTGCAATAGTTTGCCCAACTTGTACGACATCATCAACATTAAAAAGTTTTTCTACCAAAACACCATTAACTTCACTTGGTATTTCGCTATCAACTTTATCGGTTGCAATTTCTAAAATGNCTTCGTCTTCTTCAATAGTATCGCCTATTTCTTTTAACCAAGATGTNATGGTTGCTTCTGCAACGCTTTCTCCCATTTTAGGTAACTTCAATTCAAATTTTGCCATATCGTTAATACAAAANTTGTTTTTTGATTTCTGTTTGCAAAATTAATGAAAAATCATATAATCTGTCGTAGTTTCATTAATTCTATTCAAAACAAATNATTTCACCCCGACTTTTTGAGCTATTGCTACCAATCATAAAATTAGAGTTTTTAGGCAAAATTTTAAAAGTAGCTTTAGTATTAATAGTTGCGTCAGAAATAGTATCAATGATTTTTTTATAACTCAAAGCATTAGCATCAAGAATTATTTCAGTATTGTTTTTTATGCTTTTCAAATCAGGATTTAATTCGATTGGTTTTGTAAGCATTGAAGCAAGTTTAACTGGTAATTCGCCAAATATTATTACATATCTCTCTATTGATTGAGGGTTTACCGTTGGTTTGGTTCTAAATATAAAAGCCAATTTAATTCCAACCAAAACTAAACCTTTGAATAGTATATTAGTTATAAAATGTTTTTTATAAAACAGCTGCATTGCATTATAAAATCCTTTGGCGTAATATTTATTCTTTAAGGTGCTTTCTCCTTTAAAGTGAATTATTTTAGTATCAGAAAAATAATAGTTATCATAACCTAAATTTAAGATTCTATAAGACAAATCTATATCTTCGCCAAACATAAAATAGTCTTCATCAAAACCATTGACCTCTTGATAAACCTCTTTCTTTAGTAACATAAATGCGCCTACCAAAATATCAACTTTTCCAGTTTCACCTTGATTAAGATGATTGGCATAATATTTCTTTGAATTGCCAAATATTTTATTGGCAGCAACTTTTACTGTTGGGATATTTCGTTTACTTTCAGGTAAAAACTGCCCAGTTCCATCAATGAGTTTACAACCAATAATTCCAATGTTTTCTTGTAAACTGGCAAATTCAAGTAGTTTTTCGAACGAGTCTTCAGCTACAACTGTATCAGGATTTAAAATACAAATATACTCGCCTTTTGCCACAGTTACTCCTTGATTATTCCCTTTAGAGAAACCGAAATTTTCTTTATTTTCTATAAGTGTAACTTCAGGAAAAAGTTGTTTAATCATGTTGCAACTTTCATCATTGGAGTTATTATCAACAACAATTATTTCGGCATCAATAGTTGAAATAGCTGCTTGTACACTACTTATACACAACTCTAAAAAGTAACGTACATTGTAATTTAATATGATAATGGAAAGTTTCAACTATATTTTAAACCTTTAATGAAGTTTCAAAAGGAATTCTATTTATAATACTTCGACCTAGTGTAACCTCATCGGCATATTCTATTTCGTCGCCAACTGATATTCCTCTTGCAATTGTTGTTGTTATAATGTCAAGCCCTTGTATTTGTTTGTAAATATAAAAGTTGGTGGTATCACCTTCCATTGTAGAACTTAAAGCAAAAATCAGTTCTTTTATTGTTCCTTTTTTTACTTTCTCTACTAACGAAACGATATTTAAATCGTGTGGACCAACGCCATCCATTGGTGAAATTTTTCCGCCAAGTACATGATACAATCCTCTAAATGATGCTGTATTTTCAATCGCCATAACATCGCGTATATCTTCAACTACACAAATAAGTTCTTCATTTCTATGAAGATTTGTACAGATTTCGCATAAATCTACATCGCTAATATTATGACAGCTTTTACAAAACTTAATTTCGTTTCGCATTTTTTGCAATGCTTGAGATAATNGGGTTGTTTGTTCTTGAGGCTGACGTAATAAATGTAGTACCAAACGCAGTGCAGTACGNTTACCAATTCCTGGTAATTGTGACATTTCGCTAACTGCGTTTTCAAGTAATTTTGATGAAAACTCCATAACTGCGAATTTACAATTTTAAAACTTTTATGCCACAAATGGAAGAATGTTTCTTTTTTGATAAAACTTGTTCATCATAATATTGCAATATTACAAGATAGATTCAAATAATTATCACAACAGTCTGGTTAAAATTATTTATTATAAAGAAACGCTTTCAACAAAATTTGTATTTTGGCTGAAGAATAAATACTTATGAATGGAACTCAAATTCTTATACTTATCGCAGCATATTTTAGTCTGCTAATGATAATCTCTTATTTTACCGGAAAAAACGATAGCAACGAAGATTTTTTCAAAGCTGGAAAACAATCACCATGGTATTTAGTTGCCTTCGGTATGGTAGGTGCTTCGCTTTCGGGAGTGACTTTTATTTCGGTTCCCGGATGGATTGGCGATTCACAATTCAGCTATTTTCAGGTTGTATTAGGATATATGTTTGGGTATTTTGTTGTTGCTTTTGTATTAATGCCAATTTATTATAGGCTAAATCTCACTTCAATTTATGAATACTTATTAGATAGATTTGGAACGGTAAGCCACAAAACTGGTGCTTTTTTCTTTTTTGTGTCGCGAGTTTTAGGGGCTGCATTCAGACTATTTTTAGTAGCTATTGTATTGCAACAGTTTGTTTTTGATGCCTGGAAAGTTCCTTTTGAAGTTACTGTAATACTTTCTATTTTACTAATTTGGGTTTATACGCATCGTGGCGGAATTAAAACCATAGTGTGGACAGATACTTTACAAACGCTCTTTATGATTGTAGCAGTATGTTTATCTATATATTTAATAAACAAAGAATTAGGCTGGAGTTTTTCTGAATTTTTATCGTCCGAAGAACTAAAAAATTATTCTAAAGTTTTTGTTACTGATAGCTTTTTAGAACGCAGTCATTTTATAAAATCGTTTCTTGGTGGTATGTTCATTACAATTTGTATGACTGGACTCGACCAGGATATGATGCAAAAGAATTTAACTTGTAAAACCCTGAAAGATGCACAAAAAAATATGATATCCTTCAGTTTAGTATTAGTTGTTGTTACATTTATATTCATGTTACTCGGTGCGTTGCTATTTATTTATGCAGGTAAAAATAATATTGCTATCCCATTAATGGATGGAACTCCTAAAACAGACCTCTTATTTCCTGAAATTGCACTTAATAGTGGTTTAGGAATTACAATTGCAGCAACATTTATTTTAGGTTTAATAGCAGCTGCTTACAGTAGTGCTGACAGTGCTTTAACAGCTTTAACCACATCATATTGTGTAGATTTTATGAATATTGAAAAGCGTCCAGAACATGAACAAAAAAAGCTTCGGAAAAAGGTTCATATTGGTATGAGCATTTTATTGGTAATCGTTATCATTATTTTTAAACATGTACTGGATAGCAATGTTATTGACAGCTTACTTACTGTAGCTGGCTATACATATGGTCCTTTGCTTGGACTATTTGCTTTTGGGATTTTTACCAACTATAAAATAAAAGACAACTATGTTTGGGTAGTAGCAGTAATCTCCGTTTTTCTGACTGTAATTATTGGAAATATTCCTGCCGAAAACATTGGTGGTTATGTTGTTGGTTACGAACTTTTACCAATAAATGGCTTACTTACTTTTATGGGCTTATTATTAATAAAAAGAAAGTAGCTTGACAGTACTTACTATTTCTCTAAACTAACTGTAAACAGAATACTGAAGACTTTCTTAATACTGATTCGTAGCAAGCAGCGTTAAGGTACAAGCTACTTCAAAAGCTATGTTATTTTTTTCTAAAATTTGATAAAGTTGTGTATTTTCTGTTCCCGGATTAAAAATAACACGCTTTGGATGCAATGAAATTATGTAATTATAAATATCTTTTTGCCTTTTAGAATTCATATAAATTGTAACTGTATCAATATTCTCATATTGTTTTAAATCAGTATTGATATTTACTCCTGAAACTTCACCTTTTTTCAAACCATACGCCACAACTTCAAAACCATTATT
>JGI26061J44794_1000281_pt1 | contig 23784 bp, 20 predicted proteins | sample MarorgKNORR_S2LV_5_FD_44794 | JGI IMG/M metagenome (IMG submission 44794) | reverse complement strand
ATCAAGTTCTTAGTAAAAAATTAGAATTATTCTCTCCTCCAACAGCATATCAAGCAGTTTACCGACAACCAACAGGAAGTCGTTTTGGTGGTGATGCACTTTATAATGGAGAAAATAGAAAACGTGGTGCACAAATTTCGTATTATGTTACAATTGAAAAGAAAAAAGAAAGACGAAGATGAAGACGAAGATGAAGAGGTTAGTGAAAAAGACGAAACCAAAGTGAAATGGGATTCAATCACAATGAAAATTTATGATGGTGAACGTTTGATAAGAACTCTAAAACAGAAAGCACCTAAAGAAACCGGGATTCATAAATGGACTTGGAGAATGGATGAAAAAGGTGGAGACAGACCCTCAAGAACCATTAAAAAAAGTAAAAGAGAGCCAGGAGGAACTAGAGTAAAGCCAGGTACATACAAAGTAGTATTGAGTTTTGGAGATCAGACTTCAGAAGAAATGATTACCGTAAAAAGTGATCCTCGTTTAACTATTTCTACGAAAGCAATCAACGAAACTTATAGTGCTTCAAAAGAGATTCAAAATATAAGCCAAACTGCTGCAGATGCAGTAAAACAACTTGTTGAAAGTAAAAATATCGCAAAAGATTACATTAAAAAACTGGCAAAATTAGATAAGAAGCAATACAAAGATCAAATAAAAGCTTCAAAAGATATTATTAAAAAGATAGATAAAGTTATCGCTATATATCTGGGAAAAGAAGACAAACGCCAAGGAATAACACGTAATCCAGAAGTTAATATCAACCAACGTATTAGAAACGCTGTTTCTTATTCTGGATCAAGACCAGATGGTTTAACATCAACAGAGCACACCTTGTTAAAACATGCTAAGAATGCTGTGAAAGAAGCATTAGACAAAACCAATACCTTCTTTAACGATGAATGGAAACCTTATCAAGCTTCAATGGAAGTACTCAATACAACTCCTTTTAAGGAAATTAAATCTTTTAAATTAAACTAATTATGAAAAAAATAATAGCAACACTATGCTTTTTGGTTTTAATTGTGTCTTGTAAAAAAGACCAGGAAACAAAAGATATTGCTCTAAATTTAAAACAATATACCATAGAGCAATTTATGGATAACGAATCGGTTTTTGGAGGAAGCTTTTCGCCAGACAATTCAAAATTATTAGTAACAAGCAATCGTACAGGAATATATAATATGTACACTGTTTCTGCCAAAGATGGAAAATTTACTCCAATCACAACTTCCGATAGTTCTTCTATTTTTGCAGTATCATATTTCCCGAATGATGAGAGAATGCTATTTAGCGCTGATGGAAATGGAGATGAAATAAATCATCTATTTTTGAGAGACTTTGATGGCTCAATTACAGATCTTACACCAAACGAAGGTGCAAAATCTTCTTTTTATGGTTGGGCTGAAAATGAGAAAAGCTTCTTTTATGGCTCTAACAAAAGAGATCCAAAATATTTTGATGTATATAAAATGTCGATAGATGATTTTGTATCAGAATTAATATATCAAAATAATGATGGTTTAAATTTTAGTGGAATATCTGGTGATGAACAACAAATTGCATTATCAAAATCACTCAATACAAGTGATAGTGACCTTTTTGTTTACAACTTAAAAACGAAAGAAAAAATCAAAGTCAATGACAATATAAGTGNAAATTCTGCTCAGGCATTTTCCAAANACAGTTCTATGCTATACTACACAACAGATGATGGNGCAGAATTTTCATATTTAATGACCTACGATTTAAATACCAGAGAGAAGAAAAAAGTATTAGAAAAATCCTGGGATATTAGTGGTATTGTTTTTACAAATAATGGGGCATATATGGTTGTATATGTTAACGAAGATGGCAAAAATATTATCGAAGTTATTGATGTAGAAACACAAAAACCAATTGATTTGCCAGACTTTNANGGTAAAAGCATTACAAGTGTTACATTTTCTAATGATGAAACTATGATGCGTTTGTATGCTGGAGGTTCAAATTCTCCATCTGATTTATATGTATATAATTTAGAAACAAAAGAGTTAATAAAACTCACTAATGTACTTAATGATGCTATTAATGCAGAGGACTTGGTCACCGCAAAAGTAATTCGTTTTAAATCGTTTGATGGTACAGAAATTCCAGCTATTTACTATCTGCCTCATCAGGCATCAGCCGAAAATAAAGTTCCTGCAATGGTTTGGGTTCATGGTGGTCCTGGAGGGCAATCACGTCAAGGATTTAATTCATTAATTCAGTATATGGTAAATCATGGATATGCAGTTTTAGCTGTAAACAATCGTGGAAGTAGTGGTTATGGTAAAACATTTTTTAAAATGGACGACTTAAATCATGGTGAAAAAGATTTGCAAGATTGTGTTGAAGGTAAAAACTGGTTAGCATCTCAAACAGAAATTGATGGCGAGAAAATTGGAATAATTGGTGGTTCTTACGGTGGCTATATGACAATGGCTGCATTAACATACACTCCTGAAGAATTTGATGTTGGTGTAAATTTATTTGGAGTTACCAATTGGATACGTACTCTAAAAAGCATTCCTCCATATTGGGAATCATTTAGAGAATCGTTATATTTAGAATTAGGCGATCCTTTTTCAGCAGACTCTGTTCGCTTGAAGCGTATATCACCATTATTTCATACTGATAAGGTAACTAAACCACTTATTGTATTGCAAGGCGCTCAAGATCCAAGAGTGCTTCAGGTAGAGTCTGATGAAATTGTTGCTGGTGTTCGTAAAAACGGCGTTCCTGTAGAATATGTTTTATTTGAAGATGAAGGTCATGGGTTTGTAAAAAAGGAAAATCAAATAGAGGCTTATAGTCGTATCCTTAAATTTTTAGATGTGTATTTAAAAAAAGTAGATGAGCCAATTGATGGTGAAATAAAAGAAAAAGAAATAATACACGAAACGGAAACAAACTAATAAAAAAGCGCTCAAATGAGCGCTTTTTTTTATTCCCTACGTTTTAAGACATTTAAGTTTTCTGTTTTTATAATGAAACGTAGAATTTGCCATATAACTCAAAATAGAAAGGATTATTAATATAAGCCGACATAATGTTTAAATACAATCTAGATGAACATTCAAAAAGTTACATTTATCAATAACGAAGGGCAACATTTATCAGGACGATTAGAACTTCCTGTAGATCAACAACCACACAACTTTGCAATCTTTGCACATTGCTTCACTTGTAATAAAAATTTATTAGCAGTTAAAAATATTAGTCGTGCATTAACATCCAATGGTTTTGGAGTATTGCGTTTTGATTTTACAGGATTAGGTGAAAGTGATGGTGATTTTTAAGATACAAACTTTTCCGGCAATGTAGAAGATTTAGTAAGTGCAGCAACGTATTTAGAAACGAATTACAAATCTCCTACTCTTATTGTTGGTCATTCTTTAGGCGGTGCTGCGGTTATTTTCGCTGCATCGCAAATAGATTCTATTAAAGCTATAGCCACTATTGGAGCACCTTCTAATCCAAAACACGTACAAAATCTACTCCGTAGCAGTATTGATGAAATACGAACTAGCGGAAAAGCCATCGTAAATTTGAGCGGCCGTAATTTTACTATTAAAAAACAATTTCTCGACGATCTCGAAAGCAATGCACTTTCTGAAGTTACAAAACATTTACGCAAAGCATTACTCGTAATGCATTCACCTCAAGATACCACTGTAAGTATAATGAATGCTGAAGAAATCTATAAAGCCGCTCATCATCCTAAAAGTTTTGTTTCGCTAGATGGTGCAGATCATTTATTAAGCAATAAAGCAGACTCTGTTTATGTTGGAAATGTTATTGCCGGCTGGGCAAATCGATATGTAGATTTACCCGAAGTTGAACAATTAAAAACCAAGCATCAGGTTGTTGCAAGTTTAGATAACGACGACGGATTTACAACACAAATGAAAGTTGGCAACCATTATATGGTTGCCGATGAACCAACAAATTATGGAGGTAACGATTTTGGTCCTTCACCATACGAATTGGTTTCAGCAGGATTATCGGCTTGTACAGCCATGACTATACAAATGTATGCTAAACGCAAGGGCTGGAAGATCGATAATGTTGAAGTTCATACCAGTTATGAAAAAACCCACGCGATAGATTGTGAACATTGCGATGAAGATTCTGCAAAAATTGATANTTTCCATCGANAGATTAAATTAGAAAGCGAATTAGATGAAAAGCAAATAAAACGTATTTTACAAATCGCCGATAAATGTCCGGTACATAGAACACTAAATAGCGAAATACAAATTATAACCAACTTGATTAATTAGAAGAAATTTGCTATTGGATAAATATTGACTTAACTTNCATTCAAAATAAAATAACACTAAAATACCATGAAAAAAGNATCAATTTTTATACTCGTATTGACCTTGATTTTTGCTGTAGCATGTAAAGGCGAAAAAAAAGAAACCGAAACAAATACAGACTATGATGAGGTTGAAAAAGCCGAAGGGAAAAGTGAAACTACAACTTCTAAAGCAAAACTTATTTCCGTAACTCTTGAATCTAAAAGTAATAGTAATGTTACCGGAACCGTAACCTTTACACAAGAAGGTGATAATATTACTATGGTTGCAATAATAAGTGGCTTAAGTGAAGGTTCTCATGCCATTCACTTGCATGAAAAAGCTGACTGTTCTTCAGACGACGGAAAATCCTCCGGTGGACACTGGAATCCAACTGCACAACCTCATGGCAAATGGGGAGCAGCCGAAGGATTTCACCAAGGCGATATAGGTAATTTTGAAGCAGATGCCGATGGCAATGGTTCTATTACTTTCACATCAGACCAATGGTGTATTGGCTGTGGCGACGACACCAAAGATATTCTGGGTAAAGCTGTAATTGTACACGAAGGTACAGACGATTTTACGTCTCAACCAAGTGGAGCAGCAGGAACAAGAATAAGTTGCGGTGGCGTTATTCAATAGTCTTAAACAATTTAAATCAAAGAAAGGCTACTTAATTTAGTAGCTTTTTTTATTTTTATATTATAAATATTTGCTCATGAATCCATCAGCCAGAGGTTGGATAAAAAAATTACTTAAGGAAGTCTCGCTTTCAAACTCTTTTTTGGAATACTCTGAGGAAGATTTTTATTTTGTTTTAAGACTAAGTGGATTTATCTACGGAAGTAATATAAGCATTGTAAATCAAGTCGTTAAAAAAAGTGATCTGACTGAAGATGAAATTTGCAAAATCAATCTGTTTCTTGCGCTACTATTAATACATCATTATTCAGATTCGTCTCTTTCTCCAACAGAAAGTATTATCAATTTTTATTCTGAAATTGATAAACGTAGAACTTCTTTTTTTCAGAATATTTTAACAGTTAAAAAGTCGAATGCAAAACTTGAAAAGATTATACATAAGCGCATTCAGATCGACAATAATATTATAACCAAAAGCTTCAACTATTTTGTAATTAACGCTTTATTATTTGTAGATGTTTTAGCATATAGTAAATACTTAGAAACGCAGAGCATCCCGAAAAGTTATATTAAAAATTTAGAAGCTTCTATCGAATCGATTTCGCTAGATGTTTTAAATTCTAAAGTTTTAAAAACTGAATACGATGAAAGCTTGATTAAGTTATTCGAATCGTCCTTACGCTATCAGAACAATTTACATATTAGTTATAAGGAACCTGTAAACTATACTGAAACAAATTTGGAGAAACTATACCTTTTAGACATTGCCTCTATGTCAACCTGGGGAGATAAAACCATAGATCAAGAAGAGCAGCATTTTTTATATCAATTAGGTAAAGATTTAAAATTAGAACACAGTATTGTAAAACGATCAATACATTCAGTGAATCAATTTTACAATGTTCATAAAGACAATATCGCTTTATTAAGTTCTAAAAATATTGTAAAAACATTTTATGATAATTCNAGTAAAATGGTAAGCAAACTCATTTCAAGAAATAAAAAACGTTTGCGAAAAGAACTCAGGGAAAGTAAAGAACTTATGCATTTACTTGCACAATACACGATTAGAGATTTAAATGATGGAGAGCAAAAAAAATTACAAGAACAGTTACTCGATTTATTTAAAACCATACCGAGTTTAGCCATTTTTATGTTACCGGGAGGTGCACTTTTACTTCCATTTGTAATTAAATTTATTCCGAAACTGCTGCCTTTTGCATTTGATGATAATAGAATTGAAGATGAAAAATAAAACATCTATATTTGGTGCATGAGTTTAACAAACAACGACATTTTTAAAAAATTACGTGTAGCACACAAACTACGTGACGACGATATTGTAAAAATTTGTGCATTAAAAGATTTTAGAGTTTCTAAAAGCGAATTAGGTGCAATTTTTAGGAATGAGAACCATCCAAAATACATAGAATGTGGTGATCAATTTTTACGAAACTTTCTCGATGGACTTATTATTCATTTAAGAGGACCAATGCCTCCTAAAAAGAAATAAAGTTGTTTTAAAAATAACTGTTGTTCTACATGCTTTTTATAATTAATATAAAAAATAAAATTAATGAAGTCGTTTACAATCAAAGAAATCAATGCCATATTAAAAGGTGAATTAATTGGAGACACCAACCAGCAAATACATGGTCCCGAACAATTGGAACGGGCAAACAATAATCACATTACATTTATTGCGAGTACTAAATATGTACGCCTCTGGAAGACTTCAAAAGCTTGTGCTGCTATTGTAAATGAAAAATTAGATGTCGAACCTGGTAATAATCGCGCATTAATTAAAGTAAAAAATGCAGATTTAGCCATGGCAAAATTATTAGAAGTCTTCAATCCCGAACCCCCTCATTTTGATGAAGATATTCATCAATCAGCAGTAATCCATAAATCGGCAACTATCGGGAACACTTGTAAAATTGGTGCTGGTTGCTATGTAGGGAAAGATGTTGTTTTAGGTGATGCCGTTATTTTATACCCTAATGTTACCATTCTTGATGAAACAAAAATTGGTAATAATACTATTATTTGGTCTGGCACTGTAATTCGTGAACGTTGCGAAATAGGTAGCTTTTGTATTCTTCATACCAATGTAAGTATTGGTGCCGATGGTTTTGGCTATCGACCAAGCGATGATGGTAAAGGCCTTGTTAAAATTCCCCAAATAGGAAATGTTATTATAGGAAATACTGTTGAAATTGGAGCAAATTCTTGTGTCGATCGTGGTAAGTTTAGTTCTACAATTATTGGAGATGGATGCAAAATAGATAATCTTGTACAAATTGCTCACAATTCTATTATGGGACGTTCTTGTATTATGTCCGGACACAGTGGCCTGGCAGGCTCTGTTACCCTTGGTGATGGAGTAATAATTGGTGGAAGCGCATCTATTAAAGATCATACAACCATCCATTCGGGAGCTACGGTAGGTGCAGGTTCAGGTGTGATGAACGATGTACAAGCTGGTAAAACTGTTTTAGGATATCCAGCTCAAGATGCAAGGGATATGCTCAAAGAATGGGTGACAATTAGAAGGCTTGTTAAAAAATAGAAATCTAACTCTATTCTATGAGTGAAACTAATAACTCTGAAACATTCGAAACCTTAGACCCACAAGATTGGGAACAATCTAAAGCACTGATGCATAAAATGGTTGATGATGCTTTTGATTATACACAAAATGTAAGAGATCGTAAAATTTGGCAGGAGATGCCAGACCATGTTTTAAATACTTTTAAAACTGCTCTACCTCAACAACCAAGTAATGCAGAAGAGGTTTATAAAGAACTTCAGGAAAATGTATTACCATACCCAATGGGAAATATTCATCCGCGTTTTTGGGCTTGGTATATGGGCAATGGCACTATTTCAGGAGTTATGGGCGATTTTTGGGCATCTATACTCAATCCTAATTTAGGTGGAGGTAATCATGCTGGTCATAAAGTTGAAGAGCAAGTAGTAAATTGGATTAAGGAGATTATAGAATTTCCGAAATCGGCTAGCGGGCTTTTATTAAGTGGAGGTTCTATGGCTAATTTTACTGCATTAGCGGTAGCACGGAATGTAAAAGCCGGTTATGATATTAGAACTGAAGGATTAAAGGAAAACAATTTGGTCTTTTATGCGTCTACCGAAATACACAGTTGTAATATCAAAGCCGTTGAGTTATTAGGTTTAGGTACAAAAGGTCTTAAAAAAATTAAAGTCAATGATGACTATACCTTAAATATTGAAGCATTAAAACAGCAAATACAAACAGATAAAGCTAACGGATTACAACCCATTTGCATTATTGGTACTTCAGGAACTGTGAATACAGGAGCTGTTGACGATTTACAATCTATTTCAGATATTTGCGAACAAGAAAATCTTTGGTTTCATGTTGACGGTGCTATTGGTGCTATTGCGATGTTATCGGATAAAATTAAAGCTCAGCTCAAAGGCATAGAACGCGCAGATTCTGTTGCTTTAGATTTGCACAAGTGGTTGCACATGCCTTTTGAAGTTGGCTGTGTTGTTATTAAAGACAATGCTGGACACAAAAACACCTTCTCTTTAATTCCTGAATATTTAGCCAAGAACACGAGAGGATTAGCCTCTGGAGAAGATTGGTTTAATGAATATGGTTTAGAATTGTCGAGACGTTTTAGAGCATTAAAAGTATGGATGTCGCTAAAAGAACATGGCAGCAAACGTTTTGGCAGAATGATATCCAGAAATGTAGACCAAGCACATTATTTAGGAGCACTTGTAAATAGTAACAAAGACCTTGAGCTCATTGCACCAATAGGAATGGACATTGTCTGTTTTAGATACAATCCCGGAGGAAAAACAATTAACGAATTAAACGCATTAAATAAAGAAATAAAACTACAGATTGAAGAACGTGCCATAGCTTTACCAGGTTATACTACGCTTAATGGTAAGTATTGTATTCGCTGTGCAATCTCAAGTCATCGTGTTACCGATAAAGATTTTGATGCCCTTGTAGAAAGTGTGTTAAGTATTGGAAAAGAGTTCCAATAATAATAAAANATTAAAACAGGAACATAATTTTCTGTTATCTGGAAAATTTTGGAGGTAAATGAGTATTTTAGTTCCAATATAACAAGTTGTAAAACATGTAAACTAAAAACCAAATGAAACGACTTCTCATTATAATGTCTTTAGCAGTATTAATAAGTTCCTGCAAAACAGACCCGAAAACCACAACCAAGGAGTGGATTTATCTTTTTGATGGCAGCAGTACCGAAGGCTGGAGAGCTTATAATGGCGAAGTGCTGCCTCCACAATGGGTTATTAAAAATGGAGCCTTAACCTTCGACACAGAAAAGAGATTAGAGTCGGACAAACAAGGAGGGAAAGACATTATTTATGCTAAAGAAGAATTCGATAATTTTGAACTCTATTTGGAATGGAAATTATCTGAAGGTGGAAATAGTGGCGTTTTTTACCACCTAAAAGAAGGTTACAGTAGTCCTCCAGAAATTGCTCCCGAATATCAGTTACTTGATGACCTAAAATGGGAAGAAATTAATAATGCGGTTTTAAAAGATTGGCAAAAAACCGCAGCTGATTATGCCATGTACATTCCTGATAAGAATTTGAAAATTACAAAACCAGCAGGAGAATGGAATACCTCAAGAATCATATTTACTCCAGAATTGGTCGAACATTGGTTGAATGGTAAAAAAGTACTCTCTTTCGTGCCTTGGTCTGAAGATTGGAAGGAACGCAAAAACAAAGGTAAGTGGAAAGATTACCCAAACTACGGATCCTCTAAAACAGGTTTTATAGGACTCCAGGATCATGACAGCCCGTTATGGTTTAAAAATATAAAAATTAAAAAACTAAATCAAACCCCTAGAGATGAGCAATAATCAAAGAAGAGATTTTATAAAAAATTTAGGCCTTGCAGGTGCTGCAATTACTTTGGGAACAGCAAGTGCTGCTGCATTTACAAAAGAAACAATTACATATTTTAAACGAAACAATAAATTATTTAAAGGAGACAATATTAATATTGCTCTAATAGGTGCCGGTGGCATGGGAAATGCAGATGCAGATACTTGCCTAAAACACGACGGAGTAAATATGGTTGCCGTTTGTGACCTTTACGAAGGACGATTGGATAATGCTAAAAAGAAATGGGGAAATGATATTTTAGTCACGACCAATTACAAGGAAATACTAAACAAAAAAGATGTCGATGCAGTTATTATTGCCACTACCGACCATTGGCACAAACAAATATCCATCGATGCATTAAATGCTGGTAAGCATGTATACTGTGAAAAACCAATGGTACACTCTATTAAAGAAGGCCATGATGTTATTAACGCTTGGAAAAAATCAGGAAAGGTTATGATTGTGGGTGCTCAAGGCACCTCATCGGTCGGTAATGAAAAAGCGAAAGAATTATTGGCGGATGGTATAATTGGTACCCTAAACTTTGCAGAAGGCTTTTGGGCAAGAAATTCACCCATTGGTGCCTGGCAATATCCCATACCAAATGATGGTACAGAAAAAACTGTCGATTGGAAACTCTATATTGCCAACACTTCCAAAAAAGCCTTCGACCCATTACGTTTTTTTAGATGGCGAAATTATAGAGATTATGGAACGGGAATGTCTGGAGATCTTTTTGTACATCTGTTCTCAAGTTTACATTTTATAACGAACTCTAAAGGGCCCAGCCAAATAGGAGCTTCCGGTGGCTTACGTTATTGGAAAGATGGTAGAGAAGTGCCGGATGTTATGATTGGTATGTTTCAATACCCCGAAGTAAAAGAACATCCGGGATTCAATCTTTCCCTGAGATGCAACTTTGTTGATGGCACTAGCGGTACAACATATTTAAGACTTGTTGGAAGTGAAGGATCTATGGATGTGCAATGGGATAAAATAATTGTAAAAAGAAACAATTTGGCAACTGGAGATGCTTTTGCTCGGGCAAAAGCAAAGGAGTCTGGACAAGTTATTTTAGATAGGAAAAAAATACAAGCTCCAAAAGAAACTATTTTTAAAGTTGAAGATGGTTATAAAGGCGCACATTACGATCATCATGGGTATTGGTTAAATGCTATAAGATCAGGTGGTACAGTAGATCAAGACCCGGTTTTTGGCTTTAGAGCAGCGGCACCGGCTTTACTTTGTAATGATAGTTATTACCAAAATAAATTTATTAACTGGGACCCAACAAACATGAAATTAATTTAAACTATAAAAGCACTGTAACAAAAGAGTTTATTTTGCATCTTTCTAAAAGAATCAATCAACCAAAACAGTTATGAATTTAAATGAAAGATTTACATCTTTATTATTCCTAATTCTCCCAATCGTAATTTTTGCTCATGCAGAAACTATTTTTAATGATGTTAGACTAAATGAATCCCTAGAAACAGTAAAAGAAAAATTAAAATCCATTTCAGAATCATCAAATGTCATCTCTATTGATAACCCAAGTTTTCCATTAGCCAAAGACAAGGAAGAGCACCTTATTTGCACAAATATTAAAACAGAAAATGGTACTATCGAAAAGGTGGTTTTTACTTTTGCCGATGATAAACTGCATTATATTGAAGCAAGAGGAAACTCAGTACAAATATTTGATGTTAAACGTAAAGACACAGCCAGAATTCATTTGGATTATAAGGTCTACCTCAAAGACAAACTATTTTTAAACAAGAAAAAAGATATTGTTTGGATAATGAGCAGAGAGGCAATGCACATTAACCTCTACACTTGGGAAAACCCATATTTAAACTCCAACTATACAGGCAATTTCTCTATTTCGAGAAGAATTCCGAAATTTTTAAAAATGGGTGCAAACATTCAAGATTTTAAATCAGAGTTAGAGGCCAATAGTGCTTTTACTGACACAGAAAAGTTAGATGGGTCTGACCCAAATGCGCAATTACAAATAAACTGCTATGGTGTGGATTATTTGGGATTTCCAAGAAAAGTGGAAGCACGTTTTGGAGAAGGGAAACTCAATGTTGTTTGGATATTAACGGCTAAAGGTGAAGAAGATCGTATTCGTAAGGCTTTAATTGCTCAATATGGTAACCCAATATTCACCAACAAAGATTAGGAAATTTATAATAATTGGCAAGTTGGTTTAAGAAAAGATAAGCCAGAAGTATTACTTATGACGCAAGAAATAGGTCTAAAATACAAAACAAGTTATTTTAAACAATAATTGTACATTTTATTTTTTTGCAACAATAGCTTATTATGAGCGTCTTTATAAAAAAATAAATTAATCATTCATAAAAATAGTCACAACTCATACGGTAATAGTTTGTTTTAATGGTAACTGAGCCTACCGAAGTTAACTCCCCAGCAAACTTTTAAACGGATTCTTCATCTTAAATTATTACGTCAACTTTTTAGTAGGTCGAATAGAATTCACGATTGACTTTTTTATTTTACTTGAAGTCCTAGTTTATTTTTTCAACATAACAGGGTTCGGAATCTACAGCTTCTTATAAAACAGGAAAATTATTAAGTGTTGTTTGTTATTATTTTTTCTGTTGCGCCCTTATTAACGCATTCTGCTCTTCCATTAATTCTGTTAATTGCGATAAGAGCTCGATATCTTTTGGTGTAGCAACTGTAGTATCTTTGATGTCTTGTGCTTTCTTACGCAAACGGTTCATAAATTTAACTACAATAAAAATGGTGAAACCAATAACAATAAAATCTGTAAAGGCTTCCATAAGTGCACCATAACCAATTGCTACCTCATCATTAACCAAAATACCATTTGCATCTAAAACGGTATCTCGAAGTATTAAACGTTTATCTTGTAAGTTGATACCACTTGATAATAAGGATAATGGTGGTAACAATACTTTTTTAACCAATACATTGATTACTTTATTAAAGGATGCGCCAATAATAATACCTATTGCCATATCCATCATATTGCCTTTTACAGCAAATTCTTTAAATTCTCTAAATAGTTTCATGTGTTTATATTTATTGTTTTTAAAAGGTCATCCCGATAATTATCGGGACTGTTCGCTATTAATCATTTTCCTATGGTAATAAAAATTTTAACATGCTCGTTTCATGTGCTTATTTTTATTGTTTTTTTATCCTGATCCCGATCGCTATCTGGACTATCGAAAGTTACATTGAACCCGCTAATAATTATTTCCGTAAGTGAGAAATTTTTATCCTGCTCGTTTCATATGTTCTTATTTATTGTTTTCAATATCTTCTACTTCTTTAAAGAAACTAGTATACTTTCTATAAGCAACAAGTCCTAAAACAGCTATTAAAACAATACTAATTATAATAATATTGATACTTGCTATTTGTTGACCAGATTGATAGGAATGTAATCCTGAAAGATAAAAGTTAACGCCAAAATATGTAAATATAATACTGGCAAAAGCTATAATAGACATCATGTTAAATCCAAAACGTCCGCGAAGTCCGGGAACAAATCGCATATGAATTACAAAAGAATAGACCATGATACTAATTAATGCCCAGGTTTCTTTTGGATCCCAACCCCAATAACGTCCCCAACTTTCGTTTGCCCACATGCCTCCAAGAAAATTACCAATGGTAAGCATCACCAAACCAACAGTTAAGGCCATTTCGGCAACTATTGTAAGCTCTTTTATGTTAAGCCACATTTTCTCTTTATTGCTTTCGTTAGTAAAAACCATAAGTAATAATGTTACAGCACCCAGAATCATTCCTAATGTAAATGGTCCGTAACTACCAACTATAATCGCCACATGAATCATAAGCCAATAACTATCTAAAACAGGTTGAAGATTTGCAATGGCTGGATCCATCCAGTTCCAATGGGCAATCATTAAAATCATTGATGTTACAAATGCTGTAGAGGCTAATGTAATATCGCTCTTTCGTCCAAATACCAATCCAAAGAGCATTGTTGCCCAAGCAACATAAATCATAGATTCGTAAGCATCACTCCAAGGTGCGTGACCAGAGATATACCAACGTGCTATAAGACCTAAAGTATGGAGAATAAACAGCCCATAAATGATATATTTAAAACTCTTAACCGTTACACTTATCGCCTTACTTCTATCTCTAAATATTTGTACAATTAACACTATAAACATTAATGTGCCAGCAAACATATACCAACTAAAAAGCTTCTTAAAGATATCATACTTATTGTATTGAACTTCGGTATTTATTTTTTCATCGCTCAACATAACCTCGCTTCCGTACTTAAGTTGTGTCTTTTTAATCGCTTGTAAAAGTTTATCGCTTTCGGTAAAATTACCAGAAGTTTTATCCTGGTTTAACATGTATAAATACACTTTAAATCCTGTGTTTATAAAGTTTCCATATAATGAATCCTGCAGCTTATAATTCTCTGTTTTGTACTCTTTAGTCGATATCCATTTATTAATTTCATTGTCAGGAAGAGGGAATATTTTTAGCGATCTCCCTTCAATTGTATTATACAATAAATTTACGCGTTGATCTGCCTCTCTGAATTCTTTTTGAATTGAGGTAGGCACTTGTGTATTATAAACATCTTCCAGATAAGGAGCTAATTTATAGCGTCCTACATCATCAAAAAAATGTGCTAAAGTGGCATACTTTTCAGATTTATCAAGTCCTATTAACGTTCTTATAGTATCACTTTTTTTAAGCTTCAAATAAATGATTGGTACATTATACCAAAACGTTGGACTTTCCTGAATCGACAGATATATTTGGTTAGCATCAAAACCCTCATAACTNTCATGTTTACTTAATTTACGTAGTAATTGTGAAGCATAGGTATTTACAGGCATCATACGCCCTCCAACATCCTGAATTACNAGTTTACCAAATTTATCGGCTTGTTCTTTTGAAGTAATATTTGCCTCTAAAATAGAATCTACTTGCGTTTTTGTAATTCGGCTATGATTATGTGCATCATCTTCCGTCTGCTGTTCTTGTGCTTGTATTGTTAATGCAAAAGCGATAAAGAATACAGATACTAATTTTGCCTTTTTAGCTTTAACCTTTTTTAATTGCTTTCGTAATTCCTCGAAGCGCGTATGCTTGGCAAACAGGATAGATAATAATCCGAAAAATAACATAAAGTAGCCCAAGTAAGTGATTCTTGTACCCCAAGTATCATGATTTACAGAAAGTATCGTTCCTTTTTTGTCAGCATCAAAAGATGCCTGAAAAAATTTATATCCACGATGATTCAAAATATTATTCATATAAATATGAAAATCGAAATCGCCTTCCTGCTCGTCTAAAACCGTTACTTTGCTTTCGAATGCAGAATAGCTGTTTTCTGTTCCCGGATACACTTCGGCTATAAAATCGTTGAGTTTTATACTAAACGGTAATTCTATTATTTTTGATCCATATTTGAACGCAAAATCCAAACCTCCAATAGTAACTTGCTTAAAAGCATTGTTAGTGCCTCTTCCTCCTAAAAGTTTTACAATTTTAGTTTCATCATTAGCTGTTACTTTAAGCACAATACCATCTTCATCGTTTCTTAATATTTCTGATTTTTTAACCACATCAAAAAACCCTTTAATTACAGGTTTAGGAAATACTAAGGCTTGATTGCCAATAATATACCTTGAGCGTAATATTAAAGGTTGAATACTGTCCTTTACCAATTTGCCTTGTGCTCCCGTTGCCATGGTCATAAACTCACCTTCAAAAGGCGACTGGATAGTTAAGCTACTATCTGTATAGGTAATATTTACAGCACCTTCAGTTGGCTTGTTTAATGCAAAGAGTACATTATGGATACTTTGAACTTGTCCTACTTTTAAAAAGTGATTATGAGGTCCTGATGATCCTGCTTCAACCATTTTTAAATAGTATTCGCCAGAATCGTCAGGAACAATATCTTCTTCGGCTCCAGCAATAAATTCTTGAAGTTCTATGGTAACCGGTTGATTGTTGTAATCTGTTTTGCGTTTAAACTTATTATTTAAACGAGGCGAGAAATCGGTTTCATAATATTTAACACGACGTTGTTGTTGTCCGTTTATTATTAAATCGCCATCAATATAAGTGGTTAAATATGTTTTTTGCGATAAGAACACATTTTCAGTAGCACCTTCGCGAATAGCCATCATCCCTTCAAAACCAATATAACGTGTTATAAATGCACCGAGCAGAATAAAGACAAAAGCAATATGTAAGGTAAGCGTTGCCCATTTCTCTTTTCGTAACAAACGATAGCGGAAAATATTTCCAGCAAAATTAATTACAAAAAACACCATTATGGTTTCAAACCACCAGGAATTGTAAATAAGCGTTCTGGAATATGCTGTAGGAGAGGTGTCTTGTTGAGCATCCATGAATGTTCCTGTAATCATTGCTATGGCAAAAACAACAAATAAAATGGCTGTAAGTCGATTGGAAAATAAAATATTAGTGAGTTTTTTTAGCATAGTAAAAACGTCTTTTTAAGTCGTGCAAATATAATTATTTTAGATGGTTTTTAATGGACAAAAATCCTAATTATATGTTATTGTTTGCCTGTCTGGCTTCAAAGATTTTTAAATATAAAAAGGTACTCATTTTTCGTGCTTTTCGATTGGCATATTCGGCATAGTCGCCTTCAAATAATTCATCTATGGTTTGATACCAGAGATTTAACCAAATGCCAAAATGAAATCATGTAATTGTATTATTATTTTCTTTATCTACTTTAGTATGAGCAACTAATGGATACCCTTGATATTTCTTTCTTAAAAATAAATTAGATTCCCAAAAGGTAGTTAGTTTATCAAGATGTTCATCCCAATCTTCGATAGTGTTAAAAAAGGTGTAAGAGTTTCATCTTTCCTAACTTTTGAATAAAAGGAAAACATTAATAAAAATACATCCTCTCTGGTTTTAATATCATTTTTCAAAAATTAATTTCTTTAATTCAATTCTCCTGAATAACTTTCATTAATAGTATAGGATTAATCTCTATTGCTTGGTGTTTTTAACTAGAGCAATTGATAAAGAAGAAAAATATGATAACACATAAACTTTCATTTGGTTTAAATTCAGGTTATTATTCAATGTTATTACACTGCTAAGTAAAATACATTATATAAAAAAATGACAATTATATGACATTATAATTACATAAATATGACAAGTGTATTTTACTAAATAATTAATTTTAACCTAATAATTTAATAGATTCAATAACCCATAATAATTGTAATATAATGGACAGAAAAACTTTTATCAGAAAAACAGCTGGCGCTTTACTTTTGGCGGTACTGGCTTAAGCTTTATTAAGCTGCTCTTCATCTTCAGATGATTCTAACTCTGGTCCTACTGTTAGTATCAGGGATTGCCTGGCGAATGGCACAAACAGTAATATAAGTAGTAATCATGGACACATTTTAACAGTACCAAAAGCTGATGTTATTGCTGCTGATTGGAAATCATATAGTTTTACTGGTAATGCAGATCATTCTCATAGTGTTATGGTTAGCTCAGCTAATTTTACTACACTTAAAAGCAATCAGCAAATTTCTGTAAACTCAACTTCAGGAGATGGACACACACATAATGCAACTATTTCTTGTGCATAGTTTAAGTTTGGAAATTTTTAAATGAGTTGAAAATTATATGCTTATTTTAGCAGTATGATTTCAGTTGTTTTGCTTGGAGCAGGTAATGTTGCTACTCATTTGTATAAAGTTTTTAAAAAAGCTGATGGTATTACTGTAAATCAATGGTTTAACAGAAGTTTAAACCCACTTCAACCATATAAAAATGATGTTGAAATAACTAACAATATATCTCAACTAAAAGATGCAGATGTTTATATTATTGCTGTAAGTGACGATGCCATTTCACAACTTTCATCACAGTTTTTGTTTGAAAACAGGTTGGTAGTACACACTTCTGGTAGTGTAAGCTTACATAATCTTGACAAAAAACATCTGCGTGGCGTACTATATCCATTGCAAACCTTTTCTAAAAATACAGACTTAAATTTTGAAACCGTACCTTTTTGTATTGAAATTGAGCATAAAACTAATTTTAATATCCTTAAAGAATTAACTTCGTCAATAGGAAGTAAAAGTTATAGAGTGAATAGCGAACAAAGAAGTGCCTTGCATCTTTCTGCGGTTTTTGTTAATAATTTTACCAATCAAATGTATCGTATTGGCCATGAAATTGCAGAATCTAAAAGTGTTGATTTTAATATTTTAAAACCTCTTATTAAAGAAACTGCAAATAAAATTGACAACTTATCACCCTATTTAGCCCAAACCGGACCAGCAAAACGCAATGATAAAAAGACTGTAAAGAAGCATTTAAAGGCTCTCGATAAAAATATCCATAAAGAAATTTACGAACTTATCACAAAATCAATTCAGCAAACACATGGAAAAAAGCTATAAAGAATATTTGCAACATATTACTACGTTTATTTTTGATGTAGATGGTGTTCTCACAGATGGTACTGTCGCCATTACTACCTCAGGTGAAATGCTTCGGAAAATGAATATAAAAGATGGTTACGCACTAAAAACTGCTGTAGATAACCGGTTTAATGTTTGTGTAATTTCCGGAGGTTCTAATGAAGGTGTACGTATTCGTTTACGAGGATTAGGAATCACCGATATTTACCTGGGTGCACATAACAAAATTGAACAACTTGAAGAATATCTCGACATATATAATATTAAAGCTGAAAACGTACTGTATATGGGAGACGATATTCCAGATGTTCCTGTTATGAAACTCGTTGGTTTACCTTGTTGTCCGCAAGATGCTGTTCCTGAGATAAAAGAGTTATCAAAATACATATCTCATAAAAATGGTGGCAAAGGTGCTGTTCGCGATGTTATTGAACAAGTGCTTAAAGTACAGAATAAATGGGATGGAAATTTTGATGCGAAGTGCGATTGAAAAAAGTCCACAGTTTGCAGTGTTCAGTTTGCAGTAATCATATTTTATCATAAAAATCAGCGTTATCAGCGTTCTATTTAGTTTGCGAAACAATCAGTATTCAAAAGAAACAAAACAACTAAATGATTCATTTTTTAAACCTCATTCGTTGGAAAAATTTACTTCTAATTGCATTTGTGCAAGTGCTCATTAAATATGCATTATTTGATCCTTTTAATATTGATGTTACACTAAATGGTTTTGGGTTTTCGCTACTCGTTATTGCTTCACTTTGTATAGCAGCAGCAGGAAATATTATTAATGATATTTACGATATCGATACCGATTTAATTAATAAGCCCGAAAAAGTGATTGTTAGTAAATCCATTTCCGAAACTAAAGCTTTTAATCTGTTTTTAGCGCTAACTATTATTGGTGTTTGCATAGGTTTTTATCTTTCCAATCTTATAGATAAAACGGGGTTTTCAGCACTATTTATATTTACTTCTGCTTTGCTTTATGTGTATACCACATCTCTAAAACAAACTCTCCTTATTGGTAATATAGTCGTTTCTGTTTTGGTTGCATTGAGTATTATTATTGTTGGCTTGTTCGATTTAATACCAGCTATTACCTCTGAAAATCAGCAAACACAGTTAACCATATTTAAAATTTTAATTAATTATGCATTGTTTGCTTTTATGATCAATTTATTGCGGGAAATAATTAAAGATATTGAAGATTTTGAAGGCGATACTAAAGCTGATATGAGAACACTTCCAATTGTAATTGGCAAAAACAAAGCTAAAACAGTCTTATTTGTTTTATCATTTATTCCCTTGTTGGCAATTGTTTACTATGTTATCACATTTTTATACAAACAACAAATTGCAGTAGGCTATTTCCTGTTATTTGTTGTTGCGCCTCTACTCTATTTTTCAATTAAAATTTTAAGTGCAAATACCCAAAAGAAATTACATCATCTTTCGAATGTGCTTAAATTAATACTATTTTTTGGGGTTTTGTCACTATTACTTTATAAATTCAAATTTATTTATATTAACTAATGCTGAACGAAAAACTTAAAGATTACACTATAATTCTGGCATCTGGTTCACCAAGGCGTCAAGAGTTTTTTAAAGATCTAGGGTTAGATTTTGAAATTAGATTAAAACCAATTAAAGAAATCTATCCAGAAGATTTAGTGCATTTTGAAATAAGCGATTATCTCGCTCAATTAAAATCTGTGCCTTTTGAAGGGGAATTAAAAGAAAATGATATTCTCATAACAAGCGATACTATTGTTTGGCTTAACCAAACCGCTATCGGAAAACCAAAAAACGAACAAGAAGCTTTCGATATAATTTTATCTTTAAGTGGAAAAACTCATGAAGTCATTACTTCTATATGCTTTACAACAAAAACTTCACAAAAAATTGTACACGATATTACTAAAGTCACTTTTAAAGATTTGAGCGATGATGAAATTTGGTATTATATTAAAAACTTCAACCCATTAGACAAAGCCGGAGCTTATGGTATTCAAGAGTGGATTGGACATATTGGCGTTACTAAAATTGAAGGCTCATTTTTTAATGTTATGGGGTTGCCTGTACATTTAGTTTACAAAATGTTAAATGATATGGTTAACACATAAAAGGTTAAAGAAACATTAAAACAAGTCCTTACCCTACATATCTTTTATATATTTGACTTCTATCAATTCAAACTAAATATGCGAATACCAACACTTGCCTTACTAATATTACTATTTAGTTTAACAACAATTCTTGCTCAAAAACCCAACAAACCTAATGCTTCAAAAATATATGAGTCTATTACAAAACTCAATTTTTTAGGTTCTGTTTTATATATTGCTGCACATCCAGACGATGAAAACACACGTCTTATTTCATATATGTCAAATCATATAAAAGCACGAACCGCCTATTTATCTATCACCAGAGGAGATGGTGGACAAAATCTTATAGGATCTGAAATCAGAGAATTATTAGGTGTTATTCGTACACAAGAACTTTTAGCAGCACGTCGTATTGACGGAGGGGAACAAATGTTCACAAGAGCCAATGATTTTGGATACTCTAAACATCCGGATGAAACTCTGGATATTTGGAACAAAGAAGATGTATTAAGTGATGTCGTTTGGGCAATTCGGAAATTTAAACCAGATGTGATTATTAACAGATTTAACCATACAACTGCCGGAAAAACACATGGTCATCATACAAGTTCTGCTCTATTAAGTATGGAAGCTTTTGATGTTTCTAATGATAAATCAAAATTTCAAAACCAAATTAAAGAGGTTGGTATCTGGAAAGCTAAAACCCTTTATTTTAATACACATTGGTGGTTTTATGGGAGCAGANAAAAATTTGAAGAAGTCGATAAAANCAATATGATAAGTTTCGATATTGGTGTTTATTATCCACAAAAAGGATTGTCAAACAATGAAATGGCATCCATAGCAAGTAGCCAACATTTATCGCAAGGCTTTGGAAGGTTAGCTACACGTGGTTCAAATAAAGAATATATAGTTTATATTAAAGGTGATTTCCCTAAAGACAAGACTACTGTTTTTTCTGGTATTGATACCTCTTGGAATCGCATAAAAGGTGGACAAGCCATTGGTGAAATTTTATATAATGTTGAAAAGAATTTCAATTTTAGAGATCCATCTGTACATCTTTCAGAATTAATGAAAGCCTATCAATTAATTCAAAGCATTGAAGATACCCATTGGAAAACCATTAAAACCAAAGAAATAAAATCAATAATTGAAGCATGTTTAGGTTTGTATTTAGAAGTTTCATCTAATACTTCAAGTGCAAGTAATGGCAGTAAAGTAATATTAAATATTGAAGCCCTAAACCGAAGTAATATTGCTTTGGAATTAGTTTCATATACTATTTCTACAAATTCTGTTACTACTCAAAAAAGCAAATCTTTAGAACCAAATATTAATCTTAATATTAAAGATACTATTACTTTATCCAATAATTTAAAAAACACAACACCATATTGGTTAGAAAGCAAGGGGACTCTCGGAATGTATAAAGTAGATAATCAAAATTTAATTGGCTTACCGGAAACGCCTCGCTCATTAACTGTAGATTTTAATCTTATTATTAAAAACACTCCTATTACTATTACAAAAAATGTGGTGTATCGCTATTCAAAACCAGATAAAGGTGAGTTATACAGACCTTTTGAAATTATTCCGGAAGTATCAGTAAAAATCGNAGAAAAAGTCATCATTTTCGAGAACGATAAACAAAAAGAAATTCCAGTTACTATAAAAGCTGGACGAGACAATTTAGAAGGTTTTGTGAGTATGGATTATCCAAAAGATTGGAGCGTATATCCAGATAAACAAAAGTTTTCCATAGCAAATAAAGGACAGGGACAAACGTTACTTTTTATAGTTACTCCTCCTAAGTTTCAAAGTGAAGGAAAATTGATTCCAAAAGTAAATATTGAAGGGAAAATATATTCAAAAGAATTAGTGGAAATCAATTACAGCCATATTCCATTTCAAACTGTTTTGCTTCCAAGCGAAAGTAAAATTGTACGGTTAGATATTCAAAAAAGAGGTGAAAATATTGGATATATTGAAGGTGCTGGAGACACAGTTCCTGAAAGTTTAGGACAAATAGGCTATAATGTCATTATTATAAAACCTGAAGATATTACACCTGAAAGTATCTCAAAATTTGATGCCATTGTAGTCGGTATTCGTGCTTATAATATTGTTGATGAATTAAAATTTAAGCAGCAGATTTTATTCGATTTTGTAAAGTATGGAGGCAATATGATCGTGCAATATAATACAAGTCGAAGAATAAAAGTCGACCATATTGCACCTTACGATTTAAAATTGTCCANCGATAGAGTTACCGACGAAAATGCCGAAGTACGCTTATTAAACCNAGAACATGAACTGCTAAACTATCCAAATAAAATCACTGCAAAAGATTTTGAGGGTTGGACACAAGAACGTGGTTTGTATTTTCCAAATGAATGGTCGAGTGAGTTCACCCCTATTCTATCCATGAATGATGCTGGAGAAACGCCTAAAGATGGAAGTCTGCTCGTTGCCAAATATGGCAAAGGATATTTCATTTACACAGGATTAAGTTTTTTTAGAGAATTTCCTGCTGGAGTTTCGGGAGCTTATCGTTTGTTTGCCAATATGCTTTCAATTGGGAAAGAAAATATTAACCCAGATAAAAAATTAAACGATTAAAATGGAAGAAAAATCGTCTCAAAAATATGAATGGAAATCCATTTACACTATGGTATTAGTAGTGAATACTGTATATATCATATTGTTTTATATCTTAATGAATACTTTTTCCTAATATGCAAACATTAGATTGGATAGTACTAGGAATCACTTTACTTTTTATTGTTGGCTATGGTACATGGAAAACACGAGGCAGTAAAAACGTACAGGATTATATTCGTGGTGGTAACGAATCCAAATGGTGGTCTATAGGATTATCGGTTATGGCAACACAAGCCAGTGCCATCACTTTTTTATCAACGCCAGGACAAGCATTTCATGATGGGATGGGTTTTGTACAATTTTATTTTGGTCTTCCCATTGCAATGGTTATTATTTGCATAGTATTTATCCCAATATATCATCGTTTAAAAGTTTATACTGCGTATGAGTTTTTAGAAGGACGTTTCGATTTAAAAACAAGAACACTAACTGCTATTCTGTTTTTAATTCAACGTGGTTTATCAGCTGGTATTACCATTTTTGCTCCTGCTATTATTCTTTCAGCAGTATTGGGTTGGAATCTTTTGTTACTCAACATTATAATTGGTGTTTTAGTTATTATATACACAGTATCTGGAGGCACAAAAGCAGTAAGTGTTACGCAAAAGTACCAAATGG
>JGI26061J44794_1000278_pt1 | contig 23928 bp, 22 predicted proteins | sample MarorgKNORR_S2LV_5_FD_44794 | JGI IMG/M metagenome (IMG submission 44794) | reverse complement strand
GGACCATGAACACTATTGATGCTGGCATTTTCACCGTAAATGGCCTCTTTCATGCGGCCGTAAACTTTTCGGTTTGCGCCCAGGGCAGCTAATTCCGCTGCCCGTCTCATGGCGGCGTCCAACAGGTTATCGAGGGTTTCAGTTTGTTGGACTACACCTGCTGCTCGCGCATCGGGACCTGTCCAGCGCCGGGATAGTTGCACAGTTTCAAAGAAGGCATTCATTGGCAGTTTGTGCCTGAACAGTGCCAGTTCTGGATTGGGGATGACCATACCAATTTGGACTTCGTTGGCACAGGCAAAGCCTCTGTCTTCGCGCATAAAACGAATGTCATGACACAAGGCGCACATGAAACCAGCTCCAAAGGCGTGACCATTAATGACGGCGACGCTCGGTAACGGCAACGTAATGATTCGCCCCATCAACGNCATAAACTCGGNGCCAAAAACCTTTCTATCTCCACCAGGATGGTCGCCATNATCATTCAGCCATTCAAGATCAAGACCATTGGAGAAGAATTTTTCTGACGATGAAGTGGTCAGCAATGAGGCAGCGCCTTCTGAAGCCTCGACCTCGTCAAGTGCTTCGCTAAACTCGCGTACAAAGGTTGTATTCCAGCGGTTTTCGCCGTCGTTCATGGTGAGGACAAACACTTCCCCGTCTCGGTTTAGATCGATCATTAGAATAATTTCCTTGATGCCGAATTTCAGATTCTAACAGTCTGGATTGCCGTTGGTGTTAAGGATCCTCGAACATTCTGGTATTAACCGGCAATCCGCTAGCGGGTTGGTTAAGTGACAGGTTTGGCAGAAAGCCGATAACGGTGATTTTTACCGTCATGTTTTCTGTCACGGGGCTGGTCTTCTATGCTGCAAGTGGGGTTTTTATACCGTTACTCTGGATTGGCTTGATCTTTTTCGTTATGGGTAGTGATGTCACGACAACAAGCTACGGTACGGAACTCTTCCCGACAAGATATCGATCTACCGCAACGGGGTTCCGATCAATTGTCTCGACTGTCGCGGCGATTGTTGGGTTAAGTTCCGTCTCGGTGCTCTTTGTCATATTCGATTCCATCTGGGTGTCGATTAGTGTGCTGTGCGCCATCTCGTTGATCGCCCCGGTAATGGTCTGGGTATTTTTACCTGAAACGGCAGGCAAGCCCCTGGAGGAGATTTCGCCAGACTAGCATCGATGCTATGCTGCCAGATCTTATTTCACAACCACGGGTAGCTCCACCATGGCGACAGTACTTATTACAGGTGCAAATAAAGGTATTGGCCTTCAGTTAACAAGACTTTACTCGGAAGCAGGAAACAAGGTGATTGCCTGTTGCCGCAATCCAGATGCCGCCGATGATTTGAAAGCCCTCGAAGGGGATATTGAAGTCAAATGCGTCGATGTCGGAGACGACCCATCGGTCGCGGCGCTCGGCAATGACCTGGAAGGTGTTACCGTTGATATTCTGATCAACAACGCTGGTACAGTTGGCCCTGCGATGGATCAGCAGACACTGACAACGCTGGACACGTCCGGATGGCTGGACGCCTTTAACGTTAATTCCATTGGCCCGGTACGTGTGATCCAGGCATTGCTGCCAAATTTACGCGCATCCGATGGTGCCAAAATCATGACAGTGACCAGCCAATATGGCGCCATGTCTTTTGATATGCCTGCTGTGTATGCCTACAGCACTTCCAAGGCGGCCGTAAATAAATTCATGAAAATGGCGGCAATTGAACTTGGCAAAGAAGACATTGCCGTTGGCCTGGTACATCCGGGCTGGGTTCAAACCGATATGGGCGGCCCGCAAGCTGACCTGACAGCGACCGAGAGTGCCACAGGTATTGTCGGTGTTATTGAGAAGCTTTCAGGTGACAGTAATGGCGGCTTCTGGAAATGGAACGGGGAAGAGCACGCCTGGTAGCCTTCCTGCCAATGGAGTTATTGGGGTGAGCAGTAACCAGATCAGGTTGATGCTCATTCCATTGTTCGCTACTTTGATCATGGCGGGCTTCGTTACCACGGTTGGGTTGCTCACTGAACCCGCCGCTCTGCGTTATGGGGTTGAACTGACGGATATTGCCTCGCAGTTTACCTGGTTTACGGGTGGTGTTTTCCTGGGTGGCATTCTGGCCTTTTTCATTTTTGACTATGCTGCGATAAAGCCTGTCATTCTTTGGAGCTGTGTCATCTCAATCGGTTTGATTGTCTGGCTTCACTTCAACTCTCTGTATGCCCTGTTGCCAGTTTTGTTGACCCTGATTGGCGCCTTGCTTGCCATCGTTATTTGCGGCGGTGTGACGGTTATTACACAGCAATGGCAGGGCAAGACAAGACAGATGATCATGGTTGCGCAGGATGCCATGTTCAACGGGGGCGGCATTGTTTTTTCCGGCGCAGCGACCTGGTTTGTCGTTAATCAATTTGAGTGGACTTCCGCTTACCTGATCGTTGCCGTGTTCATCGGTATCGTTGTCCTGTTGGCGATGACTTCGTCATTTAAGCCCCTAATCGTGGCCGAAGAACAAGAGACGACAAGTGCTGGAACCTGGAATGCGGGCATCATCCTGGTCGGGTTCAGTCTGTTGTTATTTATGATGGCGAAAATTTCGATTTTTGTCTGGGCACCGCAATTTATTCAGCAAACATTCTCAGTGGGCCCGGAAGTGGGCGGCCAGTTTATGGCGAATGTTTTCACGGCAGCCTTTATAGGATCCCTGATTGGCACCTGGGCCGCTTCCAAAATAGAGGTGAAATACCTTCTCTTTTGTTTGGTCGTCGTGTCGATGTTGTCCGTGTTTGCGCTGACCGTGACATCGTCAGTTTCCCTGATCCTGATACTCGCATACGGCTACGGGATTTCGGTGTCGGCTACCTATAACAGTTATGTGGCATTCGGGCTGTCGTTTGTCGATCGACCGTCTCACAAGAACGTTGTCTATCTTCAGTTGATGAGCGGTTTTGGATCGACCCTGGCACCTCTTGTCAGCAGCATGATTGTTGACAGGACAGCATCTATCTCAAGCGCCATTCAGTTTTGTTTTGTGACACTGGTGATTGTTGCTATGACGTTGTTTGTCTGTAATTTTCTGCACNTCAGAATTAGCCAGGCGAAGTTGGCACCCGCCNCTCCCTAGCGAATTGCAATTGGGTTGATGATCATCTGAACCGCGCCGCGAACTTTAGCCTGGCCTAACACAAACAAAAATTCGAATGCGCCATCACGGACTAATGGTCCTGTATTCATTGCTTCCAGGATGTAAATGCCATTTTCTTTCAGGTACACCACGTGACCCTGGAACGGCCGTTCCTCGACCTGGGAAGGTACTACGTCNAGTCCCCAGGTGTCTGCACCAACGGCAACAACTTTCTTGCTNGCCAGATAGTTTGCGACTTCCTCTGATTGNCCCGGTTCACCTGAAACCCATGCCATGGGGTCGGATTTCAGTTTTGCATCAGTCCAGCCGGTGTGAAACAGCACAACGTCACCTTCCCTGACGGGCGTGCCTTGCTTTTTTTCCACCGCTTTGACGTCATCAACAGAGAAATACTGGCCTGCTTTTAAAGTTTCAACGCCATAGTGCGCTGCCATATCCAGCACAATTCCGCGGGCAACAATGGGGGGTACATTCTCGATGCCAAGTCTTGTCAAGCCGCTGATGGCAGAGAAATCCCTGGCATGATTGCAGTTGTAGTACATGCCCTCGACACCAAGATGGCCAAGGCCATCAATCTGGGAGCCTATGCCGAACCAGCCTGAAAATATGTCATCGTTGTAGGTCATGCCATAGTTGGGACGATTGCCCTCCTGTTGGTTTGGCTGCACGATAATGAGTGACAGGCTTCGGGGCGGGAAGGCTGGCGTGTTTGCGTCGATAGTCAGGCCGAGTGAATAGGTCTTGCCTGTCTTGATGAGCTTTGCGGCCTCAAGCACTGAAACTTCTGTGATTCTATTGGCAGCGCCAATTTGATCATCGGGGCCCCATTCGGAAATCTGACAGTGGGAATTTGCCAGCGCAGCAAACGGTAGTAGCAACAGTAATAGGGCTCTTATCATTTAACTCTCCTTGGTGGATCGGTTTATCGGGTAACCAAACGATAGACGTTGGCACCTTCAACCCAATTGTCCGATGGGTCCACCTCGTATTTTTTGGTATAGGCAGCAACAATTCTTGCCAGTTCTTCNGTATCGTCAACGTGTACAGCATGTAATTCATGGAGCTTCNTTTCAATCTTGACTCTCACCTCATCGTTGTCAGCGATGAATCCAACCCACTTTGAATCTGTNGTTGCGACATAAAGGTTGCCGCTATCCGTGACGGCCCAGATGTTCAGTGAGTAGGGATCTGATGGTCGAACCTCAAGCTGTACGACCTCAGAGACTGAGTCCCAGCTCGAAGGGGCGCTGACGGCTTTACCTTTTAGTTGACCCCCGGGGATCGTCACAAAAGGTTCAGTGCAGGCGGTTATCAGGAGTATGGTTGCCAGAAATACTAGTTTGCTCAATTTCATTTCCTCGTGTTCCGTTAGTTGTCCAAGTTTAGTTGAACTATTTTGTTGGACTATTTTAGTTGGACTATGATGCAGCATTGCGGGTGGTAAAAAAACCTCGCTATAACGCGGTGCCGCCATCGACGGGTAGTATTGCGCCGGTAATCCCGGCGCCCAGATCAGAACAAAGGAAAAGTGCCATCCCGGCCACTTCTTCAACGGTGTTGAGCCGTTTGATGGCTGCCTCCCTGGCGTAGTTTTCCTTGAATTCATCGTAGGTGATACCCATTGAGTCAGCCGCTGATGGGCCAACTTCTGTCATCAGGTCGGTTTCTACGGCGCCGGGACTAATGGCATTGCTGGTGATGCCTTTTTCGCCGTTTTCGAAGGCGACGGCCTTGGTAAATCCATTTATCGCATGCTTGAAAGTAATGTAATGGCTGACATTGACCTTGTTGGCCTGCTTACCCTCCACAGAGGAAATGTTGATGATGCGCCCCCACCCACGGGGTTGCATATCCAGGAGGGCGGCTCTTGTTGCCCAAAAAGTCGAATGCAGAATCCACGCTGCTGCCTGGTGCCATGCTTCATCAGTTAATTCAGAAACCGGCGCGAAGCCGCCAGAACCGCCAGCATTGTTCACCAGGATATCGACTTGACCGAAGTGATCAATGGTCNCGGCTATAAAAGACTCGACGTCTTTTTGTTGGGTCACATCGCCTGGGATGAAGATCGCGTTGCCATCAACGTTCATTTCTTTNATAGCCTGGTCGCCCTTGTCCTGGCTGCGACCATTGATGGCAACTTTGGCACCGGCATCCAGCAACGCCTCGGCGATACCGCGACCGATTCCGCGACTACCACCGGTAATCGCTGCAACCTTTCCCGACAGGTCTATGACGTTTGACATGGTCCAAGCCTTTTTTTTGTTTTCTCAAGGGAACTGTCTCATCTTCTATCCGAAAAATCGATCAGTATGAAATCGACCTATGGGGATTTACGCCATCGATGCTAATCTATTCTCATTGAATCAGGAAACTAGTATGGCTGATGAGATCCAAGACCTGTTGACGCGGAATCGCGAATGGGCAGAAGCAATGGAGCAAAACTCGCCAGGATTTTTCCAGCGGCTGATGAACCAGCAAAAACCCCGTTTTCTCTGGATCGGTTGTTCCGATAGCAGGGTACCGGCCAATCAGATTACGGGGNTAATGCCTGGCGAGGTATTCGTCCATCGAAATGTTGCGAATGTTGTGTTGCAGACAGACCTGAACTGCATGTCGGTTGTTGAATTCGCCATTCGAGAAATCAAGGTTCGCCATGTGATTGTGTGCGGNCATTATGACTGTGCGGGTATAAAGGCGGCGATGGATCACTCAACGACGGGTGTCGTGGATCACTGGTTGAGTGGCATAAGGGACATCTGGGCGAGNAACAAAAGTGAACTGGANGCCCTGGATGAAGTGGCTGCTCAGCGTAAATTGAGTGAATTAAATGTTCGTGAGCAGGTCAGGTCCTTGTGCCGTACTTCGGTGGTGCGCGAAGCCTGGCGACGTGAACAGAAAGTTGACGTTCACGGCTGGATCTACGGCATTGAGGATGGCTTGTTGCGTGATCTCGGAATCAGAATCGCTTCAGCAGATGATCTGGATAAGTTCAACATCTGACTAAGAAAATTTCATTGGCCGGATTGACGACTGTCAGCTGCCAGTCTCGTCTGCGATAAAACAACTGGCAAACCAATGATAACGGCGTAATCTTTTACCCATCCATACTCTTTTAGCAGTTAATGCCAATGAATGATGATAAGTGGGAGGAGGCTATTCTTCGATATCTTCAGCAGGANGGCCGAATGTCGAANGTAGAACTCGCCGAGAAGATTGGCTTGTCCGAATCGCCCACCTTACGNCGGGTTAAACAAATGGAAGCTGATGGTCGTATCGAAGGCTACGCAGCTATTGTCGATCAGCGCAAACTCGGNCTCGAAGTNACAGCCTATGTTCTGGTTATTATGGAGAAACAACCGGATACCAATACGGAAGAATTCCACGCANGCGTTCAGATTGAGCCGCATATCATGGAGTGCCACGCCATGAGCGGCGCCCATGATTACCTGATGAAGGTCGTGGCAAAAAATATGGACCACTTCTCGGAGCTGTGCATGGAGAAAATTCTCAAGTTTCCCGGGGTGCAGCATGTTGAATCAAATTTCAGCTTGCGGGCAATTAAAAACTCCCGGGTATTACCGTCTGAATCCTGGAGGTAGCCTGATGACGGCAGAAACCCGCGTTTCAATGTTGATTGAATTGCTGGATCAGCCGGGTGAACTGGAAACAGCACTCCATGTCTTCTCCAAACACAACGTCAATCTGACCCATATTGAATCAAGACCGGAAAAGAATGGCCGATTTGATTTCTATGTGGATTGTGAAGGTTCAGTCGATGAGCCGTCGGTTGAACAAGTCATCAAAGAACTGCAGGTACTGACCCAGAAGCTGCTGGTACTGGATACTAAAGTAGTGCCATGGTTTCCTCGGCAGATTGCTGAGCTGGATCAGGTAGTTAATCACACCCTGGATGCCGGTCGAGAACTCGGATCTGATCATCCGGGCTTTAGTGACAAGGAATATCGATCGAGACGCGCCTTTATTAAACAGTTGGCGGATAATGACTATTTTGGTGCCGAATTTCCGGTTGTTGAATACACCGAAGAAGAACGCCATACCTGGCGTCATGTTTATGCTCAACTTCAAGATTTGCATGAGCAATTTGCATGTCGTGAATATCAGGTGGCCATGTCTGATTTGAAAAAGCATTGCGGCTACCGTGAAGACCAGATTCCCCAGGGGCGGGATATCAGCGAGTTTTTGGAGGCCAGGACCGGGTTTCGCTTCCGGCCGGTGGCGGGTCTGCTGAGCCCGCGGGACTTTCTTAATGGGCTGGCATTCCGAGTGTTCTTCTCGACCCAGTATATTCGCCATGCATCGAACCCGGACTACACGCCAGAGCCAGATATCTGCCATGAACTTATTGGACATGCTCCCATGTTTGCAGATTCGGCGTTCGCCGATTTCTCCCAGGAAATTGGCCTGGCCAGCCTGGGTGCGAGTGACGCGGAGGTCGATCGTCTTGCCAGCTGCTACTGGTTTTCCGTGGAATTTGGTTTGGTCACAGAAGAGGGGGCGCTGAAAGCCTATGGTGCGGGATTGCTATCGAGTCCGGGAGAGTTGCTTTATGCCTGTGAGCGCCAGGAAGCAGAACTCCGGGAATGGAACCCCTACAAGGCTGCGAGCCAGGACTTCCCGATTACCGATTACCAGCCGGTGTATTTCGTTGCGCAATCTCTGCAATCAGGCAAGGAAATGATGCGGGAATTTGCCAGGGACCTGCAGCGTCCCTTCTATGCAAGGTATAACCAGACGACTCAGCGTATCTGGGTAGATCGCGCAATTCGTCGAGAAAACCCGGGATAAAAGTGAGTTATTTGTAGCTATACCAGCGCTTTCCTAATAGGTTCCAACCTGTAAAATGCCCTTTTTTTGGATTAGAGATCATTGATGAGCCACTATGATGTGATTATCGTCGGCGCCGGGATATCCGGCATCAGTGCTGCAGTTCATCTACAGAAAAGCTGCCCTAACAAGAGCTTTACCCTATTGGAAGCCCGCGACGCGATTGGTGGAACCTGGGATTTGTTTCGTTATCCCGGTATTCGTTCTGACAGCGACATGCATACACTGGGATTCAGCTTCAAACCCTGGACGCACGCCAAAGCCATTGCGGATGGGCCTTCGATTTTAAATTACGTCCATGAAACCACGGATGAATATGGTCTTAGATCAAAGATACAACTTGGCTGTAAAGTAAAGAAGGCGGCCTGGTCGTCTGAAACTTCACGATGGTGTCTCACCATTGAGAATAGTGACGGCAGTAGCACTGACATGACCTGCGGTTTTATCAGCATGTGCGGCGGTTATTTCAACTACGATGAGCCGCATGATGCCGATCTGGCCAATCCGACAAGCTTTAAGGGAAAGATTCTTCATCCACAGTTTTGGCCCGAAGAGGTGGACTGTGCTGGCAAGAAGGTGGTGGTTATCGGAAGCGGCGCAACGGCAATGACCATGGTCCCGTCGATGGCCAATCAGGGTGCCCAGGTCACCATGGTACAAAGGTCCCCGACCTACGTGGTGTCTCGGTCCGACGAGGACAAAATTGCCAACTTTCTGAGAAAATTCCTCCCCGCTGATTGGGCCTATAGATTAACGCGACTTAAGAATACGGTTCTTCAGGGTTATATGTACCGGCTCACTCGAACCTCGCCTGAGTGGATCAAGGAAAAACTGCTCAATGGCGTACGTGCTCAATTGGGCGATGACTATGTAGAAGAGCATTTCACACCCAGTTATAATCCCTGGGATCAACGACTCTGTTTGATTCCTAATGCGGACCTGTACAAGGCTATCAGGAATGGATCTGTTGAGGTGGTGACACAGCAGATCGACACATTTGTAGACGATGGCCTGAAGCTCGAGACTGGCGAAGTGCTTCCGGCTGATATTATTGTGACTGCAACAGGTCTGAAATTGATTGTATTGTCTGGAGTTGAGTTTGTCGTTGACGGTTTACCCGTCAACATAGCTGATACCTTTTCTTACAAAGGCATGATGTTCTCAGGTATCCCGAACATGGCTCAGACATTCGGATACATTAATGCTTCCTGGACACTGCGAGCGGATCTAACCTCGGAGTACATCTGTAGATTACTGAACCACATGGACAAGACAGGCATGTCCAGCGTGACGCCAACCCTGCGCGATGAAGACGCGGATATGGAGGTCAGACCGTGGATTGATGATTTTCCGGCAGGATACATGAAGCGTTCAATGCATTTGTTCCAAAAACAGGGGGAAGGTCCCTGGCGTAATACCCAAAACTTTGGTGCCGACAAGAAGATGGTCCGTAAAGCGCCGATTGCGGATTCAGCACTGGTATTTTCGAACCCGGTTAGTGAGCCGAAAACAGGACCTGTACAGGTTGCTGGAGATGGGCTTTCTACTGCCCAGGGAATCTCTTAATCAGAGGTTCCGTCTTTTCGGTCCTGGCTTCTTGTGTCGTTAAATTCCTGGGTCGTATTGACGTAGGGATAGTCTTCGTTGGGAACAGGCACTTCGAGAAAGTGACACAGTGGTTCCCATCCCTGTTTTGCTTCGAAAACCAGTAGTCGATCTGAGGGCACTTCGTCGATGACCGACTGATTGTGTTTGTTATATACGTCAATGACGTGGGCGCGGTCTTCCATATTTCCGCCGAATATGGGGTTCCAGATCATGTCCATTGCCCAATGTCCGAATTTCTGCATGGCCGGGTCTTCAGAATTAACCAGGCTACTGGATGACGGATAGATAGTATTCATGATGCTGTCATACCAGGATTCAGGATCACGCAGGGAGAGTAGTATTTTTGAGTCGGGGAAATGCGCAGCCTGTTCTCGCCAGAGATTACAAGATGGCCAGTCGACGCTTGCCTGGTAACCTTCGAACAAGGCATCCCAGTCAACGTGTTTTCCCTGATGGGCGTCTACCCAGATCTGGAAGTGATCTTGTTTTTGATAGACTTCCATCATGTGGTAACACTGGGTAAAACCGAGTAACTGCAACGCGTTTTTGAGGGATAAGGTGCCAGTTCGACCGAATCCTGCGCCTACTACTTTAATCAAATCTTTTCTACCGTTAGAAATCGATGCGGATTCCCAGTGTAGCAGTTCGATCCTTGTTTGGTCTTGCGCCATAAGGATGTCTGCCCATGATGTCTTCTTCACCGGTCACGTTTTCAATTTTTCCGTACAGATCTACAGTATCGTTGAGTGCATAGTGAGCTGAAAGATCCAGGACCAGGGCGTCGTCTGTCTTTTCGAAAGTGCCGCATGAAGCGCGAACACAGACTTCATCAACAAAACTGACGTTGAGATAACTGCTCCACTTGTTTTTAACAAAACCCAGGCTCACATTGAACTGGTGTTCAGGAATATAGGGGATTGGGTCACCCTTGGAGACGGTACCGAAAAAATCAGTATCAGCAATATCCGAGTCAAATTCGCTATCTATATAGGTGTAATTGAATGACAAGGGGATATTGAAGCTTGCAGTTCTTGTCAGGTCAGTTGTCAGCATCATCTCCAGACCCTGCACAGTTGCAGCATCGCCATTGAATGCGTCACCGATGGTGCAATCGGAACCAGAAGAAGCTGTACACTCTCCCAACAGGTTATCGTAGTCGCTTAGAAAGTAGATAGCTTCACCCTGGAACTTGCCGTTGTTGTAACGAAAGCCAAGTTCGTAATTGATCGCTTCTTCTTCATCGACATCTGGTGAGTTGCTGGGTGCAGTAAACCCCTTGTGTATGCCAGCGACCAGGGTCAATGATTCGCTCAAGCTGTAGAGAATTCCCAGGCCCGGTAGCCAGACTTCAGTGCTGTTGGTGCGGGTATCACGGAGGTTAGAAGCGTCGCGGGAAGCGGGATCATCGGTCCGACCGGCGCGAGTTTCCCATCGAGTGCGTTTTTGGTCGATATCCTCAAAGCGGATCCCGGGTGTGAATACCCATTTGCCTAGCTCAATGCGATCGATGACATGAATCGCCAGCGCTTCTGCTTCCTGCAATCTGTTACCAGCATTGCCAAGTAGTCCCAGGTCGTCCAGTATCAGTTTGCCGTTCTCCTGGTGATAAGTGCTGTTGCGCTGGAGGCGATCTTCCTCGTCCTCGTGAAAGCGTACGCCAATCTCTATATCGTGAGTGACATCGCCAAACTGTAATTGCCAGTCCAGTCCAATCTGAATACCGCGAGAGAAATATTCCCGGTTATTCGAGCGTAACTGAATACTGCCCGGTGCTGTATCCCCGCCGTCGAGTATCGCCTGGAGTTCAGCAGGCGTCTGGTTGCCAAGATCTTCGTCAAGGTTAATTGCGTTAACGACGTTGGACCAACTGGTACGGGAAAATGTCTCGGCGGGATTGCTGCCGTCAAAATCAATACCTTCTGTTTTAAACCAGCCTCGCTCGTGCTCGTTGTTGTAGGCGGTTGCCGTCATTGAAAGAGAGTCGCTGAAACTAAATCGATACCTGAGTATCTGCTGGTCGTGTTCTGTATGAATATTGTCGAGAGCGGATAAGCCGTAGCGACGATGAGCATCGGCTCCGAAATTATTGTCGGTCAGACCCAGGTAACTTTGCTCTGAATCCTGTTCAGCGTACTGGAGTTTCAGCTCAATGCTGTGGCGGTCAGTGCTGTAGGCGAGCTTGATGGTGTAGTCCTCTACGTCAAGCCCCGTGTCTCCGCTGCTTCTGTCGATATCCTGGTAACCATCGGACTGCCATTGATGCGTTTCCAGCAGGAAGCCGAATCCTGAATCAAAAGTGCTTCCGTAGGTGCCATGGATGCGATAGGTCTTGTCTTCGCCGGCTTCGGCTTTTAGCGAGCCTCGTGACGCAGAGGGAATCGGCGTTGAGATCATATTCATCGCACCGCCGATGGTATACGGCCCTTGTTTGATGGCTGCCGGTCCTTTCAGGATCTCGACGCCATGCATTCGCCCGGCGGTTGGGAAATAATAAGCCGATGGAGCTGAATAGGGTGCTGGCGCAATCAGGACGTTATCTTCGAGTAGGGTAATTCTGCCGCTTCGCTCGGTCGCTACTCCTCGAATACTGATGTTAGGTCGCAGGCCATAGCCGTCTTCTATTTGGAGCGAAACGCCAGCTGCCTGGCGAAGAATTCTCTGTATATCAGAATAAGATAATGCTTCGAGTTGCGCCTGGCCAATGTACTGGGCGGCGCCGGAAATCTGTTTCTGGTCGGTGCGTTCACCGACTATGGTGATTTCTTCGAGAAAGTCGTCTGCAATCGCGATTTGCCCATACAGGGCGATTGCGCTGAAGGCCAGAGTTACTGCTGGTTTCACATCGTTTGCCTAACCGGAAAGGTGATCGAGAAGTTAAACTAAATGAGAATCATTATCAAGTGTATAATGAGAACTATTCGCATTATGCTATGCAGGCCTTACAGAGCAAGGACCAGGGTCAGAAACACCGCGAGCCCGGTACCGGTTATGACCAGGGTTGAGAGTCGGAGGGGTGTCGAAGACACGCCTAACCAAAAGCCGCTCAGAACGACGATCAACAGCCCGAGGGCCATCGCTTTTTGCAGGTCTTTAAACAACAGGGGTCCATGGCCCTTGTGTAATTCGACCATGGATTTCTGTAGATCCGGAATGTTTCGCGAGACCGCAACTGTCTCGCCGGACAAGTTGAATTCGTAATGTATCCTTGAGGTCGGCCGGGTAAAAAGTGACGTGCCGGAAACCTTGATGTACTCAAAATCGTGCTCGATGTTGTTGGCCCCAAGTAATTGCCGGACATCTTCTTCGAGTGTGCTCGAATCTATGGAGAGCACCGATGGGCTGGAAATTTCGACAGGTGTGCTTGCGACGGTACCCTTTACGCCCAGTAAATACAGACCACCGGAGGTCGCCATCACGAGAATCATCGGCGCAAAAAAGGCAGCCACGTAAAGATGAATCTTGATCCAGAGTTTACGCACTGAAAATCCTTAATAAAATCAAAGAACGACTCTAGCAAACGTTTTGGAAAACTGCCAAATCGCTGATGGTAAAACCTAATCGTTTCCAAACCTTATTGCAGCACGGGCTTTTGCCCTAGCAATCTCTATTTCCCGGTCTCTGGGCCTGGCATTGGTTTCTTCTTCGCTGGCAGGTGGTTCAAAGTTGTAAAGCGTCTTAATATTTCTGTACAGGGCACCGCTCCATCAGGAATCGACTGATGCCTTGTATGCTAGACTCGCCGGAACGATTTTGAAAGTTCGTTTCTTGGCACCCTCTCCTCATTACCGCTGGTACATCGTTGCATTGACGCTGGTTAACCAGGCGCTGTCAGTCGGAATTCTGGTTTATAGTTTTGCCTTGTTTGTTGTGCCCTGGCTTGAAGAATTCAATGTGAATCGAAGTCAGGTAATGGCGGCTATTTTTATCTTTCAGGTGATTATCGGCATTCTGAGCCCAGTGTTTGGCAGATTGATGGATCAGTATGCTATGCGGTGGCTGGTGGTAACGGGCGGGGCACTTACTGGTGTGGGATTGTGTTTACTGTCGCTAGCCAATTCCTTCTGGCAAATCGCGGTTATTTACGCAACCTTTCTTCCAGTCGGCATGATCTTGTGCGGGACACTTGCGTCCCAGACGATGGTGACTAAATGGTTCACACGCAAGCGTGGATTGGCAATTGGCCTGTCAGCCATGGGTACCTCAATGGGTGGGTTTGTATTCCCCTTGATCACCAGTTCGCTCATTGCACAGTACGAGTGGCAAAGTGCGGTTTTGTACCTGGGATTAATTGTGATGCTTCTGATGATTCCTCTTAACCTGGTCGTTCTTCGTCAGGAGCCACCAAAGGTTGAACTACTGGTCGGTGGAGTGCCTGCACTTGATGCGAGGTCCTGGACTGGACGGGAGATCCTGACATCAAAAAAATTCTGGATACCGGTTATCGGTCTGGTCCCCATCAACGCTGCGTTTGGAGGCGTGCAGTTTAATCTGGGCGCTTATGTATCAGACCTGGGTATGACGCAAGACGTGGCAGCGCAACTGATTGCGATCACATCTTTGTCAATGATTGTAGGGAAATTTTTTTTTGGCAGCCTTGGAGATCGAATTGATCACAGAAAGCTCTACTGGCTGATGGCTTGCCTGTTGGTATTATCGCTGCAGTTTTTCGAGGGCTCTCCAGACAAATTCGAACTGATGGTAGCGGCATGCCTGCAGGGGCTGGCTACAGGTGGGGTTATGCCGATGATGGGCATTATGTATGCGAGCCGGTTTGGGACCTCCTCTTTCGGTCGGGTACTGGGGCTGGTCAACCTGGTCCTGATGGCAGGAAGTTTTGGATCCATTTTCTCGGGATGGGTTTTTGATATGACCCAGTCCTACGACATTGCCTTCTGGTTTTTTTCCGGCTGTCTGCCTCCTTGCATGCTGGTCATGTATTTTCTTCCCGACGTTGAAAATGCTGATTGATCTGTATCTGGCTATGGTCTGGTCAATAAGGTGGTAGTGGCCGAGGAATTTAAGGCCACCGTAGATCAATGGGCGAACAAGATAGCGGCGAATGCGTCGCTAGCCATTGGTGAACTAAAACGCCTGTTCAGACATGGTTTGACCCAGGACTTTGAAAGCCATTCGCACCATGTGCTCGTGTCTGTGTTGAACCTGTTCAAGTCTGAAGACTGCAAAGAAGGAGTTCAGTCTTTTGCGACCCGCCGACAGCCTGAGTTCAAGGGCCGGTAATGATGGCTCAAGCCGCCTGGCGGTCAGAAAGCGTAGCTTAGCGCATGCTTTCTGACATCGGTTCTGGTTGAGTCACAGGATGCCAGTTCAGACTGTTTGAATACATAGATGTTCGAGCTTTCATCCTCCTTTTGCACAACGATTGAGATCCTTTCATCATCTGGAATACTACGCATCGTATTCCCGTAATCGCAGAAGGTGTTAAGCACCAGGGTTTCGATTTTTTCGAAATGCTGGCGTTTTTGTTCTTCGCGTTCTGCATGCCGGGCTTCCAATGCCTGCGTTCGTTTTTCGATGCGCTTATTCATGCTGCCCCTGATCTTCTCTTCTGCCTGGGCTAATTTTTCGATTTCAGTTTCAATTTCAGCTTCTCTGGATACGAGATCCTCCATTTCGTTCTCTTCCGCGTGAATGGCTTCGATCTCTATTTCACGTAGCGCTCTTTGGCGCTCGCGTAGTTCTGAGTGCGCTTTCCTAAGTTCCTGTCTTACTTCCCGGAGACCGTGTTCTACTTCCCGACTTATGCTGGACCAGTCACTTCCATCGGTGATGATCTGAAGTGCTCGGAAATCTTCATAATCCAGGTCGAATTGAACCTCAGCGAGTATTTCTTCAACCATCCCCGGAATGGCCGCCATACCTTCGGCAAATACTTCGATATGGTGCGGCCCAGACTCCATGCCAAAAACGCGGTTGTGCCGACCTGACGGGTTGACATTAAAAACGATACCCTGCTCGGCGAGATAGTGTCCTGTAACCCGGACGTTACAGTTATGACAATCCTCATTGTTGTCGAACGATGATTTAACAATGCCGATCATGACGTTAATGTCTCTGCGAATTCGATCATAGTCCGGCGCGGCAAAGGAATATGCTGCGATGCTCGATGCCGTGATTAAGGTCACGGCATTAATCACCAGGTTTCTTCGACTAATTTTGTGCTGTAGTTTCATGTCACTCCTCTCTACATATCGTTGCCGCGCCGGAAATTAGCCTCCTGAAGCGCGGTGTTAAGTTGTCTAATGTCTCTTCCATCTTCTACCTGGCGGGCCAATATGTACTTCAGGTTTTCTTCTGCTTGCTGATGTTGCAGGGCCTGGGTGGCATTCCAATAGGACACCAGGGTGCCAAAATCTTCTCGTCGTTCCTGACGACTTGCTTCAAGCACAGAGCGAAGTACCAGCTGATTGCTGGCGACTTGCTGTGCTGTGAGCCGCAGGAATCTTTGATTGAATGAGCTGTCCTGTTTTACCTGCAGCTCTTCAAGCGTTGATCCAGAAACATATCCTGAACCGCCCATTTTTAAGGCAATTCCGTCTTCATTCGTGATGACGCGCGTGTCTGTTATCACTATAACCAGCGCAAGTACTGAAGCTGCAACAGCGAATATCTGGGGGAACTGCCACTGGCGGCTGGGAAAAAGGTGGTTTGACCGGTCCCAGGCACGAACAGGTTCATCCTGCCATCGACTGCTGACCAGATTCATTTGCCATATGTCATTTAAAAGGCTTGAGCATTCACTGCAGTTTTTCAAATGCGCATCGACACGGGTTGCAACACTTGATTCAAGCCTGCCTTCCTGAAAATCAAATAGCAGACCTTCGCAGCCTTCACAGTTCATTTCATTACTCATCTGGTCACTCCTCTAGCAGGCAATTGCCCTGGCTTCATGGGACCCGCGTAGCTTTTTTAGAGCCGCGTATAAGCGGGATTTAGCTGTGTTAGAGCTGATTCCCAACTGCCCGGCAATTTCTTCAAACGTAAAATTCTGGAAAAACTTCAATTCAATCACCTGCCTTTGATCGTTCGGTAGTCGAGCCAGTAGCCCGATAATCGCGCGGTTGGACCGTGCGTTCTCAAAGCCCGATGCCGGGTTATTGTTTCTATCTGCATCTGGCAGCTCCTCAAATTCCAGGATTTGCGGTTTTTTGCGCCTTAGGTGATCCGTGCAACGAAAGGTCGCTATGCGAAAAACCCAGGCGCCAAAAGGAGCGTCACCCCGAAAGTTCTCAAGATTTCGGTATACCGAAAGCAGTACATCCTGTAACAGGTCCATTGCGTCATCGGCATTGCCCACCATTCTGAGCGCATGGTTATAAAGGCGCTTCTCGTACCGTTTGACCAGAGACAGCCACGCTCTCTCCGAGCCTTCCAGGGCACTTTTTATTAATTGCTCGTCGCTTTTTCTACCGATCATGCAAAGAAACTCTGCTACTCGGACAATTAGACGATAGGAAGCAGAAAATAGTTTGGTTTTTGTATAAAAATTAACTTTTAAAGAGGACAGCCTGGTTTTAGGGGGTGAAGGACGCGGTTAGAACAGTGTTAGCTGCTCGTTTATTTTTTTGAACTTCGAAAAATCGAGTTGTGTGTCACTCTCCTCGAAACCCAGTTTTTTTGCGGTGATCTGCCAGCGTGAATGTATCAAATCGGCGAAATGTCCGGTTCCTGTCATTCTTTCCCCGAATACGCTTCTGTAGTCCAGGCCTCCTCTGCTCTGGCGGATGATGTTCATCACCTTATTGGCTCGTTCCGGGAAATGGACAGAGAGCCATTCACGAAACATGACGGCTACCTCCCTTGGCAGTCGCAATAAGATATATCTGGAAGAAACTGCGCCTGCTTCTTTACCCGCAACAAGTATTGATTCCAGTTCGTGATCGTTGATGCAGGGAATGACCGGTGCGACAAGAAGCGTCACGCTGATATTGGCCGAGGCGAGAGATTCAATAGCTTCGAGCCGGACCCTTCCCGACGGTGCCCGGGGTTCCAGAATTCTTTTCAGATTGTTGTCTAAGGTGGTTACGCTCACTGCCACACTACACAGGTTTTTTTCTGCGAGCGGTACCAGCAGATCGAGGTCCCGGAGAATCTGGTTGCTCTTTGTGATGATTGAGAATGGGTGTTCAAACTCAGCCAGCACTTCGATGATTGATCGAGTGATTCCGAGTTTCAATTCCGCTGGTTGATAGGGATCGGTGTTTGCGCCAATGCAAAGGGACTTTGGCACATAGCCGGGTTGGGAAAGTTTCTCACGCAGTAGTTTTGCGGCATTGGGTTTCGTGATGATTTTGGTTTCGAAATCAAGACCTGGCGATAGATCCCAATAAGCGTGACTTGGCCTGGCGTAGCAGTAGATACATCCGTGTTCGCAGCCGCGATAGGGGTTTATGGATTGATCGAAAGGGATGTCAGGGGAATTATTGGTGCTAATGATAGTCTTGGATATCTCTTTGAGCAGAATCGTTTTGGGCGCTGGCTCATCGTCTTCGTTGACCCTCCAGCCGTCATCAACAGGCTCACAGGTTCTTGTATCAAAGCGGTTGTGCGGGTTCGATATTGCGCCTCGGCCCTTTATCGGGGTCATCGGGGCTTGTTGATCTTCTGCAGGATCCCATTCCATATGCATGACAATATACTGTATATAAATACAGTATAATAGAGCGCCATAAAAAAACCAGTGCAAAAGAAGTATAAAAAGATTGTATGAGCTGGCATCACCTCTTCAAGATATGGTTTCAGGTTTGTGAACTCTGCTACACTTTCTGTTAACAAAATTCCCAGGAGGCTCCGTTATGGCCCAGGCACACGATCACGAAATAGTTTCAATTTATCCATTCACTGACGAGGAAATTGATCAGTTAATGAACAATTCGGTCGAGTGCGTGCTGATGTGGGCAACCAAGGATGGTTGGCCGGTAGGCGTCACACATGCATTTGTCTGGCACGAGGGGAAAATCTGGATTACGTTTTCGGAACATCGCCATAGAACTGTAGCCATAAGGCGGGATAATCGTGTATCCGTTAATGTCAGCGCAATGGGTTATGGTCCTAATGCAACCGCCGACCTTCCCGGTGGCGCTATCACCTTCAAGGGTACGGGTGAGTTCTTTGAGGATGAAGAGACGAAAAAGTGGTTCTACGAGGCGCTTGCTAAAAAACTCAACCCAAAAAGCGAAGAGGGCAAAGAGTTTTTCTTTAATCTGCTCAACTCACCACTGCGAATTGTTCTTGCCGTGACACCTACCAAAAAGATCATGTACAACGCCACGAAAGCGGGTGCACACATGGCCGGCGCGATTGATGAGAGCGAGTTGGGTGAGCGTATGGATGTTGATATCACCCGAATGAATAAACTCAGAAAAGAAAAAGGCCTGCCGCCTCGATAAGGATCAGCTGCGGTCGGCTGGCTGTAGTGACGGGCAATATCCCATTACCCATGATTGATTAACAGTAAAACTGTGCGCGCTTGTCGCGTACATCCTGCTGGGACTGTTTGCACTGCGCAGGGCGAGGACCAGGGCTGTTCGTATTGCTTGCTTCATTGGGACGCTCGGCATGTTCGGCTTTATGGTCAGTGTCGCACTTACCCGGCACCCTTTTGGGGTATTTTCGATTCTCTAACCCGGCCGATTAATCAGAGCTTTCCTGGCAGCCTGCTAGGGCCGAATTTCATAAAAGGCGTTGAATATATCGCCTTCGAACGGGATGGTTTTGAATTGGCTGAAACCCGCCTCCCCAGTCATTTCCCTGGCCTTTTGTTCGTGAAATCCAAGCGTGCCCAGACCAGCACCATCAGGAGTCGACAAACCCGCTGACATGCATACGAGTACTGAGAAAGAATAGGCCAGTGTCGCCATCGGATTGTCATTCAGGTTCTCCGCAAAAGTAGGCAGGCCTTTTACGTCAGCACACAACCATGCGCCATCGCCTTTCAGTGATTGGTAGATCGCGTTGATGAGTTGCATGGGATGGGTTGAATCGTGAATGACGTCAAAGGTGGTAATAAGATCAAAACTGCCATCATTGGGCAGCGGGTGTTCAATAGGATTAAGCAGCGTAACGTTGGTGATGCCCGCAGCGTTTATGTTATTGCGGGCACGGTTAAGTGCATGCAGACTGATATCAAAACCAACAAACTCGCTTTGGGGAAATGCTTTTGCCATTTCTATCGTCGACGTGGCACCACCACATCCCACATCGGCCACTTTTGCACCGGCCTCTAACTTATCCGTAATGCCATCCATCTGGGGTAACAAATCCGGGACCAGGAGCTTTTTCTGGAATCTGCTGCTCATCCGTTCTATGCCGCAGGCGCAGTTTTCGCCTTTGTCATCAAAACTCTGTCCGAGTCCGGTACGGAAACTCTCGGGCAGGCCATCTACCGTGTCGTAAATTGCCACCACAGATTGGAACATGCCGCCCAGGTAGGCCGGGTGTTCTTCATCAGCCAGGACAGCTTTACCTTCCCTGGACAGCCCAAAACGGTTGTCAACTTCCTGATATTCGATCTGTTTCATACATGCCTGCTGGTACAACCATTCCCGGACCCAGCGTTCCTGGAGATTGGTCGCGGCGCTGAGTTCATCGCTATTCATTGGTCCGGACGCAGCAAGCGCTTTGTACAGGCCGAGTTGATCGCCGATCAGTGTCAATGCACAGTTGAGTCCTCCTGTGATGCTTTGCGACACCTGGCCGGTAAATGCGCGTAGTGCTTCGGGATCGTTTTCTGACATCGTGTTCGCCTTCCTGGGAATATCAAATAGTGAAAGCGTTGAGGTTAACGTTTTATGGCCGGCTTTAGCTAGAGAGGCTTTTTATGCGGTCCTTCACGAATCGCTTTTCGCTTTCGTTTTGAGTCAATGTCATTGCTTGCTCCAGGTCTTGCCGACTGGATGCGTGATCGCCGGTTCGTGCATGGAACTCTGCGCGCGCACAGTAAAAAGGGAAGTAGTTTTGCAATTGAGGTGCAATGGACGCTAGCTCATTGAGGGCCTGTGAGACGTTGCCGGTCATGGCAACGGCTACTGCATAGTTAAGATGCAGCACCTGGGTATATTCGAGTTCTAGCAGCCTTTGATACAGCGGGGAAATCTGTTTCCAATCGGTGTCTGTAGGGCGGCCAGCCTGAACGTGCAGTGCCGCGATCGATGCCTCGACTTGATAGCGCCCAGGCGGTTGGTGTAAATACAAAGCTTTGTCGAGTAGGGCGCTGGCGTGGGCAATGGCTCGACCATTCCATTGTGACCTGTCCTGTTGGTCGAGCAGTATCAGATCGCCTGCGTCTGTTGTCCTGGCATCACTTCGGGAATCCTGAAACAACATCAATGCCAACAATGACATGAGCTCAGCCTCAAGTCGGGCAAATTCGTTGTCCACCGGATCGCCCACGTCGAACATTATACCGCCCAGTGCACTTAGAGAAGCGGCTATCCAGATTGCCGCAATAACCGTTGCAGTTGCTTGTAGTTTTTTGGGGACTCTTACTCCCTGACGCAAGGCGAGCATCCTTAAACCGTTGGTAGCGTGGTAAAAACCTGCGAGCGCCAGGAGAAAATAGTAGGGGTAGAAGAGTGCCGGGAAGTACCAGAGAGAGAAGGCGAGCCCCTCGAATTCCGGGAAGATTCCGAAGAAAAATGAGGCTCCTCTAACGACGACAATGTGCCGATGATAAACAACAGAAGAAGACAGCCAGCCCAGCTATGCAATCGAGAGTGCCATGGTCTCTGATGGGTGGCAGGATTGCTTCGGCGAAGCAAAAACAGCCAGATACCTGCAATTGCGCGGGCGATCAGCGGCCCTAGAACAATCAACAATTCAATCACTGGTTGTTGGTAGAATTTTCGAATCGTTTGCTGGTAGCCGTTAAATATTTCTATACCCAGAGGTGCCAGGGCGATATTGCTCAAGTGGAGCAAAACAAAGATCGCAAACAACGACCCGGCAATGGCCTGGGCCCGGCGTAACCTGGATTCAATTTTAGGTGTGTCCCAGGTGGTGGTTGCAGTAGTTTCTGACATCAATGATCTCTCATATTTCAGTGCTATGAGAAGAAGACGAACCAGTAGTCAATTGTGTGACAGATCAGGAAAATGTTCGGCTCTTAATCTGAGGTGTTGTCTCTATTGTCTTCGAACGCCGCAGCGATAGCAGCGATAAGCGCGTCATCATAGGGTTTACCAATCAATGACAATCCAATCGGTAGGCCGCGAATGTCGCCCATAGGCACAGTGATATGCGGGTTTCCGGCAACCGCAGGGAAACTCGTTATAGAGGGACCATGAAAGGAGTCGCCGTTAACATCATCAATGATCCAGGCTGGACCTGTCGTTATTCCGACTAATACATCCAGCTTGTGTCCGTCGAACAAAGCGTCCAGGCCGTCGTCCCTGGATGCCTTTTTAATGGCAGCAAGTTTGTTCTGGTATTCCGATTCGGTTAGCGGCGATGCTTGAGCTGTAGTAAAGATAGATTGATCAAATAATGAAAGTTCCAGTTCTGAAGATTCGTTAAAGTCGATCAGGGCAGCAAGGCTCAGTGTATTTAGCTTGTTAGGTAGTGAAGCCAGGTAGGCGTTCAATTGAATTTTAAATTCGTAGAGTAAAACATTGAATGCATCATCTGAAAAATCTTTATAGGGAGTGAGTCGTAGTCCGGGGATGATTTCTGCACCAAGAGATTGCAGCGTTTCCAGACTAGCATCGAGCAACACATCGCGGCGCTTGTCGAAACCCTGGGTGTTGGCGATGACGCCGATCCGGATATCTTTGAGGTTCTCCAGTGATTTGAATGACGAAAGGCTCTGCCGGACTTTTTCTGCCTCTGGATGTGCATCATCGATCATGACCGACAGTGCCAGGGCGGCATCTCTTACGGTGGACGCGATGGGCCCAGCCGTATCCTGGGTTGCCGCTAACGGCACAATGCCATTGCCGGAGATTAAGCCGTGGGTTGGTTTGATACCGACAACACCGTTCAAGGATGCCGGACAAATCACGGACCCATCGGTTTCACTGCCGATAGCAATAGGGACATAGCCTAACGCGACAGCAACCGCCGACCCGGAACTGGACCCACAGGCGGAACGACTTGTGTCATGTGCGTTGCGAGTCTGGCCACCCACGCCACTCCAGCCTGATAGTGAATGCCTGGAGCGGAAATTCGCCCATTCACTGAGGTTGGCTTTCCCCAGGATAATGGCCCCGGCCTTGCGCAGTCGCGTGATCAAATCAGCATCTCTACCGGTATGGTTCTCGGCCAGTGCCAGGGATCCGGCTGTGGTCGGCCATTCGATTGTTTCGATGTTGTCTTTTATCAGAATAGGCACCGCTGCAAGCGGCAATGATGCCCGCTCCGATTGAGGCAGATCGTCAAGTGCCTTTGCTGCAGCCAATACAGCTTCACCGCCGCTAACAATCACCGCATGATAGTCATGATCGTTGCTGCCAATGCGTGCAAGCGCTTGCTCCGTTATTGCGGTTGCTGTTGTGCCGTCGAGAAACTGCTGTTTGATGTCTGAGGAAGTCATTGATGCTGCCATGGAGCCAAGGTTAACGTTCAGGATGATGCAGACGAGAATTGATACCCGGATTTTCATTCTGACGCCTTCAGCTAGATGTAGAATATCGCCTGCAGTATAGCCTGCGAGCTACGGCTTGTGCGTAACACTTGGAAGCCTGGAAAACGCGTGCCTTGTAGTGAAATTCAGGCTATTTCGAATCCAAAACGTCTGCCAGACGTTCTCCAAGAATACCGCTGATATTGAAGTTCAGCTTCGCGACAATATTGGGGAAAAATTTGAGATCCTTCTGCATTCGCTGGTATTCGAAATTGAGGGCTGTGACAGGGGTGGCAGCAATGACATCGGCGGTTCGCTCTATTGCCCTGATGTAGCCGACCTCACCGAAGACCTCCCCGGGCTTCAACTCTGCAAGAATTCGTGTCTGGTCGCCATCGTTTCGCTGGACGGTCGCGTTGCCTTCCAGAATCATATACATGTTTCTACCTATATCACCCTGGATGACGAGCTTTCCTCCAGCTTCGAAATGGTGAATCTCAGAGATCAGTATGGCTTTCTTACGCTCGTAATTTGTCATACCAATGAGAAGAGGGCTCTTTTCCAAAACTTCTTTGTCGACGTGCATCGCAATGATTTGATACAGACCGACTAATCTGACTCGCGTCATGATGATCGGCGTGATCAATAGGTTGGCAAAAATGGAAATCAACATGGTTGCTGCTGCCAGCGCGCCAAACTGCGCGACGATCGTGAAGTTTGAGAAGAGTAATATGCCAA
>JGI26061J44794_1000263_pt1 | contig 24906 bp, 29 predicted proteins | sample MarorgKNORR_S2LV_5_FD_44794 | JGI IMG/M metagenome (IMG submission 44794) | reverse complement strand
CCGAGCGCGGGATCCTTGACGGCGTGGCCACGGTCGTGGCCGAGGCTGGAGCCGACCTGGCCGACCTGGACACGTTCATCCACGGCACGACGCTGGCCACTAACGCCCTGATATCGCGCACCGGGGCCCGCACCGCCCTGGTCACCACATCGGGCTTCCGGGACACCATCGAGATGCGGACCGAGAGCCGCTTCGAGCAGTACGACCTGAACCTCGTGCTTCCCACCCCCCTCATAGAGCGGAGGGACCGCCACGTCCTGGCCGAACGCATCAGCGTCGACGGACGGGTCCTGCGACCGTTCGACGAGACCGAGGCCCGCGCCCTCGTCGACCACCTGGCTGACCGCGCCGACGACGAGGCCTACGAGGCCGTCGCCATCGGGTTCATCCACTCCTACGTGGACGGCACACACGAACGGCGGTTCCGTGACCTGCTCCTCGAGCGGCTGCCCGACGTGGCCGTGTCGATCAGTTCAGAGGTCTCGCCCCAGATGCGGGAGTTCGAACGCTTCAACACGGTGTGCGCCAACGCCTACGTACAGCCGCTCATGGCCTCCTACCTGCATGAGCTGGACGAGCAGCTGCAGGCCAGGGGTGCCCGCTGTCCCGTCTACCTGATCCACTCAGGTGGCGGCCTGATGAGCGTTGACAGCGCCGTGCGGTTCCCGGTGCGCCTCGTGGAGTCAGGCCCTGCGGGAGGCGCCATCTTCGCCGCCGACATCGCAGCCCGTCACGGCCTCGACGCCGTGCTGAGCTACGACATGGGTGGCACCACCGCCAAGATCTGCCTCATCGAGGACCACACCCCCAGCACGGCCAAGACCTTCGAGGTGGCCCGCACCCACCGCTTCACCAAGGGCAGCGGCATGCCCATCTCCATCCCTGTCATCGAGATGATCGAGATCGGGGCCGGTGGCGGTTCCATCGCCGGGGTCGACGTGCTCGGCCAGATCCGGGTAGGCCCACTCAGCGCCGGATCCGAGCCCGGGCCCGCCTCCTACGGGCTGGGCGGAATCCGACCCACCGTGACCGACGCCGACCTGGTCCTGGGCCGACTCTCGGCCGACACCTTCGGCGCTCCCGGAATCGACCTGTCAGACGAGGCGGCCCGTGCTGCCCTGTCATCAGACGTCGCCGGGGTCCTGGACCTGGACGCCGACGAGGCGGCGGCCGGCGTGGCCGAGGTGGTCGACGAGAACATGGCCAACGCGGCCAGGGTCCACGCCGTCGAGAACGGCAAGGACGTGGCGAAGTACACGATGATCGCCTTCGGTGGCGGCGCCCCGCTCCACGCCGGGNGGCTCTGCGACAAGCTGGACGTGGACGAGCTGCTGGTGCCGCCGGGTGCCAGCGTGGGCTCGGCCATCGGCTTCCTACGGGCCCCGTTCGCCTACGAGGCACTACGCAGCCACCACGTGTCGGCCGAAGAGTTCGACGCCGAGACGGTCAACCGGCTGCTGTCGGACATGACCGCCGAGGCCACGAGCTTCGTCACAGCGGCACTGGCCGCCGGCGATGATGCNGGAGAACCGNCGGTACTGGAGACCGAGCGGTGTGNCTTCATGCGCTACGCCGGTCAGGGCTGGGAGATCCCGGTCCGCCTCGAGGGCGGGCCCTTCGACCACCTGGGCGGCGAGCTGCTGGCCAACAGGTTCGAGAAGGCCTACGAGGAGTTCTTCGGGCGGGCCATTGCAGGGCTGGCCGTCGAAGCCATCGGCTGGTCGGTGCGGGTCTCCACACGGCGGCCGGAGGTCGAACGGGTGGCACGCCTCGAGGCGGCCCGAGAGGTGGCGATCCAGCGCACCCGGCCCGTGCANGACGCCGGAACCGACTCCGTCGTGGAGGCGGCTGTCGTGGAACGCGAAGCCCTTTCGCCCGGCGACCGGGTGGGTGGGCCGGCGGTCATCGTCGAACCCCAGACCACCACCTGGGTGTCATCCAACCGCCAGGCGGTCGTCCAGGCCGACGGNTGCCTCCTCATCACCCGCAGCGACGCCGAGGGATCCAGCCGATGAGCGAGCTTCGCAACCAGGTCATGTGGAACCGCCTCATCTCCATCGTGGAGGAACAGGCCCTGGCCCTCGTGCGCACGGCGTTCTCAACCAGCGTGCGGGAAGCGGGCGACCTCTCGGCAGGGGTCTACGACGCCGAGGGCCGGATGATCGCCCAGGCGGTGACCGGCACGCCGGGACACGTCAACACCATGGCGGCGGCCGTGGCCAACTTCATCGAGGACATTGGCCCGCATCGCATCTACGAGGGCGACTCGTACATAACGAACGACCCGTGGAAGGGCACCGGACACCTCCATGACTTCACGGTGGTCAACCCGGTGTTCCGCAACGGCACCCTGGTCGCCTTCTTCGCATGCACCGCCCACGTGGTCGACGTGGGTGGCCGCGGCTACGGGCCTGACGCCACCGAGGTGTACGAGGAGGGCCTGTTCGTCCCGATCATGAAGTTCGCCGAGCGGGGCGTGGTCAACGAGGACCTCCTCAACATCGTGCGCCACAACGTGCGGGAGGCCGGCCAGGTGGTCGGCGACCTCTACTCCCTGTCGGGCTGCAACGACACCGGCATCCGACGCCTGCACGCCATGCTGGACGAGTTCGAGCTGGACGACCTGGCCGACCTGGCCGCCTTCGTCTTCGACCGGACCGACACCGCCACCCGGGAGCGCATCCGGGCCCTACCGGTTGGCACCTACACCAACGAGATGCGGGTCGACGGGTACAACGACTCCGTGGACCTGGTGGTGACGCTCACCGTCACAGACGACGGCGCCCACGCCGACTTCGCCGGCACGTCAGCCACGTGTGCCCACGGCGTGAACGTGCCGCTCACCTACGCCCACGCCTACTTCTCCTACGCCATGCTGGTGGCCCTGGCGCCCGAGATGCCGTCGAACCACGCATCGCTGGCCGTGTTCACCGTCAGCGCACCAGAAGGCTGCATCCTCAACGCCAAGCACCCGGAACCGGTGGCGGTACGCCACGTCATCGGCCACTTCGTGACCGACCTGTGCCTCGGAGCCATCGCCGATGCCCTCCCCGACATCGTGCCGGCCGAGGGGGCCGGCGCACTCTGGAACTTCCAGGTGAGTGCCCGGGCGACCGACCCCACCTCGGGACTGCCGCCCCGGGAAATCCTCATGTTCAACAGCGGCGGCACCGGTGCACGACCCACGCTGGACGGCCTGAACGCCACGGCGTTCCCGAGCGGCGTGCGAACCATGCCCGCCGAGGCCACAGAGCAGGCCGGTCCCATCGTCGTGTGGCGCAAGGAACTGCGTCCCGACTCCGGCGGGCCGGGTCGAAGGCGGGGTGGGCTGGGCCAGGTGATCGAGCTGGGTCCGACCGAGGGGTACGAGTTCGCCTTCTCGTGCATGTTCGACCGGGTCGAGAACCCAGCGCGGGGCCGCCACGGCGGCGGCGATGGCGCCACGGGACGGGTGTACCTGGACGACGGCACGCCATTTGACGCCAAGGGGAAGCAGATGGTCCCCGAGGGCCGGACCCTCATCCTGGAACTCCCGGGTGGCGGCGGCTTCGGCGACCCGGACGAACGGGACCCCGAGGACGTGATCCGCGACCACAGGCAGGGCTACGTCAGTTGAGCGGTCCCGCCCGCACCTCCTACGACACGGTCATCATCGGTGGAGCCGTCATGGGCAGCTCGCTGGCCTACTGGCTGTCGGAGAACCCCGACCACGACGGCACGGTGCTGGTCGTCGAGCCGGACCCCACCTACGAGAAGTCCTCCACGACGCTGTCGGAGGCCAGCATCCGCCACCAGTTCTCCGAACCGGTGAACATCCGGCTGTCGATGTTCGCCACCGAGTTCTTCGCCGACTTCCACCAGAACGTCCAGGTCGACGACGAGGCCCCGAGTCTCTGCTTCCGGGAGACCGGCTACCTGTTCCTGGCCACCGACGACGGCATGGACGTCCTGCGGGAGAACCACGAGGTGCAGCGGTCCTGCGGTGCCGAGGTGGCCCTGCTGACCCGCGGCGAGCTGGCCGCCCGGTTCCCGTACATGTACGTCGACGACCTGGCCGGTGCCAGCCTGGGCCTGCGGCACGAGGGCACGCTTGACGCCTACTGCCTGATGCGGGGCTTCCAGCAGCGGGCACGCCACAACGGCGTGGAGTACCTCACCGACCGGGTGGTGGACCTGAGGCTCGCCGGAGCCGACGATGGTGGGCACCTCGTCACCCACGTGGAGTTGGCGTCGGGCGACGTGGTGTCCTGTGGTCGGGTGGTGAACTGTGCCGGGCCGAGGGGCCGGTGGATAGCCGAGATGGCCGGCCTGGAACTTCCCGTCGAACCACGGATCCGCGCCGCCTTCGTCTTCGCCTGCCGCGAGGCCCTGGACGGGCCGACCCTGCCGCTCACGATCGACACCACCGGCGTCCACGTCCGGACCGAACCACCCCACTACCTGGCGGGAGCACCCCCGCTGGACGACGTGGAGGTGGACCCGGACGACTTCGCGGTCCGCCACGACCAGTGGGAGGAGGTCATCTGGCCTGCGCTGGCCCACCGGATCCCCGCCTTTGAGCGGATCGGTGTGACCCACTCATGGGCCGGCCACTACGCCTACAACACGCTGGACCACAATGCCGTGGTCGGACCGGCCGATGCCGTGCCCAACTTCTACTTCTGCAACGGCTTCAGCGGCCACGGGTTCCAGCAGAGCGCAGGCGTGGGTCGGGGCCTCAGCGAGCTCATCACCTACGGCGAATACCGCACCCTGGACCTGGCCGAGTTGGGCCACGACCGCATAGTGCGAGGCGAACCCTTCCTGGAAAAGGCCATCATCTGAGCCGACCCGACGTCGAGTGGCGCCAGTCGTGGCTTGCCCACCGGGGGCGAGGATCTCCGGCACCATTGCCGCCATGGAGTTGGCAGGAACCTGGATATCAGCAGTTGCGCTGGCAACCCTGTTCGTCGCCTGCGGTGGCAGTCCCACGCCACCAACGGCCGCCGCCGGTGGGACCGTCCGTGTGACCTGCCATGGAAGGACCTGAGATCCCCTACCCTTCNTCGGGCATGTCCCTCCCAGCCTCCGCGCGCGCTCTCGTCATCGGAGGTACCGGCCCCACAGGGCCGGCCATCGTGAACGGGCTGGAACACCGGGGCCTCACCGTCACGCTCTTCCACACCGGACGCCACGAGGTCGACGAGGTTGCCCATGTCGAGCACCTGCACGGTGACCCGTTCTCGGCCGAAGGGGTGGCCGAGGCCCTCTCGGGCCGAACGTTCGACGTGGTGGTGGCCTGCTACGGACGCCTCCGGGCCATTGCCGAGGTCCTCTCCGGCCGCTGTGACCGGTTCGTGAGCGTGGGAGGTACGCCCGCCTACCGGGGCTACTTCGACCCGACCCGATTCGATCCTCCGGGCCTACCCATCCCGACCGCCGAGGACGCCCCACGCTCCACCCAGGACGACGACGGCAAGAGCTACAGAGTGGCCCGCACCGAGGACCTCCTGTTCGCNCACCAGCCCTCGGCCACCCACCTGCGGTACCCGTTCGTGTACGGCCCCCGCCAGATTGCACCGCTGGACTGGTGCATCGTGCGACGTGTCCTCGACCGTCGGCCGGCCATCATCCTGCCCGACGCCGGCCTGGCCGCGGAGACCCGGTCGTTCAGCGAGAACGCAGCCCACACGGTCCTGCTGGCCGTGGACCAGCCGACAGCCTGTGGTCGGGTGTTCAACGTGGGTGACGAAGAGGCTCTCACGGTGGCCCAGAGGGTGAGCCTGATCTGCGCCGAGCTGGGCCATGAGATGGAGACCGTGGGGATGCCCACCGACCTGGCCCTCCCGGCCAGACCGCTCATGATGCAGGCCGAACCGGGCCACCGCATCCTCGACCTGTCGGCCACCCGGGAGGTACTCGGATACCGCGACCTTGTGCCGGCACGTCGGGCGACGGGGCTGGCAGCCCGATGGCTGGCCGACAACCCGCTGGAGCCTGGCGGTTCGGCCGAGCAGGTGCTGGAAGACCCGTTCGACTACGAGCGGGAGGACCGGCTGCTGGACTGGTGGTGGTCGGCGACCTCCGACCCTCCGAAACTCGACTACCCGGTCGAGCCCGGCTTCGGCATCTACTACAGCGGGCCGGGGACCAGCCGTCGACGTACCGACGAGCGCATCTGACGCGGTAGGCCTCCGGTCGGGAGCCGACCCGGCTTGCCCGGCCGGTCAGAACGGGGCACGAACCGTGCGGGCTGGCGCCACCACGAGGATGGGCCCGGGCGTTGCCTCTCCAGCCCGAGGCCAGCGGCAGCACCCATGGCCGCCCGCTCCGTCGGGCATCCCAGGTGCAGAGGCGCGACGATGGGGTGGTGGACCAGGATCTCGGAACGGACCGACATGCCGGCGCCCGGCGGCGCATGGTGGAGGTGGACCTGGCGGGACGGGACATCGTCGACCCCCGGGTACTCACCGCCATGGGACTGGTCCCCCGGCACCTCTTCGTGGACGACACCCGGGTCGGGCAGGCGTATGAGGATCGGGCGCTTCCAATCGGCCGGGGCCAGACGATCTCCCAGCCCTACATCGTCGCCTTCACCATCCAGGCGCTCAGCGTGGCCCAAGGGGACCGGGTCCTCGAGGTGGGCACGGGTTCTGGCTATGCCGCGGCGGTGCTGGCCGAGATGGGTGCTGCCGTCGTCACCGTGGAACGTGACCCGGACCTGGCCTCCACGGCCCGGAGCCGCCTGGACGCCCTGGGGTACGGCCAGGTCGAGGTGATTCGTGGCGACGGAAGCATGGGCCGTCTGGACCGGGCTCCCTTCGACGCGATCACGGTCGCAGCGGCTGCGCCGTCCGTCCCGGAGCCGCTGGTCACCCAGTTGCGGGTCGGCGGTCGGCTGGTGGTCCCGGTCGGCGGCCGTCGATCCGGCCAGAACCTGATCCGGGTCGTCCGAACCGGGGAAGGCACCGAGGTCGAGGACCTACTCCAGGTGGCGTTCGTCCCGCTCGTCGGCCAGGCCGGCTGGTCCGATTCTCAGATCGGCCCGAGGCGGGGTGCCCTGCGGCGGAACCACCCCCGGTAGGCGATTGCGACCATGACCGCCACCCCGATGCGCAGGACCGTCGTGAACTCTTCCGGGTAGACGACGCCCTCCAGGTAGCGGTCTATGAACCCGAACTCTCCTGTCTCGCTCCGCAGGCGGCGCTCGATGCCGGTGAGCGGACACGGGAAGCCGATGAGGACTATTCCCAGGGCCCAGGCGACGGCGACGAGGTGCGGGTATATGGCCCTCGGCCAGCGCCACGCCAGGAACCCGCCGACCACCAGGTACACCAGGTAGCCGAAGTGGGTGGCCATCACGCCGTCGGCGAGCAGTCGGTGCAGCATTGGCCCCCTCACTGTCTGAACGTGTTGCCCAACGGTAGCGTCCGCGGGATTTCAGGTGGGGCTGCGGAACCGTTCCGGGTGGACATCGGCGAGCACCAACCCGGTGTCTGCGACATGGTCGTACGGCTCGCCACCAACTCGAACCACCTGTGAACCGGCGAAGGGACCACAGACGCCTCGTGCGGACCTCACAGCCCAATGGGCATCGCCGCCTGGATCAGCTGCCCGGTGGACGGTAGGTAACACCTGCCGCGATCTCCGCGGCAGCATCGAGTTCCTCAGGAGTGATCAGGGGCGTGAGGCGGACGTTGACCATCCCGGTGGAAGAAACAGCGAGGCTCACCGCTGCCGCCGAGGAAGTATCCGGCACCTCACACACCCCGATGATGTCGTCGGCGCCGTAGGCGAAGTAGAGGCACTCGACGGTCCCTCCGACAGATTCCAGCAATGCGGTCGCCTGGGCGATTCGGGAGGACCCTCCTTCTGCCAGGAGGCCCTTGGCACCCTCGGCTGTATAACTACCTTGAAGCAAATAGTGGGGCATATCATCCTCCGCGGATCTCTGGCACGCCGACCCGGACCATCCTGTGGCGTCAGAACACCCTGTCACACACCCGCAATCAGGATCAACGACGCGAGTGGCGGTACTGCTCTGGGCGGTGCCGGACCGAGCGTTTGCTCTTGATTACCTCAGCCCTCGCTGAGGCTTCGATGTACAACCCCCTGAATCAGGCGCGAGAACCGCCGACTCAGGGACATGACATAGACATGGACACCAAGGCAACTGCCGCCATCTACATCCGCAAGTCATCGACAGACAACCGAAGCGGGAGCAACCGGAGCCTCAGCGAACAGAGACATGAGTGTCTCGCTGCCGCTGAGCGTGAGGGGCTCACCATCGTCAGGACCTNCGAGGAGCGGGTCGCAATCGTCCGGTTCTTCCAGTCCCAGGCCACCAAGATCGTCGGCCACTCCGATTTGAAGCCCACGACCTGTCCCGGCATCCACGTCCGGGCCCTCATCCGCCAGGGCGCCTTCGAGCCCAACTACGCCGACACCCCGGCCCCGTCGTCGCTCACCGACCAGGTGGCCGATCTACAGCGCAGGGTGGCCGACCTCGAACGGAGGGTCCCGGCATGATCCCCGAACTGATCGGCGCAGTCGGTCTCGTCTTCGCTGTCGTCATCACTGGAATCTTCCACCGGATGCGTCGGGAAAATGATGCTGCCCACGGTGAGNCNATCGCTAAGTTAGAAGACATCGCCACCACCGTTCATGAGATCGACGACCAACTCGATGACANGGCCGCGTGGCAGGAGAAGCACCAGGAACTCCATGACCGGACGNTCCGAACACCCCGATGAAGGTCTGGATCGACCAGGACCTCTGTACCGGCGACGGCATCTGCGCCGAGATCTGTCCTGACATCTTCGAGATGCACGACGACGGGTTGGCCTACGTCAAGGAAGTTGGATGGCCAACCATGTACGGACCAGACGGTTCCGCCAAGGGTGAACCCGCCTACCAGATGGCGNCAGGTCTGGCAGCCGTGACCGACGAGTTGCTCGAAGCCGTCATCGAGTCAGCCGAGGAGTGCCCCGGCGAGTGCATCTACATCGAGGTCGAGTGACCTGACGGGTCTGGTCACCTGGGCCTGAACGGGCCCGAACTGGTCGAGTGGCAGAGAGGTTCGCCCCAGTCGCGATCAGCCACAACGACCTGGAATTCGCCACCATGGATCAGTCAAACTCGTCCCATTCTCATTTTCCAAGTGAATACCGGTGCGTGGGCCTTCTTGACCCAGAGCCAGCGGCGACCAACACTCATCTTTACCCGGTTCCGCGGAGGTCGAGCCGGGTACGCCGACATCCTCACCGCCCTGTCGCCCATGTCCAGGATGCACTCCAGGAAGAGCGGGCGGCCNTCCCTGACACCACCCAGGATGTCGGCGGCGATGTTGTGCGCGGCGNTCTTTCCCATCTGAACGGTCATGTGACCGGTCTTGGGGAAGTTGACGGGGATCGGAGTCTCGTCTACCGGCGGATAGCCGACCGCTACGCCGACGGCATAAACGTTTCCGAACTCCTTGTGCCTGAACCCCTCGTCGGTGGGGATGAAGCCCTTGGGATTGCCCACACCTGGCGAACGAAGGATGGCCGGAACACCAGCGAGAGGAGGGATGACCATGGAGTACCGAGACTCGACAACTGCGCCGTCAGCGAGTTCTACTGCCGTGTCACCNATCTTCGAGATAGCGGCAGATGTTCGGTAGGAGATGTCCCTGTGTTCAAACTCGCCTTCAAGAAACTGGCGGGCGCGGCCCATCCCGCCGACGCCGAAATGTCCAAGAAACGGTTCTGGCGTGAGAAAAGTGATGGGGACGCGGCTACGGCGCTTCTGCTGCTTGAGTGCGTGGTCCACCTCGAGGGCGAACTCGTAGGCAGGTCCGAAGCAACTTGCTCCGGGCGCGCAGCCAATGACCATCGGGCCCGGATCATCCAAGAACTGCCTCCACGCCTCACCGGCCTCCACCGCCTCTAGAGGGGACATGAGCGAATGACCGGGTCCGTCGAATGGCCCAAGACCCCGCACAGCCTCGTTCGCGCTCCGATGGCCTGTAGCGATGACGAGGATGTCGTACCCGATATTTTCGCCCGCGACCGTGATCTCTTGTGCCTGAGGGTCGATTCGTTCGACCTCACCGATGATGCAGTCGATCTTCCTGGCTTGCAGTGAACGCTGGATCGGGAAGGAGATCTGGTCCAGCGTGCTCCTTCCCATCGTGACCCAGGGCAGGGCCGGGATGAAGTAGAACCGGTCGTCCATGGACACCACGGTGATGTCCGCTCGTCCCCGGGGAAGTAGACGGCGAAGGCGGTGAGCGGTAGTCAGCCCGCCGAACGACCCACCGACGATGACGACCTGGACTCTTGGGGAAGTGGCCATGGTTGTGTTCCGTCGATTGCGATGGCTGATGCTGCGCTGCCCGGCCACCGTAGACGAGTCACGATCAACACGACGGATACAGCGGTCGGCCCATGGCACTCAGCGGCGCTACCGGGAGTTGAAGCACCGATCACTCCTCTTTCTGAGGTAGGTGTCAGCGTGCCTGGTCGTCAGCACAGAACGGGTTCGGCCCAGGGAGGGAGGAACTAGGTTCGATGGCATGGGAGATCTCGTTGGCGTAGTACTGGGAGCTGGCTCGTCACGTCGGCTGGGGCGCCCGAAGCAGACCCTTGCCTTTGGCGGACAGACCCTGCTTTCGCATGTCATGCGAGACATTGAAGAAGCACGATCGTTGAAGCGCGTGTACCTGGTACTTGGAGGCAGTAGCGAGGAGGCTGAAGCTTCCCTCTCCCTCAAGCGTGCACACGTGGTGTACAACGATGGCTACGGAACTGGATGTGCGTCGTCGCTGCTGGCAGGTCTGGATGCCGCCGGCGAGTGCGATGGCGTCGTGATGCTGCTCGGCGATATGCCAGGCGTGACCGCTGAGGTCATCGACGCCGTGACCGGGGCGTGGCGGCAGACGCCCTCATGGGCTGCCGTGACCGACTACCGCGGCCAACTCGGTCACCCCTTCCTGTTCAGCACCTCAGCCTTCCCAGATCTGCGAAACCTCCATGGCGACAAGGCGGTCTGGAAGATTGTCGATTCCGAACCCAGGACGAGGGTGGCCCGCCTCGCTGTTGACAGACCCCTGCCTCGCGATATCGACACGTGGGATGACTACAACACCGTCTGTGCCGCATTTGGCTTTTCGCCGGCGGAGCGCACAGCTGCCTCATAACGCGTGTCGCCGCGAGACCGTGGGATTGAAGCGCGCCTGGATTGACATCCGTCTGACTGCACCGCNGGCCCCGTTCGTTCGTCATCACGATCGAGCACCAATCCAATGATGAGTAGATTCCATCCATGTTCAACCTCGCNCTGAGCATCTCAGCGTGCCTTCGCTCCGGAACCCGCGTTGACCTCGCGTGGATCGTCGAACATGGCGACTCCACAGCGCCCGACCCGACCCAGGCGGTCGCAATCACGCCCGGCGGAGGACGCCTCGGGTCGCTAGGGTCCGAATCCCTGGAAGGCCAACTCATCGAGTTGGCTGGGATTCATAGAAGTTGCGGCCGGCTGGTCAGTCTGGACGCCGGACCAGTCGACTCTCTGGAATCGGGATCCGGGTCGAAACGCCAAGTCAAGTGTGTGCTGGTCCAGGGATCGGAGATGCCCGAGAACCTCTGGCGGTGCCTTCTGGACCGCGAGCCTGTCTGCCTCGTGAGCCAACTGGATGGAGACACGATTACCGACACGGTCCTGTACACCACGGACACGATTGCCGAATCGAACGACGAGGCTCGTCAGGTCTTCGAACTCGAAACGAGCAGGACCGAGCTCATCGGCGAAACCGTGGTAACCGCTCTCTGGCCTACATCAACTCTTCTTGTAGTGGGCGGCGAGGAAGTCGCTCAACCTCTGTGTCAGATCGCCACCGCGCTGGGTTGGAAGTCCGTCGTCACGGCCAATGCCAGTGAAGCCTCGGGGGTAATAGCCAGCCTCTCGCCCATGGACAGCGTGGTTGTCCTGGGCCATGACCTCACCATGCGCGGAGGAGCACTGGTGGCGGCCCTCACGAGCGAGGTTGGATACATCGGTGCCGTTGGTTCACGGCGCCTGCAACAGGCACAGGCCAACTGGCTGGCATATCGAGATTTCACCGATCTGAGTCGTATACATGGGCCGGCTGGGNTGGATATTGGGGCGCGAAACCCCAAGGAAGTTGCCTTGGCAATTATCGCGGAAATCGTGGCAACACAGACGGCTGANACCGAGTAGACGATTCTCCCGAGTTGGAGAGACAGTCGGCGACCCTGCCCGAGCGAGACCACGGGTCATGTGACCCAAGGCACATCAAAGCCTGCGCAATACCCGGGGCGGTTCAGACATCTCAAGCCATCGGCGGTCCCTGACTCATTGCCGCAGACAGGTTGTCTATGGGTCGCGGCTGGTTGTGAGTGGTTTGGCGGTTGGAGCGCTATAGGTGCCGATCCATTCGTCCTTCCACTTCGGATCGAACTGATCGAGGTTGCATCCGGGTTGGTAGATCGAGATCAACTCGTGAGTGATGTGTTCGCGATGCGAACGCAGCCCTCCCGGTACCTCATAGGTGCAGATGTGGAGGTTCCACCGATCCCCGGCTCGCCTTATCCAACAACCAGCCCTCGGGTGCCTGAACGGAAGCGACTCTTTCGAAAGGTCGTCAGAATGGTCTACGTAGATAACGGCAAAGTCCTGCGGCTTCAGGTCAGGGTCCGGTCGGAGCGTGATGGCATAGACCCCGGGAGCAGCCGGGGGATTCCAACCGCCCAACACTCTTGGTCCCTCAAAGGGGTAACCGGCAAGTGAACCCAGCCTTATCATTGGTCCCCCGACAACTCCTCGTCCTCACTGAGAGCTTCAGCGTCCATCAAGGGCCAAGCGGGCAAGTTCGCCAGTTCCGCAGCCTCCTCGAACGCTGGTACGGCGAGCCTGATCGCCTCGTCAGCCGACTGGGCATCAACAACCATCTGGGCGCCATAGGTCGTCGTTCCCATGCCCGACGCGATCCCACCCATTGGGGCGACAGCATCTGCGAGAGCAACGATCTCCTCAAGAAGGAGAATGCGNTCCCCCTCGGCACGGAGCGACACACTCCACTTCACTACGAACCCCTATCGCAGCCGAGGCAGGCTTGCCGCAAACGCTTCAAGATCACGGAGGGTGCGGCCCGGAACGATGGAATCGACGTGCTGGGCAGCGACCATCATGCCGAGCGTGCCCGGCTGGTAGTCCTCGTCGTCGCCCTGGTGGGGATTGATCCATATGATCCGATGAGACAGGCGTGAAAGGTCTTTCAACGCTCCTGCGAGGGTTGTCGGGTCACCCCGATCGTGTCCATCGGAACAGATCACGACGATAGAGCCACGGCTCATGCCCCGCTTTCCCCACTGTCGAACGAGTTCCCTGAGTGATTCCCCGATCTGCGTGCCTCCGTCCCAGTCCGACACACACCGGGTTGCAGCCGCCAGGGCGTCGTCAAGTCGTGGGGAATCGAGTGCAGGTGTAATGCGAGTCAGATGAGTACCAAAACAGAAGACCTCCACCCGATCGGCGGCACGCCTACTCGCGTGGGCGAACTGGAGCAAATGGCGTGAATGGTCAGACATGGAGCCTGATACGTCCAGGACGAACAAGAGTGGTCTGACCTTGAGCTTGCGTCCCACGCGGAGCAGCCGCGGTGCTTCGTGGTGCATCCGCATGGCTTCGCGGGCCATGCGACGCATGTCAAGCTGGCTTCTCTCCCCGTCGGTACAGCGCCGTCGGCTCCGTCGCCGAGGTGGGTTTAGGCGCATTCGGGCGATGATGCGTCTGAGCGTTACCAACTCTTCCGGAGTGCAGACAGAAAAAGACTTGTCTCGTGCCACCTCGGCAGTCGAAGCGGCAAGACCGAGCGTGATCTCTGGATCGTCACCTGCGTCTCCCATGTGGGGCTCGTTCTCGGGGACCTGCAGCACCGCTTGTGTCTCCGTTGTCGCCGAGACGGACGGAACGTCCTCATCATGTCCGGCCTCATGTTGGGACTGAAAGAAGCGGCCGAATACGCGGTCATAGACACGGATGTGGTCTCGTCTGGTGACCAGGCTGGTGCGCCCGCTCCAATAGAGATCCTGCAAGTCGACCGGATCCAGGACAGCTACCGCTGCGCAGAACGTTGTGACATCACCGGTCCCGATTGGCAGACCCTCACCGCGCAGTTCATGTCCGAACTGAACAAGCCGTTCGACAATCGGCTCGTCAGACATCGGCTACGAGTAACTCGAGATCGCTGTTCACGTCGTCAAAGTCGTCTCTGTCCTTGATGACCGCGCCCAGTGTGTCGCGTGCGCTCTCCACATCGAGATTTTCAGAATCGATCACACCCAACGCCGCTACCCAGTCGAGGGTCTCGGCAATGCCGGGCGGCTTCACCAGGTCTCTATCGCGCAACCTGCCTACGGCCGTCACAACCTTGTGGGCCAGGGTCCCCGGGACATCGGGCATTCGAACCTTGACGATGTCGACTTCCCGGTCAAAAGTTGGATAACCGATCCAGTGATAGAGGCAGCGCCTTTTCAGAGCGTCGTGGAGTTCCCTGGTTCGGTTAGACGTGAGGATGACAATTGGCGGCGAATCGGCCNTGATGGTTCCCAACTCTGGGATTGTGATCTGGAAATCCGAAAGCAATTCAAGAAGGAAAGCCTCGAACTCATCGTCGGCACGATCGATCTCGTCGATCAGGAGAACACATTGGTCTCCAGCTCTTACGGCTTCCAGCAAGGGTCGTTCAAGAAGAAACTCAGCGCCGAAGAGCCTGCTGACGGCCTCACCATCTTGTACCTGGTCAGCCGAAAGAGTACGAACGTGCAACATCTGTCGCGCGTAATCCCACTCGTACAAGGCCTGGTGTGTGTCGATTCCCTCGTAGCACTGGAGACGGATCAGACGACAGTCGAACGCAGCTGAGAGAGCCTTCGCGAGTTCAGTCTTGCCGACACCAACCTCGCCCTCCAAAAGAAGCGGTCGCCCCAACTTCAGGGCGATGAACAAGGCGGTCGCCAGACCACGGTCAGCGAGATATCCGACACCGCGCAGCGTGTCAGTCAGTTCGAGTACGCCCTTGCGACCCTGAACGCCGCCTTCACCAACCACAACTAGACCCCGATGTAGGCGTCAATGCCGGTTGGTGGCCGTCTGACCAAAGATCAGGTCGCGAACGGACTCAGCCGAACCGCTCAGTTTCCCCTCGCGTGCAAGCCGCTCGCGCCAGGCCGTTTGGAGGTCTTCGCCGCCCTCGGCAAAGCCGTCAAAGCTGAACTCACGCGCATTGCGGCAGAGTCGAGTGGGGCTGCAGTCCTCGTCNAAGTCGCCAAGCGTCTCTTCGCCGTCAGAAATACCCACTCGNCCCAAGGCTTCGTCCCTGTCGTGTTCGAGTCTCACTAGAAACCTCCCCTTGGACACATCAGGTTAGAACGCCGACACCCATCCGAACGGGGTGCCAACTGATCTGCGGTTCTGGCGAAGGCACTGCACCCGAGAACTGACCGCGGCTCTCCCACTACTGCCCGTCGGGTGCGTAGCCCACGGCCTCGTGAAGCCGAGTTCGCCTGCGTGTCATAGCGGGTCTGGCCGGAACAGGCGGAGCCTCCGGAGCAGGCTCGTAGGTGGCCCCGACCACGATTCCCTCAGCCATGCCGTATAGAAGAGGCATTGCGCCGGCAATCACCCTGCCGGTCTTGTTGATCCGTTCCACACCGGGTTCAATCGCCTCCGCATTGTGTTTGATCTTCCAGACCAGCCCGGCGCACGCCTCAAGTTGGTTGGCAACGCGCGTCAGTTGGGACCCGACGACGAACAGGTAGACCGCAAGCTCTGCCACGAGAACTGCGATGGAGAGGACCGTCAACAGGAGCAGGAGAGTCATGATCTCACCTTGTTCAGAACCCGTCCGAGAAACAGGTGATGTTCCAGGCCCTCGAACAGCACCGCGTCCAGTCGAGTGGCTGTCTCGGCGATCAGTGCAGTATCTGAGGTATTCGTGGCCGCCTGCTCGAGCGTTGAACGAATCAGGTCAACCCGCTTCTCGATAACGCCCACGAGCACGATGAGAATGGTCAGGAGAGCCGCGACTGCGAAGATGACGATTAGCCCGAGCCCCAGCGTGACCCACCAGAGGCTCTCATGAGTTGAAGCGAGTATGTACATGGTCAGCCTCCCAACCGGTTACGACCGCGTGCCAACCCGGCGACAATGGCCTCGGCTGCATCATTCGTTGCGTTGAGTTCGCTCAACGCAGCAGTGTGATCCACCGACTTCTCCAGAGACCCATTGATGTCCGAGGCCTGGCTGCCGATCTGTTGGGCGAGGAGGAGGATCGGCACCACCAGAGCGACCACGGCGAGGACGACGGCAATGCCAACCGACCACCCAATTGTCCAACCGGCGGTTGATGCTTCCACAAGGAGAAGTGAAGTCATGGTGTCATCCTCTAGATCAGAGCGTGTCGCAGAACTCGCGAACGGGGCGCAGGCTCTCGTTCACCGAGGGCAGGACTATCGGTACCGTGCTCGTTTTTTCAGCTATGACCTGTACACCGCCCAAGAGGTTCCCCAGTGTTCGCTTGACGGCCACAAGGTGGAGAATCACGCGGATCAATCCCAGTGCCAGGGCGGCGATGATTAGCCCGGCAATTGCGACGGTGAACCATGCGACGGTTGCCATTTGAAATCCTCCTATTCAGTCCAGTAACTTTCCGACCGAGCCCGCATACCTGACTGCCCCATCCGCTACTTCCTTGATGATTTCGTCAGTAGTGGCCAACAGCTCCGGTGTGGTCTCAAGTTCCCCTATGAGTGCCACACCAGCAGCCAAGGTATCTTCGGCCGCTCCGCGGACCCGCTCCAGCGCCGCGAGCACCCGGTTGAGCAGCGCTACAAGTACCGGTACCACCACGACCAAGAGAATGACATTTCCGATTGTCCACATGGGAATCCTCCTGATCAGTTGGGTTGTGGTCGGTATGGCAGGAAGAAGCGTCGAAATACCCTGACCAGGGCCATACGAAGCGCACGTATCCCGATTACAAGACCACCCGCTGGCTTTGCTGCCGAGACCCCGCTGGGGTCGAGGCCGCTCTGGACAGCGCTCAGGTGGTTCTGCATGTTCATCGCGAAGTCGTTGAGAAGAACAGAGGTTACGTCAGCGATCATTCCACGCCCGTACTGCGCTGCTGCGCCAGCCAACTGCAGATCGAGGGAAACATCAATGTTGGTTCCCAGAGACGATGGAGAGAGGGCAACCTCAAGTTTCAGCGCTGCTTGGCCTCTGCCTTTCTTGTCTGCCCCCGATGCATCCACGACGATCGTCTTGTCTGCATCGTCCCGTGCCGTTACCTCGGCTTCTCCGCTGAACTCAAGTTTGACGGGACCCAGTCGGATGGTAACGGTTCCCTGATAATGATTGTCAGCGGTCTCGTCCGTCAGATCTGCCCCAGGTAGACAGGCGGCAACACGTGGTATATCTCCGAAGAATTCCCATACAGCGTCAATCGACTGGGCAGTCTCGAAACTGTTCCTTATCAACATGTCGTATCCCCTGCCAAAAGAGCCTCAGCGACGTCGTCCTCGTAACGAGAGCGGCAGCCGAGACAGCAGAAGTAGAAGATCTCACCGTCGACCTCGAACGGGTGGTTTGCGTTGTCGGCTTTGACCTTCATGCCACAAATGGGATCCACGGCTTCGGTGGCTGATGCAGCGGAGTCAACTTCTGTTGGTATGGGCCTGAGGGTCTGGCGGAGCTTGACGAGTTCGGCCAGCACGGCCACAGCAACCTCTCGGTGGCTTACCCGGCCGAGATCGAGGCCCGCAGGTACCCTTATCAGACCAAGTAGATCCTGAGAGATGTGGCGGTCCGCCAGGTAGCCGAGGAGAGCCTCGCCGCGCTGCGACGATCCGATCACTCCAAGGTAGGCAGGAGTGGCAGCCAGAGCGTCCTCGATCACCCCCTCATCACCGTGGCCCTGGGTGGCAACCACCACGAGCGAACGAGAAGAGACGGCACTGCTCGAGAAGTCGGGGCCATCAATGAGCTGGGTGTCCCAACCGAGGGCGTCGGCCAGTTTGCAGAGGGTCTGAGCCATCGGTGATCGACCGACAACTACGAGTTCAGGGACAGAAACAACCGGCTCAATGAAGATCTGGAGGGCACCGTCGCTCTGACAGGAAATGGCGATGGCAGTCACACTCTGCGGCAGGTCGCCGAAATGGTTGGAGGCTCCAAGCAGCAGCATGCGCGGCTCGCGTGTTTCAAGGGCCCTCAGCGCTTCTCGGATGAGCACCGGTTCTGCGCACGCTCCACCGATCCACCCGATGGTCTGGCCAGAGGCGGTAACGATGGCCCGCGACCCCTGTTGCCCAGATGAGGGCCCCTTTCGCCACACCACGGTGGCAAGTACGAACTCTTCCCCGCGTTGGCGTAACTTGACGGCGTGCTCGACCACGCCCCAACCGTCGATCACAGGTTCGTCTGTCATCAGTCTGTCCTGAGCGGGGGTGCGCCCGACACATCGTGACCCTCGGTCAGTGCCTCGTACACCCGATCGGGTAGCAGCGGCATGTCGATGTTGCGAACGCCGGTTCCCTTCAGCGCGTCCAGGACAGCATTGACAAAGGCGGCGGGTCCACCAACGGTGGCGCATTCGCCGACGCCCTTTGCGCCGATCGGATGGTGTGGGCAAGGTGTCACTACCTCGTGCAACTCAAATCCCGGGGTCTCCCACGCCGTCGGGAGCAGGTAGTCCATGTAGTTGGAGCCGACACAGTTTCCTTCGCTGTCGAAGGTGATGAACTGCATGTTGGCCATGGCGTAGGCCTCGGTGAGGCCACCCATGATCTGGCCTTCAACGATCATCGGGTTGATTCGTACCCCGCAGTCATCAACTGCGACGACGTTCAACACGTCCCAGACGCCGGTGAGCGGATCGACTTCCACGGTGGTGATGTAGCAGCCGAACGGCCAGGTCAGGTTGGGCGGGTCGTAGTAGGCGTTGTTTTCGAGGCCCGGTTCCATCCCGTCGGGAACATTGCTGTAGGCCGCCATTGCACATTCCTGAATGGTGACTCCGCTTTCCGGTGAACTCCTGAGATAGAAGCGACCCAGTTCCCATTCAATGTCCTCCTCGGAGACCTCAAGCAGGTGAGCGGCGATCTTTCTGGCCTTGGCCCTGATCTTTCGTGCGACCATCGAAACGGCAGCACCGGCAACAGGCGTACTACGTGAGGCGTAGGTGCCCATTCCGAATGGAGCAGTGTCCGTGTCGCCTTCCTCAACGACCACGTCGTCAGCAGGGATGCCGAGTTCATGGGCGACGATCTGGGCCCAGGTCGTCTCGTGTCCCTGGCCCTGCGACTTGGCGCCGGTGCGAAGGATTGCCTTGCCGGTCATGTGGACGCGCAACTCGGCAGAGTCGAACATCTTGATACCGAGGATGTCGTATTCACGACTGTTGCCAGCTCCCAGTGGTTCGGTCATGGTGGAGATGCCTATCCCCAGCAGGCGACCGTTCTTTCTCGCCTCTTCCTTCTGCTTCAGGAAGTCCTCGTATCCGATTGCCTCCAGTCCTATGTCAAGGCACTTGGCGTACTGCCCAGAATCTGTGAGGAAGCCAAACGGCGTTCGGTGGGGAAAGTCGTCGTCCTGTACGAAGTTGAGTCGGCGGATCTCCGCCTGGTCGATGCCGAGATCATCCGCTGCTGCTTGAACCATCCGTTCCTGGAAGAACATTGCCTCGGTTATCCGGAACGAACAGCGGTAGGCAACACCACCGGGTGCCTTGTTGGTATAGACACCGCGTGATGTGAGGTGCGCCACTGGGATGTCGTAGCAAGCGAAGGCCGCGTGCATCAGGCCGATCTTGAACTTGCTTGGCTGTGCATCCGAGAAGAATGCGCCGTGATCAGAATCCGTGTGCATGCGCACACCAAGAATCTTCCCGTCGCTTCGCAGAGCCAACTGCCCCCGCAGATAGATGTCGCGCCCGAAGCCGGTCGAGATGAGGTTGCCTGAGTTGTCCTCTATCCATTTCACAGGGCGTTCGAGCAGGATCGAGGCCAGAATTGACACTACATATGCCGGATAGATGGGAACCTTGTTCCCGAACCCACCACCCAGGTCGGGTGAGACTATGCGGATCATGTGCTCGGGTAGTTCGGCAACCATCGCAACGGCGGCCCTGATGATGTGGGGGGCCTGCGTTGTCATGTACACCGTGAGCTTTGAGGTTGCCCGATCGAAGTCGGCTATCGAACCGCAGGACTCGATGGGTGACGGATGTGAACGCGGATAGTGCAGTTCAAGCTCAGACACCATGTCGGCAGCGGCAAAAGCCCGGTCAGTGCCTTCCTTGTCGCCGACCTCCCAGTCGAACACCACGTTGTCGTGCTGGTTCTCCTTGTCGTCGCGGATAACCGGCGCTCCGTCCGCCATTGCCTGGGTCGGGTTCACGATTACCGGCAGAGGCTCGTAGTCGACGACGATCGCCTCGCACGCGTCCTTTGCTATGTAGGGGTCGTCGGCAACCACGCAGGCGACTTCCTGCCCCTGGAATCGCACCTTGTCGGTAGCCAGAACGGCCTGGGTGTCATAGGAGAGCGTGGGCATCCACGCCAGGTTGCGGCTGGCCAGCAACTCTCCAGTGAGCACCAACTGCACCCCCGGCATGGCCAGCGCCGCACTCGTGTCGATGGACTTGATGCGTGCGTGGGCGAGAGGGCTGCGTAGGACCTCCATGTGCAGCATGCCGGGCAAGGTGATGTCGTCGACGTAGTTGCCCATGCCGCGAATGAAACGGTTGTCCTCTACACGGGTGCGTCTGGCTCCGAGGCCGCCGATCTTGACTTCGTCAACGGTCATGGTGCCTCGTCTTCCTCAACGTGGTTGTTGGCCCGGAGTCTGGCAGCCGCCAGGATCACCGACTTGACGATGTTCTGGTACCCGGTGCACCGGCAGAGATTGCCCGACAACGCCCACCGCACTTCGTCCTCGGTCGGGTCGGGATTCTCGTCAAGCAGAGCCTTCGCTGTGAGCATCATTCCGGGAGTGCAGAACCCGCACTGGAGGCCATGCTCGTCTCTGAATCCTTCCTGGATGGGGTGCAACTCGCTCGCAGACGCGAGGCCCTCGACCGTGGTGACCTCGTGTCCGTCCGCTTGCACGGCAAACATGGTGCAACTCTTCACTGGGGCGCCGTCGATCAACACCGTGCACGCTCCGCAGTTCGTGGTGTCACATCCGATGTGGGTTCCGGTCAACTCGAGACCTTGGCGAATCATATGGGCAAGCAACAGTCGGGGCTCGACATCCAAGGTGTGTCGCTTGCCGTTGACGCTTACCGTGATGCGTCGCACCGGAGTGTCATCTGAGGACTCAGCCGGCACCACCGCAAACAGGCTGGTCATGTCAAGCCACCTCTTGGGTCGTCCGCTGAAGGTTCGAGAGGATTCGCATCACGAACGTGGCAACAATGTGTCGCTTGTACGCTTCGCTGCCCCGATGATCTGATCTCGGTTGCGAAATCTCGGCGGCGAGTGCGGCGGCACGGTCAATGCTGGCGGCGTTCAGGTCCTCTCCAACAAGCACCTCTGCCGCCTCGTCGGCACAGATCGTCGATGGACCGACGCCGGTGAGACCGATGCCGGCTCGGGCCACCTGGCCACCCGAGAATTCCAGCGAGACGGCCACGCCGACGGTGGCGAAGTCGCCGACACGGCGCTCAAGCTTCAGGTATCCGCCCGCCCGGTTCCCCATGGGGGCGGGAACAAAAGCCTCAACCGCTATTTCATCGAATGCCAGGACGTTCTGGAACGGGCCGTTCGTGAAGTCGATGCAAGGGATGGAGCGTCGGCCATCGGGGCCCTGGGCAACAATGGATCCACCCAGAGCGCTCATTACCGAGGCCCAGTCGCCCTGGGGGTCGGAGTGGCAAAGCGATCCAACCAACGTGCCGCGGGTGCGCACTATGGGATCTGCGATCAGTGGGGCAGCCGCTGCCATCGTGGGTTGTTCCGAGACGAGGTTCCCGTCCTTTTCCAGGTCAACATGACGGCACAAGGCACCGATGCGATAGGTGCCGTCAGGATCGGCGCCGTGATAGGCGAGGCCGGGGATGTTGTTGATGTCAACCAGGGTTTCGGGCGAAGCGAAGCGGAGTTTCATCATCGGCACCAGGCTCTGTCCTCCAGCTAGCACCTTGGCCTCGCCACGCGCCTCTCGCAGAAGCGCTACAGCGGCATCGATGGTCTCAGGTGCCTCGTAGGAGAATTTGGAGGGGTACATGTCGCCAGAGGTCCTTCCCGCTACCTACGAGTTGTCGTTTGACGACTGGGGATCGGGAATCGCCACCGGAAGCGACTCCGCATCAGGGTCGGGTCGACGCTCCTGGTGCGGCGGCCACGGCCCCTGTACGGGCTGGCTGGCTACCTTGAGATGCTCAATCAACTGCGGCCATGCCCACACCGTAGGGCTGGCACCCGTTTTGGGAGAGTCCTCTATGAGCTCAAACTGTCTCGGGTTGCCTCGGCTATGTCCAGATGATTCAATCGCCACTACAGCCCCCCAGCGTCAGGTGGACAGTAGAGCATCTGAGGAAAGGTGTCGAATCCGTAATCTCTTGCAAGAGGGGTGACTAGGGGCCGCATTTCGTCAGCAACGACGGTGCGGTTACGATGAGCCGGCTACAAGGTCGGAGAAACGGGGGCAGGAAGTGTCGACTCCGGTAGCCAGGAACGCCAACTCTCTCGCTTGGCTCGTCGTGGTGGTGGCTGGCCTGGTGGTTCTGGCCATAGTCTGGGGACTGGAGTTGTTCCCGCGCCTTGATGCAGGCCAGCGGGTCCTGGACGGAGCCCGGCCAGTGTTCACCGAAGAGCGTGTGGTCGGTGACCGGGTCGGCATCACCATGATCGACAACGTCACCAACATGTTGGACCCGATTGTGGACGCCCAAGGTGGAGCGGCCGGCGAGGTCGGCACTCTGGTGGAGTTGGTCTCAGGGGCTACCGGACTTGCTCCGGATGAGGTCCTTGCTGCCATCGGGGCCAACTTTCCCCACACCTATCATTTGCTGTTGACCCTCCCGCTTGACCAGGTCAGCGCTGAGATCCCCGGCCTGCTGACGTTCGTGGCCGACAACTCGAGTCTGGCCGACGCCGGCGCTGTGCTTGCCGCCATCGGCGAAAACACTCCCCGCCTCGCCCAGGCCATCACCAACCTCATGGTGGTAACTGAGAGCTGGCGCGACGTCGCGGGAACGAATGGAGTGACAATGTTCGACGGCGTCACGGCTGTCGACTCCGTTCCAGAGATCCGTGACTTCTTCGTCACCGACGTTGTGACGGCCATTGAGACTGTTGCGCCCGACTTCAGAGGTCTTGACGAGCCATGGCCGAAGGTCGGACTGATCGCAACCATCCTTACGATCATCGGAGGGGTGGTCGTGGTATTCGGCCTCCTTATGTTCGCCCTTACCAGAACCGATGCATACAAGCGGAACGTACACATCATGGGATGGTCGGTTGTCACCCTTGTCGGCGTTCTCGTGGGTGGCGGGGTCCTGATTCTCGGTCTCTTTCCACGGCTTGATGGAGGACAGCGGGTGATCGATGGCCTTCGTCCTGTATTTGTAGAGGAGCGTGTCGCCGGCCTGGAGGTAGGCGTCGGCATCGTGGACAACATCGCCGACATGGCAGATCCGATTGTGGACGCCCAGGGTGGAGCGGCCGGCGAGGTCGGTGCTCTGGTGGAGTTGGTCTCAGGGGCTACCGGGCTGGCTCCGGGTGAGGTCCTTGCTGCCATCGAGGCCAACTTTCCCCACACCTATCATTTGCTGTTGACCCTCCCGCTTGACCAGGTCAGCGCTGAGATCCCCGGCCTGCTGACGTTCGTGGCCGACAACTCTGATCTCGCCGACGCCGGCGCTGTGCTTGCCGCCATCGGCGAAAACACCCCCCGCCTCGCTCAGGCCATCACCAACCTCATCGTGGTCACAGATGGATTCCGAGAAATTCCGGGAATCGAGCCTCTCACGAGGTTCGACGGTTCGCCCGTCCGGTCGATTCCGGAGTTGAGGGACTACTTCGCCGACGACGTGGTCCCCGGTGTTCGGGCGGTCACCGAGGACTTCCGCACCCTTGACACGACGCCACCTCCGGTTGACGCGTTTCCGCCGCTTCTTCTCATCGTCGGGATTCTCGTAACCATCTACGGGGTCGCGATGCTCACGATCACCAGGACGGTCGCACCGGATGACGCGGAACCTGACATCGAGGCCGAGGAGCAGTCTGCACTGGTCGCCGTCTGACCCTCACCTTTCCAGCACTCCCCTGACAGACCGGGGCCTGTCGACGTTCCAACCCCTCCTCGGCGCCTTCTGCACGCCGATCGGACGAGCCTGATCCGGCCAGTCAGGCCCTCCGAGAGCCCACCTGTACCCTGACCAGAGGTGGTCGACCGGGTTTCGCGCCGGGTTTCGATCCGCCCTCGGGNCGCTAGCTCATCGGGTAGAGCAGGGGACTTTTAAATCACAGAAATCTGTCCGGAGCGTCCGCCTGGNCCGCTAGCNCCCGTGGATTCAGGGATGTGTGTCTGTCGGGTAGGTCTGTGTCCGTCTGGTTGCGTGCATTCTGTGCAATNAAGTGTGCAACGCGTAGAGCCGACCAAANGGGCCTANTCGTCGAAGAACACTCCGGTGGCTTGAGGTCCAGAAACACTGACGCCAGCCGGGTCAGTTGCGGTGGTGGTGGCGGCAACAACGGTGCCGGTTCAGGCGGTGCCGGTGGTGGCGGAGCAGGAAACACTTGGCGCCCCTGGCGGGATTACTATGGGCGGTGCCGGTTCAGGGGTTGTATCCCGCAGCCTCAGCCCTCGCCGAGGTAGGAGGCCCTGAGTTCCGGGTTTGCCAGGAGGGCCTCGGCGGTG
>JGI26061J44794_1000261_pt1 | contig 24981 bp, 24 predicted proteins | sample MarorgKNORR_S2LV_5_FD_44794 | JGI IMG/M metagenome (IMG submission 44794) | reverse complement strand
TTGATGCAGAACGTGCCTTAGCCGCTAAAAATCTTGCTGCCTTCGAAGCAAGAAAAGCTGCAGAAATTGCAGAATTGGCAGCCAAACTGGCTGTAAAGCTTGAATTAGATAAACAACAAGCTACAAAATTGGCAACCAAACTGGCTGCAGAGCTTGCTGCTTTTGAAGCCTACCATTCTTGTAAAGCTAGGTTGAATTTGTCCGATGCTAATATTGCTAAATTCAAAGCAGCGATTGCGGCGGGTAATTTGTACAATGTAGGTCCACAAGTCTCAAACGGCACAGATTTCTCACCTAGAAGATGGGACTCGTTCTTTTCTTGTCAAGAACCAACTGGTAGTTAAGATTAGATTGTAGATAGTGTCAATAAAAAACCCGCGTAAGCGGGTTTTTTATTGGCTGATAAAGCGGTTAAATTTCTAATAATGAATTTTCTTTGTCATGGAGAGCCTTTTCAATTTCTGTAATATGTAAATCGGTAATTTTTTGAGTATTATCTTCAGCGCGATGCGATTCATCTTCTGATATTTCTTTTTCTTTCAAAAGTTCACGGTAGTCAGAAATTGCATCTCTACGAATATTTCTAATGGCAATTTTTGCATGTTCGGCCTCGTCACGAACGACACGTACTAACTCCTTACGTCGCTCTTCTGTCAATGCTGGTAATGGAATTCGCATAATTAGCCCCATAGTTGTTGGGTTTAGGCCTAGATCAGAACCCATAATTGCCTTTTCAATTGGTGCTACCATGTCTTTTTCCCAAGGGGAGACTTTAAGGGTTCTAGCGTCCTCAGCAGTGATGTTTGAAACCTGAGAGATGGGAACCATTGAGCCGTAATACTCAACCTGGATTTGCTCTAATAAAGAGGGGTGTGCACGTCCTGCGCGAATTTTACTAAAATTAGATTCTAGTGCTGCAAAGGATTTTTTCATGCGATCGTCTGCATCGTTATGAATTTCATTAATCATGTTCAGTCTCCGTTTTGACTCACAATTGTGCCAATTGAGCGTCCATTTAAAATATTTGATAAAGTATTGACGTCGTCCAGCATAGAGAAAACGCAAATATTAATATTGTGTTCGCGGCAAAGCGCAAATGCAGCCGTATCCATTACCGCTAAGTTTTTTTCAATTGCCTCATTAAAACTGAGAGCATTATATTTTGTCGCGTTTGGATTTTTAACAGGGTCACTACAATATATACCATCTACTTTAGTGGCTTTAAAAACAACATCAGCGTCTACTTCAATTGCCCTGAGTGCTGCGCCTGTGTCTGTTGTAAAACAAGGACTGCCAGTGCCTGCTGAGAAGATAACCACTTTGCCTTGAGACAGTGCTTCCTTGGCTTTTTTGTGATCAACAGGGTCGCATACACCACCGCCAATAGGGAAGCCTGACATAACTTTTGAGGGTATTTGTTGCCTTTCAAAGGCGTCAGCAATTGCCAATGCATTCATTACTGTTGCCAACATGCCAATATGATCGCCTGTGACGCGGTTCATTCCAGCTTGGGCAAGGCTTGCTCCACGAAAGATATTACCGCCACCGATCACAATGGCAACTTCTACGCCTAAATCAAGTGCTGAGCGTACGATAGAAACCACTTTGTCTAGGGTTAGTGGATCAATGTTATTGTTTTCACTCGCCAAGGCTTCGCCGCTTAGCTTAAGCAAAATTCGACGGTATGTGGCCATTTACTCAACGGATTCGTTACAAAATAGTGATTTTACACAAGGCGTGCGTATAATAAACCCTTTGTCCCTCAATAAATCAGCTTGTTATTATGGATATGATCAGTATTCGCGGCGCTAGAGTTNACAATTTAAAGAACATAGATGTCACTCTTCCTAGGAATAAGTTGGTTGTCATTACCGGTTTGTCAGGATCGGGTAAGTCTTCATTGGCCTTTGACACTATTTATGCTGAAGGTCAAAGGCGATATGTTGAATCCTTGTCGGCTTATGCTAGGCAGTTCTTGTCCTTGATGGAAAAACCAGATGTTGATCATATTGAGGGTTTGTCGCCGGCAATTTCAATTGAGCAAAAGGCTACCTCTCATAACCCTAGATCGACAGTTGGAACAATCACCGAGATTTATGATTATCTGAGATTATTGTACGCCAGAGTTGGAAATCCAAAATGTCCAGAGCATCAAACCCCTCTTCAGTCTCAGACCATTTCACAAATGGTCGACAGTATTCTTGAATTGCCTGAGGGTGAGAAAATACTCATCCTTGCACCCATTGTGCAAAACCGCAAAGGCAGTCATAAAAAGTTATTGAATGAATTATCCCATCAAGGCTTTTTGAGGGCGAGAGTAGATGGAGAAATTCTCTATTTGGAAGAGCTTAGTGACTTGGATGGTGCTAAATTTCACACTATAGAGATTGTTGTTGATCGATTAAAAGTTAGAAATGATATTTCTTCACGGCTATCTGAATCTCTTGAAACGGCAGTGAATATGAGTGCTGGCATTGCTAAAGTTGGCCCAATGGAGGCCGATGTTGACTGGAATGAAATGACTTTTTCATCTAAATTTGCCTGTNCGCACTGTGGTTATTCCTTGAATGAGTTAGAACCCAGATTGTTTTCTTTTAACAACCCTGTGGGCGCTTGTGAAGACTGCGCAGGTCTCGGCGTTAAAGAGGTTTTTGATGAGGAGAAAGTTGTCGCTAATCCAGAGCTTAGCTTGGAGGATGGTGCGATTTATGGTTGGAGTAAACATAATGCATACTTTTATCAGATGCTTTCTATAGTAGGTCTTCACTATGGTTTTTCGATTGATAAACCATTCAATGAATTATCACCAGAGCATCAGCTTATTGTTCTTTTTGGTAGTGGCGACGATGAAATGGATTTCTCAAAAATTAAGGGCAGAAAAGGCTGGTCAAATAAGAAAAAACCTTTTGAAGGGATTATTCCTAGAATGATTAGACGCTACGCCGAAAGTGAAATTCGAACAGTTAGAGAGGAGTTATCGAGATATGTTGTTAGCAAGCCTTGCGCCACATGTAATGGTGACCGCCTCAATACAGCTGCAAGAAATGTATTCATTCGCGATCGGAATTTGTCCAACATTACCAAGTTATCTATCGGACAAGCATTTGAGTTTTTCGATACATTGACACTCGAAGGCAAGCGAGGAGAGATTGCCAGTAAGATTCTGAAAGAAATTATTCAACGCCTACACTTTTTAATTAATGTTGGCTTGGATTATCTATCTTTAGAGCGAAAAGCCAATACTCTTTCTGGAGGTGAGGCGCAAAGAATACGACTTGCCTCACAGATTGGTGCTGGACTGGTGGGGGTGTTGTATGTATTAGATGAACCGTCGATCGGCCTTCATCAACGTGACAATCAGAAACTGCTTAATACTCTGATCTATTTGAGAGATTTGGGTAATACGGTAATTGTTGTAGAGCATGATGAAGATGCGATTAGACAAGCAGACTATGTCATTGATATAGGTCCAGGTGCAGGTGTACACGGCGGTGAAATTATTGCTTGTGGCAGTCCTGAGGAAGTGATTGCAAACACGAATTCATTAACTGGTGATTATCTTAGTGGCCGTCAAATGATACAAACGCCAAAAATAAGAAAAAATGCAGAGCAGTGGCTTCGCATCTTTGGCGCAAGTGGTAATAATTTAAAAACCGTTGATTTGGAAATACCAGTTGGTGTGCTGACCTGTATTACTGGCGTTTCTGGCTCTGGAAAATCTACTTTGATTAATAATACTTTGTATTTACTGGCATCTAAAATTCTTAATAGGGCCCAGGTTGAGGTCGCACCTTATGAGCGTATTGAGGGCATGAACCTATTTGATAAAGTAGTTAGTATTGACCAAGGCCCTATTGGTAGAACACCTAGGTCTAATCCTGCAACTTATACTGGTGCATTCACTCTAATTAGAGATTTGTTCGCCCAAACTCTAGAGTCGCGATCAAGGGGCTATAAGGCGGGTCGTTTTAGCTTTAATGTTCAGGGTGGGCGCTGTGAAGCTTGTAAAGGCGATGGATTAATCAAAGTTGAAATGCATTTTTTACCAGATATTTATGTATCTTGCGATGTCTGCACTGGCCATCGTTACAACCGTGAGACATTAGAGATTACGTACAAAGGCAAGAGTATTGCAGAAGTGTTAGAAATGACTGTTGAGGATGCGTTGGATTTTTTCCATGCAATTCCGAAAATTTCACAGAAATTACAAACACTGGTGGATGTTGGTTTAACTTACATCACTTTAGGTCAAAATGCGACAACTTTATCGGGTGGTGAGGCGCAACGTGTGAAATTGTCAAAAGAGCTCTCAAAAGTAGATACAGGTAAAACGCTTTATATTTTGGATGAGCCTACAACAGGTCTACATTTTCACGATATCAATCAACTGCTTAGCGTTATTATGCGACTTAGGGATAGAAATAACACGATCGTCATTATCGAGCATAACCTAGATGTGATAAAAACAGCGGACTGGGTAGTTGATCTTGGGCCTGAGGGCGGAGACAAAGGCGGTGAGATTATTGCTGTTGGGACGCCTGAAGATATTTGCCTCTCAGAAAGGTCTTTCACTGCAAAATATCTTAAACAGCATCTTTAGTGTATTTTCTTGTAGCTTGTTAAGGTCAAGTAGTAGCGACTTTTGCCATTAGATTTCTTAATTAAAACGGGTAGATAATCGTACTTCTCAGATAAGTTAAGCGTCAGATGTAATTCAGGACATTCAATTTTTATTGTTTGTAGTTTTTTGCTATCGATTTCCACAATCTCGCTGCCTATGACGCTAAAGCTTTGAAGCTTGATTCCCTCACCATCAGCGACCTGATAGGTAAAAACTTTTTGCAATGGCTGTTTACTTATATCTTGAGACAGAACAAGGTATAGGTTGAGCTCATCAACAACTTTACCTGGGCCAGTCTTCAAATATTTGACCCCACCAACCATTGAAAAACTTTGGTCTGCAAAGATATTTATTTCAATATTTTTTTTAACAGAGTCGTCCTTAGTTTCCGTAAGTCCGTAGTTGTTGCTAATGAGTTGTCCATTGACCACTATGCCCGAACTCTTTTCAGTTCTAGAATAATCGTATATTGTGCGCCAAAGGGGGCTAACTGAGGCATTGTTAGTGTAAATATATCGATGGTCATCAGCTTCAAGTTTAAAGTCGGCATTGCCAACCTTGATGCTGCCTATGCCCAAGCTTGCATAAAAATCATAGTTGGCCTCATAAGAGCTAAGTGCATTTGAGCTAAGTGAATAGAACAACCCTAGACATAGGATGAGTATTTTTTTCATATTACTTGCCCATCCAGTGTTGCAGTTGTATCATTCAGAAGCTTTAGTCTTCCCCGAGTATACCAGTGAATTACTTTAGGGAATAATACATGCTCCTGCCTTAAAACTCTTTCTGCAAGGGTTTTAGCGCTGTCTCCTGTATTAATTTCAACCTGCTTTTGTGCAATGACAGGGCCTCCGTCTAGCATTTTGGTGACAAAATGCACACTAGCGCCGTGCACAGAATCGTTTGCATCAATGGCTTTCTGATGGGTATTTAATCCGGGATATTTTGGTAGTAGTGAAGGGTGAATGTTAAGCACTTTACCTTGATATTTGTTGATGAATTTATCGGACAGAATCCTCATAAACCCAGCAAGAATAACAATTTCAGGTTGGTATTCGTCAATCGCACTCATAAGCGCCACATCGAAATCCTGTCTTGAGTCAAATAGTTGGTGATCTATGATACAGTTTTGGATGTTGGCTTGAGCGGCTCTCTTTAGCCCGTAAGCACTAGGTTTGTTGCTGATAACACATTGTATTGAGAGGTCAATCTCATCCGCATTATCGATGATGGACTGTAAATTGGAACCACCACCCGAGATGAGAACAACACCATTCATCGTTTAGATTGAGACCTTTGCATAAATCATTTTAGATTTGATAGTAGGATTTTTTGTATTTTACAAGGCATAATTTTTGAGACTCTACTTGTTGTCCAGTGATGAAATTTAACGCTGGGAAATGGTAAAAATCCCCTATCCCAAAGGGTTGAGGCTAATAATGTTAAAAAATGCAGAAAAATTCTCATCAATAGCTGTGCTATTGATTTTAAATTATTACACTCTTTTTATTCATTATTATCACTCAGCAAATTTTAAAATGGTTTATGCAATGGCCTCAGATTATAACTTGCTCGCCAGTTGACTTAATTACTTCGCCAATTAGCCAAGCAGTTTCGCCTAGATCTATGAGATTGTTAATGACGTCCACACTCATATCTTTAGGCACAATTACCACCATGCCAACACCACAATTTAACACTCTATGCATTTCACTGGACTCGATATTTCCTTGAGCTTGAAGCCACTGAAATATTTCTGGCATTTGCCAAGAATTTACATCAAGCTTTGCGCCTAAATCTTCTGGTAGCACTCTTGGTATGTTTTCTAAAAGACCACCACCGGTGATATGAGAAATAGCGTGTACAGTGTGATTTTCAATTATAGAAAGGATTGATTTAACATAGATTTTTGTTGGCTCAATCAAGTCATTCAGCTGCTTTTCACTAGGTTCGGCCCTTTCAAGAACTTTGCGAATCAATGAATAACCGTTGGAATGTGGGCCAGATGACGCTAAGGCGATAATGTGGTCGCCAACTGAGACTTTTGAACCATCAATAATGTTACTTTTCTCAACAATACCAACACAAAAACCTGCTAAGTCATATTCTTCGCCTTGGTACATGCCTGGCATTTCGGCGGTTTCGCCGCCAATCAAAGCACAGCCGGATTGGATACAACCTTCGCCAATTCCTGAAATGACCGCAGTGGCAATATTGGTATTAAGAGAGCCTGTAGCGTAGTAATCAAGAAAAAATAACGGCTCTGCGCCTTGAACAATAAGGTCGTTTACGCACATTGCTACTAAATCGATGCCAATTGTATCGTGTTTATTGAGCATTTCCGCCATCTTTAATTTGGTGCCAACGCCATCGGTGCCTGAAATTAATACTGGATTTTTGTATTTATCAAGCGGGATTTCAAACATTGCGCCAAAGCCGCCCAATCCAGCTAAAACGCCAGGGCGGATAGTGGATTTAGCAATGGGTTTGATTTGTTCTATGAGGTCATTACCTTTGGTAATATCAACACCAGCGTCCTTGTAAGTCAATGATGACATCTTGGTTTTTCCGTATAATTAATGGCTAGTGATAAACGATTAGAAGTCAACATATTTATGGGTTTTTCAATGCTTCCTAATGCGCTCTCAATATTGCGCATTATTTTAACAGTTCCGATTGTTATAGCGCTATTAAAAGAGCAATATTTTTGGGTTATCGTGTTGTTTTTTTCCGCCGGCGTTACCGATGCACTTGACGGCTGGCTCGCCAAGCAATTCTCCTTGCAATCAAGGCTCGGTTCGATCCTCGATCCGATGGCGGACAAGATTCTACTGACTTGCACTTTTATCACTTTGTATTGGATTGCTATACTGCCTTTTTGGCTATTATTACTCATTTTCTTTAGAGATCTTATTATTGTGGCAGCGACCGTGGGTTATTTTCTTGGTCAAGAGGAGAGTGAAAACGAACGTTTGCAACCAACTTGGATTAGCAAATTAAACACAGTATTGCAAATTATTTTGGTGTTGTTTTTGGTCTTGGCACAACTGCAAGAAGGCCTTGTAGAGTGGTTTGAAATTGCATTTATTGTTGTTGCCACTTCGACCTCACTCAGTGGTGCNGACTATATGTGGCTTTGGNTTAGGCAATTCGTGTTGCAAGAGACAAAGAAATGAACCAACTTGGGCTACCAATCTCTTTGAATGTTCAAATGTCTCTAGAAAATTTTGTTGCTAATGAGCAAATACANAGCCTAATTGGAAGACTTTTTACTGCTGATGAAGCCGCTGAAATTTATGTATATGGCACGACTGGCTGTGGAAAAACACACCTTTTGCAAGCTGTTGTATTCAGTGCAATTGAGCAAAGCAAAAAAGCAGTATTTATTGATTGCGAAGATGAAATTCCANATTATCTGGTTGAAATAGTTGCCGATTTGGATTGGCTAAGTATTGATAATATTGATTTTATTGGCGAGGCACAACAGCATTTATTGTTTGATTTATATAACCGCGCTCGACAATCGAATGTCAATATTGTTGTCAGTGGTTCTTCAGTACCAGGTGAATTAAATATGATGAAAGACGTAAAAACACGTTTGAATTTAGCGGCTGTTTTTCAGCTTGAAGCGCTTAATGACGGGCAAACGAAAGAAGCGCTGCACAATCAGATGAGTGAGAGAAATATGAGTATTGATGAAAAAGTCTACTCGTATTTATTCAAACATTATTCTCGTGATATAAACATGTTGCTTGGGGCAATTGACCGCCTGGATGAGGCATCAATGCAAGCCAAGCAAGGTATTAGCATTCCACTGGCAAAGAAAATACTGGACATTTAGCATGTTAATTCATAATTATGCAAAGGCCTCACTATAATAAAGCTTTCAAAGGCCAGGCAAATGGACTATCTTCCAATTTTTTTCAAAATCTCGCAAAAGCAATGTTTGGTTGTTGGTGGTGGAGATATTGCCCTTAGGAAAATCAATTTACTTTTAAAGTCTGGCGCTCTCGTAGAGTGTGTAGCACCAAGTTTTTGCCAGACCTTACTTGAGCGCTCTGTTGATGATACGCTGACTTTGACCAAAAAAACTTTTGCAGCGGCCGATATTCAAAATCAGGCCCTACTTATTTCGGCAACGGACGATAAAAAACTCAATGCAGAAGTCTCTCGATTGGCGTTTGCCGCTAATATCCCGGTAAATGTAGTTGACGCGCCTGAACTTTCAAGTTTTATTATGCCTTCGATTGTTGACAGGTCGCCGCTATTGATTGCGATTTCGTCTGGCGGAAGAGCCCCCGTTTTAGCGAGAATAATTAGAGCAAAGCTAGAGACAATTATTCCTAGTGCTTATGGTCGTCTCGCCGAGATTGCAGGAGAGTATCGAGATCAAGTGAAACGTCAATTCTCTCATATTAAGGACAGACGAGTATTTTGGGAGTCGGTTTTGTCTGGCAATATTGCTGAAAAAGTATTTAGCGGTCGCATCAAGGAAGCCAAAGCTGATTTAGAGCAGCAATTAGCGAATGCCAAGATTCAAAAATTAGGAGAAGTTTATTTAGTGGGTGCGGGCCCTGGTGATCCAGACCTACTTACTTTTAAGGCGCTTCGATTGATGCAGCAAGCTGACGTTGTGTTATATGATCGTCTTGTGTCAAAGTCGGTAATGGAACTTGTTAGGCGCGATGCTGAACTGGTCTATGTTGGTAAAAAAGCTGGTAGTAAATCCTCCCGACAAAGCGATATTAATGAGCAGTTGGTGAAGTTAGCAAAATCTGGAAAACGAGTTTGCCGTTTAAAGGGTGGCGACCCATTTATTTTTGGCCGTGGCGGTGAAGAGATTGAAACCTTGTCGGAACACGGCATCCCATTTCAGGTGGTGCCTGGCATCACTGCTGCTTCTGGCTGCTCGACCTATTCGGGCATTCCGCTAACCCACAGGGATTATTCTCAGTCCTGCCGGTTTGTGACTGCGCATCTAAAAGACGGCACTTGCGACTTGCCTTGGGGTGAGTTTGTTGCTGAGCAACAAACCATTGTTTTTTATATGGCACTGAGTGGCGCAAAAAATCTTTCTGAAAGACTGATTGAGCACGGTATGAGAAAAGATATGCCAATTGCACTGATCGAAAAAGGCACCTTGCCAGAGCAGAAAATCTATATCTCGACACTTGTCGAACTGCCTCAACTGATCAGGAAAGAGAAAGTTGGCGCACCCAGTTTACTGATTGTGGGCGAGGTGGTAAAACTACACGAAAAGCTCAATTGGATGAATCCTTAGTTTTTTCTCTTTGTGTTAGAGACCTTTTCATAAATAATCTTAGATTTGATAGTGGATTTTTTTTATTTTATAAGGCATATTTTTACCACTCAGAAAAATTAAGATTATTTATGAAAAGGTCTCTATTAGAAAAAAACTGATATTTTTTTGGGTATAATTTGCATTCTTCGCGGGAGTGGTGGAATTGGTAGACACGCTGGATTTAGGTTCCAGTGTCGCAAGACGTGAGAGTTCGAGTCTCTCCTTCCGCACCATCAAATGCATCTAGGTCACCAATGAATACATTGATTTTTCATAGCAATGACCTAGCTATGGCACAGAGCTCATTTGGGCAATTCAATTTTCACATTCGGCTTCAAACAAAGCTATTAACTAACATTTGGCGTTTATATTGCGTTAGTAACGTTGCTCAACAGCCCTGTGATATTGTCATTAATCGTAGTGGATTAGATAAAATACTGGTTTTATTTGACAATAAGATATGTTGATCGAAATTGGACATTTTGCACTGGTTTTATCGCTTGTTTTTGCGATACTACTTGTTGTTGTACCTACTATTGGTATCCACCAGAATAAAGCTGTTTTAGCACAACTCTCTAAGCCACTTATTTGGGGACAATTTTTTCTGGTTCTGATTTCTTTTGCAGTGCTGATGAATGCGTTTTTGACGGACGACTTTTCTGTTAAATACGTTGCTGAAAACTCCAATACACAGTTACCTACTCTTTTTAAATTTTCTGCAGTTTGGGGTGCTCATGAGGGCTCTCTACTTCTTTGGGTATTGATTCTCTCTATTTGGAGTGTGGCGGTTAGCATTTTTTCAAAACGCGTGCCCAGTGAGGTTGTTAATCAAATCCTAATTGTACTTGGTTTTGTTAGTGTTGGGTTTTTGTTGCTCTTGCTTTTTACTTCAAACCCTTTTGAGCTTCTGGCAATTACGCCAAGTGAAGGGCGAGAGCTCAATCCTTTGCTGCAAGACGTCGGTCTGGCTATCCATCCACCGATGCTGTATATGGGCTATGTTGGTTTGGCTGTGCCTTTTGCTTTTGTTTTATCTGCACTCATTCGAGGAAAGTTAGACAGCACTTGGCTTCGTTGGACGCGTCCTTGGGCTTTAGTTGCTTGGGCATTTTTAACCGTTGGTATTGCCCTTGGTAGTTGGTGGGCGTACTACGAACTCGGCTGGGGAGGTTGGTGGTTCTGGGATCCCGTTGAGAATGCATCCTTTATGCCATGGCTGGTGGCGACAGCATTGATTCACTCTCTTAGCGTTAGCGAAAAAAGAGGTGCCTTTAGACAATGGACGGTGTTGCTTGCGATTGGTGGCTTCTCCCTAAGCTTGCTTGGCACTTTCCTAGTGCGCTCAGGTGTGCTCACTTCTGTCCACGCTTTTGCGACAGACCCAACTAGGGGGTTGTTTATTTTAATCTTCTTGTTTGTCGTTATCGGTGGCTCTTTGGCGCTTTACTCGTGGCGCTCTTGGATGATTCAAAAAAGCAATCAATTTTCACTGGTTTCTCGAGAGACAGGCCTGTTGATTAATAATATTGTCTTGGTGTCAGCAATGTTTTGTGTACTTTTAGGCACGCTGTATCCGCTTATTTTAGATGCGCTTAATTTAGGCAAAATATCAGTTGGCGCGCCATACTTTGATGCTGTTTTTGTGCCTATTATGATTCCCGGGATAATTGCAATGGCCTTGGTGCCGTTTTTGCGCTGGAAAAAAGATACATTTTCTCGACTTTGGTCAATGCTTCGCTTTGATTGGGCGGGTATGGCATTGATCGTTGTTTTGACACCACTTTTTATCACTGACAATATTTTTGTTTTAATTGCATTTTATTTATTTGCTTGGGTGGTCATCCACTCACTGTTTTTGCTAACGCAGCGGCTGCGCTCAAAAGCAAAAGTAACACTCGCCTTTTTGGGCATGATTATTGCTCACTTGGGCATTGGTGTTTTTATTCTAGGCGCGACTGTCACTACGCAAATGGGTGTCGAGAAAGATCTGAAAATGACGATTGGAGAAACGCAATACGTTGCCGGTTATGCCTTTACCTTGAACGGTGTAGAACAGTTTATGGCTGAGAATTATCAAGGATTTAAGGGCAGNGTGAGCGTGATGGATGGAGAGGANGCTATTGAGCTGTCACCCGAAAAACGTCTTTATCAAACCGGCATGCCAATGACTGAAGCCGCAATTGATCCATCACTTGGTCGGGACTTGTATGTCGCCTTGGGCGAGTCACTTGGTAATGGTAATTGGAGTATGCGTATTTACTACAAGCCTATGGTTCGCTGGATTTGGTTGGGTGGCATTATGATTGCACTTGGTGCGTTGCTTGCGGCCTTTGATAGGCGNTATCGATTAAAGGTGAAATNATGAGTTTTGAATGGCAATTCTTGTTATTGATTTTAGCCTCTAGTGGTTTTGTGGCCTATTTCCTCTATCGACCACTAAAAGTGAANATCAGTGATGATGCCTCTAACGTAGCCATTGGCAAGCAAAAAAAACAGGAATTGGCCGACGATGTAACAAAGGGTTTGATTAGTGAGTCCTTATATCAAGAAGCAGAGGATGAAATCACCTATACGCTTGCCAGTGAGCTATCCCAAGATTCTGGCGATATTGTCGCAATCAATCCGCTGAAATGGGCAATTGCGCTAAGTGTTATTATTGCTATTGTCTCTGTACTTACCTACGCACAATTAGCGCCAAAGCAAGGATCTAGTGCTGTTATTGAGATATCGCCAAGTTTAAGTTTAGAGCAGAGTGTGGAATCTTTAAAGGCTCATCTAGACGATAACCCAGAAAACGGTAAGGCGTGGGCAATGTTGGGCTTGGCCGAGTTTAATTTGGGTAATACGGACAAGGCTTTGGCATCATTTGAAAAGGCTTATTCGCTGATTCCAAACGATATTGATATGTTGCTGCAATATGCCAGTGTAGTTGCTTCGACTCAAGATGGGGATTTTGCTGGAGAGCCACAGTCATTAATTGATCAGGCACTTGAGGTTGCTCCTGATTCTGTTCATGCGCTTTATTTGGTGGGCATTGTTGCAGCGAATGATGGCGATTTGCTTTTGGCAGAACAATCCTGGCAAAAAGCCCTGTATCTGTTGCCAGTTGAACATCCAGATAAGGCTGTTATTGAAGGCGCTCTTAATACTCTGCGCAATTTCGAATCAACGAATGATTTCACTCTGACCATTCACCTCTCAATTTCCGAAGACATATTGGCGTTGCGATCCGAACTGGATTATTTAATGGTTTACGCCAAGGCCCTTACGGGTTCGCCAATGCCAATCGCCATTAAAAAAATCCGGCTAAAAGACTTTAATGGCATTGTCTCTTTGAGTGATGCTGACTCGTTATCAGTCAAACTTTCAGAGTCAACAGAAGTGCTTGTTGTTGTTCGAATTTCAAGTACTGGTTTGGCTGTGAAGCAAGCGGATGATATTGAGATTATCAGCGATGCCATTTCGCTTGCTGAGACTCGCTCGATTGATTTACAGGTAGAATAACAAATATGAGTGAAACAATAGAATTAGCGAAGGCTTTAATCAGCAGGGCTTCGGTAACGCCTGAGGATAAAGGCTGTCAATCAATGATGATTGAACGCCTTGAGAAAATTGGCTTTACTGTCCATTTACTGCCTTTTGGTGGGGTGGAGAATTTTTGGGCAACGCGCGGTTCGTCTGGACCGGTTTTCGCCTTTGCAGGACACACAGATGTTGTGCCAGTTGGTATAGAGTCTCAGTGGCAGACAAAGCCATTTGAGCCAACAATTATAGACGGNATGCTTTACGGTCGGGGTGCAGCGGATATGAAAGGCTCATTAGCCTCTATGCTGGTTGCCACTGAGTGTTTTGTTACTGAGAATCCAAACCACGCCGGAACGATTGGCTTTTTAATCACTTCTGATGAAGAGGGACCGGCAATTAACGGTACGGTTAAAGTGGTTGAATATTTACAGAAAAACAATCAAAAAGTTGATTATTGTTTAGTGGGTGANCCTTCGTCGACAGATACTTTGGGTGATGTGATAAAGAATGGCAGAAGGGGTTCGTTAAACGCTTGGTTAACCATCAAAGGCAAGCAAGGGCATATCGCCTATCCGCAATTGGTTAATAATCCAATTCACCTAGCTATACCGGCGTTAAATACGCTTTGTAATGAAGCATGGGATAACGGCAATGAATATTTTCCAGCCACCTCGTTTCAATTTTCCAATATTCACTCAGGTACTGGTGTAACCAATGTTATTCCGGGCGAGATTGAAGTGGTATTTAATTTTCGTTATTCAACGGAGACCACCAACGAAAAAATCAAAACTAGAGTGCTTGAGATTTTAGATGAGCATCATCTAGATTATGACATTGAGTGGCAGCATTCTGGCTTTCCATTCTTAACCCCAAAAGGCGCTTTGGTTAATGCTTGCGTTGATGCGATTAAGGCTGTCAATGGCGTTGAGACGGAGTTGTCAACTTCAGGTGGCACTTCTGATGGCCGTTTTATTTCGCAAATGGATACTCAGGTGGTGGAATTGGGTCCGCTAAATGCAACCATTCATCAGGTTAATGAATGTGTTTCTGTGGATGATTTAGAAAATTTAACACTTGTTTATCGCCAAGTTTTACATAACATCCTTGCTTAAGTGTCTGATAAATAGACAAATAAATTCATCGTGCAATTCAATATCATCACTCTTTTTCCAGATATGTTTTCTGCCATTAGTGATGAGGGCGTTATTGCAAGGGCGATAAAAAAATCCATCGTTTCGATGAAAACTTGGCAGCTAAGAGATTTTAGCGATAACCAATACAGAAATGTAGATGATAAGCCCTATGGTGGCGGTGCAGGCATGGTGATGCAGGTTAAGCCCATTCGAGATTGTCTGAGTACAATAAAAAAAGATTCACCGGACACTAAGGTGGTTTACCTATCCCCTCAAGGGAAAAAACTCAATCAGGAATTGGTTGAGGAGTTGTCTGAGTTGGACTCTATTACTTTTTTATGCGGGCGCTATGAGGGCGTAGATGAGAGAGTGATTGAGAATGATGTGGACATGGAAATTTCTATTGGTGATTATGTTATCAGTGGCGGTGAGTTGGCGGCGATGGTGTTGATTGATGCTATTAGTCGGCGTTTACCCGGTGTTCTTGGCAATGAATCCTCGCTCGAAGATTCTTTTGCTAATANTTTGCTCGATCATCCTCACTACACGCGACCCGAAGTGGTTGACGGACANAGGGTGCCTGAAGTATTGCTCAGCGGCCATCAAGCTAAAATAGATGCGTGGCGACTACAGCAATCCATCGAAAAGACGAAACTAAAACGACCTGATTTAATTGACGATTAGCATTGTTTTTGCCCGGCGCTTCAATGATTATTAAGCCTTCAATCGTATATAATTATCTTAGAGTTTTTTGTATAAACCATTTTAGATTTGATAATTGGATTTTATTTATTTTTACAAGGCATAATTTTAGAAACTCTACTTGTTGTCTAGTGATAAAATTTAACGCTGGAAAATGGAGTCCTAAGCTTGTCCTTGGGTAAAAAATCTCTTATCCCAAAGGGCTGAGGCTAAAAATGTTAAAAAATGCAGAAAAATTCTCATCAGTAGCTAGTACTATTCATTTTAAATTTTTACACATTTTTTATTCATTTTTATCACTCAGAAAATTTTAAAATGATTTATNAAAAGATCTCTCTCAATCCATTTATTTATTTGATTTATGTCTAGTCCACGCACTTATTATGGCTCAACCGTTGCTATTATTACACCCATGCATGATGATGGCTCTGTGGATTATCCTGNGCTTGAATCTTTAATCGACTTTCATGTTGAAGCAGGTACTACAGCAATCGTGTCAGTCGGAACCACGGGTGAATCGGCAACTGTTGCTGTGCCTGAACACATTCATATTGTAGAGCATACGATTAATTATGCAGCAAAAAGAATACCAATCATTGCTGGTACAGGTGCAAATTCAACATCTGAGGCGATTGAACTTACTCGTGAAGCTAAAAGGATTGGTGCCGATGCTTGTTTGTTGGTGACACCTTATTACAACAAACCTACTCAAGAGGGCCTATATCAGCACCACAAGTTGATTGCAGAGAGCGTTGATATTGCTCAATTGTTGTACAACGTGCCGNGTAGAACGGCTGTTGATATGTCGNTTGACACAACTGTACGACTCTCTGAAGTTGATAATATTATTGGCATTAAAGACGCGACTGGCGATTTGTCAGTGATTAAAGAGTTGGTTGCTCGTTGCCCTAAGGNCTTTTTGCTGTTAACAGGTGATGATGCTACAGCGGTAGAGTTTATTTTGTTGGGTGGCCATGGCGGTATTTCGGTGACAGCAAATGTGGTGCCCGAGGAATTGCAAAGAGTTTATTTAATGGCTATGGCTGGCAAGGCTGATGAGGCAAGAGAACTTAATCAGAAGATTGGAATATTGCACGATCATTTGTTTCTCGAGTCCAACCCAATTCCAGTGAAATGGGCGTTACATAAAATGGGAAAATGTGGAGAAGGTATCCGCTTGCCTTTAACCGTATTGTCCAAAGAGTGCCAAGCTATACTTGGAGATGACTTACAAAAACTTAATTTAATATGAAATACACGAACTGCATAATTGTTTTATTGGCNGCTTTTATTTTAACAGGCTGCTCATCATTTTCTAGCTCTGATGAAGAAGAGATACTGGGCGCTCGTACTATCAATTACCTAGGAGAGACAGGCGAGATCGCAGATCTCATTATCCCGCCCGATTTAACCAGTCCTGAATCGCAAGGCGATTTTGTAATTAGTTCTAGCAACCTCCTAAATGAAAATTCTGCTGAAGTGCAATTAGTCAAAGTCACTAACATTGAAGTTAAGCGCGACGCTTATCGTAGATGGTTGTTGGTTGGTAAGTCGCCAAGCGATATCTGGCCATTAGCTAAAAAATTCTTAAAGTCGTTTGGTTTTACGATCAAGAAGGAAAATGAGGCAATTGGTATTATAGAAACTGAGTTTCTCGAGAGCANCCCAGATGTGCCCGACTCGTCAATTGGTGTTTTTAGATCGATGTTTTCAGGCATCTTAAAAGCAAAAGCCGCATTACCAATTGCGGATAAATATAGAATTCGCATTGAAGCAACTGACGATNATAACAGTTCGGAGGTTTATCTGTCTCTAACTTCAATCGAGGAAGTGGCGGCAGATAAAAATACCCAATGGCAATCACGTGCGAAAGATGCTGAACTAGAAACAGAAATGCTTCTTAGGCTNATGGTTTTCCTTGGCAGTGATCAATCTGAGGCTATCAATAAGATTCAAGATACAGCGAAGAGTGATCAATTGCGTGTTTCGGTTTATACAAGTGAGAGCGGGTATGCAGCACTTGTTTTTCCATTCGATTCGGCTAAGTCTTGGGCGCATTTGGGCTGGGCACTGGATGAGTTAGATATTGATATTGAGGACAGTGATGCATTCGAGAAAAGCTACTATGTCAATCTCGCTAGAACAAAAGAAGGTGGTTTTTTCTCGAAATTGATAGGCATAAGTGCTGAAATGATTTCAGTTCAGCTTATCGTCAAGCAACTAGAAGGGGGTCGTTCTCAAGTTATCTTTAATGACCTTAGTGAAGAGGATGAGCAAAAAACAATTGATTACAGTTTTATTTTCTTTAAAGAGATTTCTAATCAATTCTAGCTGTTGTGTTGAAATAGAGATAAGCGCAACAACTAATCGATGTTGACTGATCAAAAAATTCAAAATATAGCAAACCAAAGCCTTTTACTGGGCGATTTATCAGACGATGAATTGGCTGAGTTCTGCATTGTTGCCAACCAGTACTATCGCGATGGTAGGCCTATAGTAAGCGATCAAGACTACGATTTTGTTTTCTTGGCTGAGTTATTAAAAAGGACGCCTGATCACTTTTTATTCAACCGCCCCGAGCCTGAAAATGAAGGCTTTTCCGAAGAAAAAGTAAAGCTTCCGGAAAGAATGATTTCTATCGATAAGGCTTATACTTGGGGTGAAATTCAAAAATGGCTGGATAGGGTAAATAAGGCCTCTCTAGAGATTAATCTTCCGTCTGAAGGTATCCGAATTAAGGGTACTGCTAAGCTTGATGGCTTTGCTGGTTATGATGATGGCAATCGCTTATATACAAGGGGTGATGGTAATAAGGGTAGTGATATTTCTCGAGTGTTTGAACGAGGACTGAGTGTTTACAATGATTCAGCAAGAGGACAGGGCCCTGGTGAAATTGTTGTTAAAAAGAGCTATTTTGAGTCGCACCTAAGCGAGCATTTTGAATACCCAAGAAATTTTCAGGCAAGCCTGATAAAAGAAAAAGCGCTTGACCAATATGCTTCTCAGGCTATCGCCGATAAGGCCGCTCTTTTTGTACCCTTTTCTCAGCTACCCAGCTGGTCTGGCGATATTGAATCATTTAGTGCGCATTTCCAGAGCATTGTGAGTGAGCTTGAAAGTGGTGTAGATTTTGATGTGGATGGGGTTGTTTTTGAGCTGACCAACGTCCAACTGAAATCTCATATGGGCTCGAATAGAAAATTCCATCGTTGGCAGATCGCCTTTAAAGAGAATAAAGATAAGGCGCAAGTACGTGTATTGTCAGTAACTGCCCAAGTAGGCAGAACAGGAAAAATCACTCCTGTGGCTGAATTAGAGCCAACCCAACTCAGTGGCGCAACCATTTATCGTGCTACTGGCCATCATTATGGACTGGTTAAAGAACAAGGCTTAGGCGAGGGTAGTATTGTTGAATTGACACGTAGTGGCTTAGTGATACCAAAGATTAATAAAGTCTTAAAGAGTGCAGAGGTATCGATTCCTGAATCATGCCCAAGTTGCCAGAGTGAGTTAACATGGGAATCCGATTTTTTAATGTGCCTTAATCATGATGATTGTCCCGATCAAATTATTGGTCGCATGGCGTATTTCTTTAAAATATTAGCCAATAATGATGGCTTTGGTTTGGCAAGCATACAAAAGCTTTATGAAAATAACATTCGCAAAGTAAGTGACATTTATCAACTGTCTCACAGCGATTTAACGGCCATGAGTTTTGGCGATAAAACGGCAAAAAACCTGCTGGATCAACTGGCTAGATCGACGCAAGAAAGTATTGAGGATTGGCGTTTTTTAGCCGCCTTTGGTGTATTAAGGTTGGGTATGGGTAACTGTGAAAATCTGTTGAAACATAAGCCTTTGGGTGAAATCTTTGACTTATCTGTTGATGATGTTGTCAATATGGATGGATTTGCTGAGATAACAGCCAAGCTTATTATTGAGGGCTTAGAAGAGATTAAAGAAGAATTCCGAGTCTTGAAAGCATTCGGATTTGCACTGGAGTCAACTCAATTAATAAGTAACTCTGCCAATTTTGATCATCCGTTTTTTAACAAACAGATTGTTTTTACTGGCAAGATGAGTCATCCTCGTGCTGATTTACAGAAGCAAGGCAAGTCTCTTGGCATTAAAGTGGCAACAAGTGTGAACAGTAAAACTGATTTTCTGATTATTGGTGAGAATGTAAGCATTACAAAGCTCAATACAGCCAAGGAAAAGAACGTTGTTATCTTAAAGGAATCAGATTATTTGTCAATAATTGAAAATAATTCACTATGATGTGAATAAATCTGTACAATTACCATTAATGGTGGCCGACGAAGGTTGCTGTTTTTAACGATGGCGTTTATTTGAGTTTAATTTTTTTAAGCTAAAATAGGCGTTTTTTTTCGTCTATCTCAAAGTAGAGAATCCCTGGTATTGAAGCCTGTTGTCCCACTGCGTGTTGTGGATACCAGGCTTTTTTTTGTTTTTGTTGTTAGGAGAAAAATATGAAAATGGTAACAGTAATTATCCAGCCAAAAAGGCTGGACAGCGTCAGAGAAGGGCTTTCTGAAATTGGTGTCACAGGCATCACTGCGACTGAAGTCAAAGGATTTGGTCGTCAAAAAGGCCATACAGAGCTTTATCGCGGCGCCGAGTTTGTCGTTGAGTTTTTACCAAAAGTAAAATTGGAAATTGCCATTACAGACGAGCAAGTTGAGCGAGTCATTGAGACGATTATTGCGTGCTGCAAAGTCAATGGCGGTGCAATCGGTGATGGTAAGATTTTTGTTTCAAGTTTAGAGCAAGTGACCCGTATTCGTACGGGTGAAACTGGCCCTGAAGCAGTTTAAGGAGTAATTATGGAAAATCAAATATTAGAATTACANTATGCCCTTGACACTTTTTACTTTTTAGTGATGGGTGCTTTGGTGATGTGGATGGCGGCAGGTTTCTCTATGTTAGAAGCTGGGCTTGTTCGAAGCAAGAATACAGCTGAAATTTTAACTAAAAATATTGGNTTATTTGCAATCGCTTGTACGATGTATATGGTCTATGGATACGATTTAATGTACGGAGGTGGATTATTGCTAGACGGTATTAGTGGCGAGGGCGAAACTTATTCAAATGCAGCTGACTTTTACTTCCAGGTAGTGTTTGTGGCAACCGCAATGTCGATTGTCTCTGGAGCGGTAGCGGAACGTATGAAGTTGTTTTCGTTTTTCGTTTTTGCTGCAATTTTTACTACCATTATTTATCCAATGGAAGGTTTATGGACCTGGGGTGGTGCAAGCGTTTTTGGTATATATAGCTTGGGCGATGACTTTGGGTTTTTAGATTTTGCGGGTTCAGGTATCGTTCATATGGCAGGAGCTGCTGCAGCACTTGCAGGCGTTCTTATACTCGGTCCACGCAAAGGCAAGTATGACAAAGATGGTAACTCCAAGCCGATGCTTGGCGCAAACCTACCTTTGGCAACCTTAGGTACGTTTATTCTTTGGATGGGATGGTTCGGCTTTAATGGCGGCTCAGTACTAGCAATGGCTAGCAAAGAAAGTGCCGATGCAGTAGCAATGGTATTTTTAAATACTAATGCAGCAGCAGCAGGTGGTGTCATTGCAGCACTGTTGTTGGCGAAAGCTTGGTTTGGTAAAGCGGATCTAACAATGGCACTTAATGGTGCCTTAGCAGGATTGGTTGCAATTACTGCAGGTCCTGATACACCTAGTGCTTTAGTGGCAACACTTATAGGTGCCGTTGGTGGGCTGATTGTTGTATTCTCAATTGTTATCTTAGATCGAAAGCTAAGAATAGATGACCCAGTGGGCGCAATTTCAGTTCANGGTGTGGTTGGATTGTGGGGACTATTGGCAGTACCTTTAACTAATAGCAGTGCCTCTTTTGTTGGTCAGTTGGTTGGCGCAGGCACCATCTTTGTATGGGTATTTGGTACTTCATTATTACTATGGCTAGGNCTCAAAGCAGCTATGGGTATTCGAGTCTCTGAAGAAGAGGAAGAAGACGGTGTTGACCTTACTGAGTGTGGTTTAGAAGCCTATCCAGAGTTTGTAACAAAATAATCAAAGTCAGCCTGTCAAATGGGGGTGAAATACCCCCATTTTTCAGAAATATAACACCCTAAACTAAGGACTTTTTAGTATGAATGGGGTATATTACACAGCTGGCATTTTATGAAATATGAATCAATCCAACAATGAATCCAGAAGCATTAAAAATTATTTTAGTTGACGAGAATATGGGCCGTTCAGCCATTCTTCGTCGTGCATTGCAAGACAAGGGTCATGAGGTGATCTGTCGACTGGAGAATAGCGAAAACCTTGCAAGTAGTTATGAAATAACTCATGCAGATGTAGTGATTATAAATGCTGATATACCGGATGAGGCAGTCTTTGCTAATCTCCGCGATGTTAATAAGACAAAGCCCAAACCGATTGTTATGTTTACAGAGAGCTCTGGCGATAAAATGGCAGGCGCCGCGATTAAATCAGGTGTAAATGCCTATATTGTCGATGGCTTAGAGGAAAATCGTGTACAGCCTATTATCGACGTTGCCATTGCTCGCTTTAGAGAGTTTCAGGCATTAAAGGATGAATTGGATGCCACACGCTCGCAGTTAGCTGAGCGCAAAGCAGTTGAAAAAGCCAAAGGCTTGCTGATGAAACATAAGAAAATCAACGAAGACGAGGCATATCAGTCTCTCAGAAAAATGGCAATGGATAAAAATAAACGTATCGCCGATATTGCAGATAGCATAATCAGCGCTTTCGAGCTCTTAGAATAAGTCCCTAATTCTATTTACCCCATTTTATTTTCTCTGCTTACAAACACTTTGAGTTAGGTATACTTTCGATCGGTCACATTTGTGATCACAAATTTACATTAGTGGGTGTTTATTTTGGTTTATAGCATCACATTAACGTTTTGAGAATGTATATAACAAGGGATAGAATATGGATAAGAAGGTAGCGATCATCGGTGCAGGGCCAAGTGGCCTCGCGCAATTAAGAGCGTTTAAATCAGCTAAAGATAAAGGCGAAGATGTACCTGAAGTTGTTTGTTTTGAAAAACAATCTAACTGGGGTGGTTTATGGAATTATAGCTGGCGTACTGGCCTAGATCAGAATGGTGAAATTGCTCATAGCAGCATGTATCGCTATTTATGGTCCAACGGGCCAAAAGAATGTTTAGAGTTTGCGGATTATTATTTCGAAGAGCATTTTGATCATCCTATTGCCTCTTATCCTCCTAGAGAAGTTTTGTTTGATTACATTCAAGGTCGGGTTGAAAAAGCAAATGTCCGAGATCAGATCAAATTTAACACAGCTGTTCGAGATGTTTCGTTTTGCGAAGACACTAAGAAATTCACAGTTCGTGTGCACGACCTCACTGAAGATAGGGCTTATTCGGATGAATTTGACTATGTTATTGTGGCATCGGGTCATTTCACAACACCGAATGTTCCTGAATATGAGGGCTTTAGTCACTTTAATGGTAGAATTTTGCATGCACATGACTTCCGCGATGCGCTTGAATTTAAAGGCCAAGATTTGTTAATTGTTGGCAGTAGTTATTCTGCTGAGGATATTGGGTCTCAATGTTATAAGTATGGCGCTAAATCGATTACCAGTAGTTACCGCTCTGCTCCCATGGGCTTTAAGTGGCCAGATAACTGGGAAGAAAAGCCAGGCATTGTAAAAGTAGAAGGCAACACAGTGCATTTTATCGACGGCAGCACCAAAGAGGTTGATGCGATTATTCTTTGTACGGGGTACAAGCATCACTTCCCATTCTTGCCCGACTCACTACGCTTAAAAACCAACAATATTTTGTATCCGCTAGACATCTACAAAGGGGTCGTTTGGGAGCATAATCCACAACTAATGTATCTTGCAATGCAGGATCAGTGGTATACCTTCAATATGTTTGATGCGCAAGCTTGGTATGCCAGAGACGTTATATTGGGCAAAATCGAATTACCATCTTTTGATGAAATGCAGAGACATACTAAAGAGCAGCACGAGCTTGAAGTGGCTGAAGATGATGCTGGCTATGCGATTAAATTCCAAGGTGATTACATACAGATGTTGATTGATGAAACGGATTACCCGAATTTTGACATCGAAGGTATGAGACAGACATTCTTGAGCTGGAAAAAAGACAAGAAAGAAGACATCATGACGTTTAGAAATAAATCCTATGCTTCTTTGATGACTGGCACCCAATCACCGGCGCACCATACGCCGTGGCTTGATGCGCTTGATGATTCACTGGAGGCCTATTTACTGACTAAATAGTCACTCACTATAGCGCATTGCAAGGTGCGCTATGGCAAAAGCCCGTAGATTTATTTATCTTTTCCACGTTTATTCATCTCGTCTTCAAGCTTATCTATCTTGGCATTATGTTCTTTATCTTGCCAGTCGACCGTGCTTGATTCGCCATCTTCCTCGGGCAAGTCTTCACGTTTACGAACTTTGAATAATGGTGCAAAAACTAACCCAGCTTCAAACAATAGCCAAATAGGAATTGCGATTAACACCTGAGAGATGATGTCTGGTGGAGTGAGAATCATGCCGAGCACAAAGGCACCAATGATAATGTAAGCTCGATTTTTCTTCAGTTTCTCTGGCGTTGTTACGCCAAACATGATCAATAAAATTGTGGCAATGGGCACCTCGAAAGCAACACCAAAGGCGAACGATACTTTGATGACGAAATCAAGGTAGTATTGAATGTCTGGAGTAAAGTTGACAACGGATGGGCCTACCGTTGAGAGGAAGCTAAAAATCACTGGAAAAACAATATAGAAAGAAAACAATATCCCTGTGTAGAACAGAATTGTTGAAGAGATTATCAATGGCAAGATTAAGCGTTTTTCATGCTTATAGAGTGCAGGGGCGACAAAAGCCCAAATTTTGAATAACAAAAACGGCATTGCAAGATATACGGCCAGGATCAATGCCATTTTTAACGGCGTTAAGAAGGGTGAAATAACACCAATAGCGATGAGATTTGAACCTGGTATCGTTGCCAAGATTGGTGCCGCGATAAATGTGTAGATCTTATCTGCAAAAGGGAAGAGCACTACAAAGAATATCGTAATTGCAAGAACGGAATGAAGTAATGTGTTTCTTAATTCAACCAAGTGATGGATGATTGACATTTTTTCTTGCGGCGCTGACTCTGACATTATGTATTAAGGTTTGTTTTCTGGGTTTGTGTCTTCTTTATCGCCCGTGACTTTTTCTGCTTCTGGGTCTTTTTTAGTATTNGCAGGCATATCAGTAATGCTATTAGCCTCTCGTTTGATTGCCTCAAGATCCTCTTTGGTTTCCTTAAAGGCTTGAGAGAATACAGAGTCTTCACCTGTCATGGTTAGTTGACCTTTAATCTCTTTTAGTTCGTCTGCCTTTAATTCTTCATTAATGTCTTTTTTGACTTTATTAATGAATTTTGAAGCTTTCCCGGCGTAAAGGCCTGCCTTGCGAGCAAGTGCAGGCATTTTGTCAGGACCGACAACAACAAGGGCGATAACAGCAATGATTGCCAACTCCCAAAAGCCAAAATCAAACATGATTTTGTCCTGAATTATTNATCGTTAAATGCGCTTTCCAAAAAACGCTTTTGAGGGTTTTTTGCTGCATAAGTGTGTTTTAGTAAAAAACTTTGATCTGAGTACAAAAAAGTCTAAATAA
>JGI26061J44794_1000255_pt1 | contig 25820 bp, 25 predicted proteins | sample MarorgKNORR_S2LV_5_FD_44794 | JGI IMG/M metagenome (IMG submission 44794) | reverse complement strand
GGCTAATAGATCACTGGCCAGTCAGACATTGACCATTCTCGGCCGAAAAGCTGCTATCCCCAACTTTTATCCTAAACATGCCTATGAAGATACTTTTGTATTCGTGGCAAAACACGCTTTATAATTCCTATTCTCTTTGAGGCGAATCCTAAGCTTTTGGCAATCTTGGCGAACGGGATAAGGGCTATGCAGTTGGATTTAAAATATACCCTGGGTGCTTTCAGCGTTAGACCCTCCCAGCTTGGTGGTACTTTTTGGGTATAAACAAGTGTGGTCACTTAGGCAACTTCTCTTCACGTGCAGAAAGAGACTCTTTCGATGTCAATTTTTCTATATCGGCATCGCTCAATTTGTCGCGAACAAAAACGTGAAGAAGATCGGGGTCGGTTAAGACATAGTCGCATTTCCAACAAGCACATAATTGGAGCGGGCGACGAGATTCGAACTCGCGACAACTAGCTTGGGAAGCTAGGACTCTACCAACTGAGCTACACCCGCATCACTGAATCTGAATTTTAACAGATTGGCTGGTTCTGTATTGCGAAACATCACCTGCACGACTCCGCGAATATTAAGAATGGGCAATATATTGCGCTGCAACATATTGACATGGTGACTGCCACTATTATAATGCGCCGCACTAAAGCCAATATAAAGAACCCGGAGAGACAAGATCATGGAAAAGCTAGCCGCAGCGGATGCAAGTTTCCTTTATTCAGAAACCAGCAAATGTAATAGCAATGTCGCTTCTGTTCAGATCATGGAGCTGCCATCGGGTGTAACGCCAGGCCAGTTTATCGCCTCATTGAAGACTTATATGAGCGAGCGATTGCACCTTGTATCCTATTTACACCGGAAACTGGCGTTCGTACCTGGCAACTGGGATCACCCGGTCTGGGTTCACGACCATAATTTCAACATTGACAACCACGTCATCGAATACCCGGTGCCACTTCCTGGCAACCAGGCGGAGATGGAGCAGGTAATTGCCGCCCTGCACGAAATCAAGATGCCGCTTGATCGACCACTTTGGGCCATGTATGTGCTGACAGGCCTTGCCGACGGCAACGTTGCCTACTACAACCAGGCTCACCATGCCGCGCTGGATGGCGCTTCAGGAAATGCTGCCTTTGATTTTCTCATGGATGACATTCCGGTACATCCACCCGTACCAGCAGCTAAGCCAGTGACAACAGAAACCGATAACTCCTCGCTTCGCATGATCGAAGATGCCTACACGAATTTTGTGCGCTTTCAGCTGGAAACCGGCAATCGAATGCTGGGAGCAATGGATACGTCCAGGCGCCTGATAAATCGGTTCATTAACCCGAACAAAGAGTTCGGCGCATTTGGCAAAACTGCACCGGCAACACCCTTTAATACCCAGATCAGCGAAAAGCGAACCTGGTCTGCTCTGGAAGTGCCGCTCGCTGATGTAAAGCAGATGGGTAAGAACATAAGTGTGACCATCAATGAAATGGTCATGGCTATCTGCGCTGGCGCGCTGCGTAGCTACCTGGATCGCGACGGCCAGCTGCCCGAGCAAAGCCTGATCGCGGGCTGCCCTGTGTCACTTCGTAAACCGGGTGATACTACCCCAGGCAACCAGGTTACGATGATGAACGTTGAGCTGGCAACCCAGATTGCAGATCCGCTCGAACGCCTGGCCGCAATCAAGGCTTCCTCGGAAACCGCCAAAGAAATGGTCGCTGACCTTTCCGGATTGTTTGAAGGCAATGCAGCCTTGCCAGGCATGCCCGCCATTATCAGCGCTAACATGAACGCCACCGAGTCATTTGGCCTGGCACAGTTTGTCCGCGGTCCCATTAATGTGGTGATCTCTAACGTGCCTGGACCCCGCAACACGCTCTACTCCAACGGCGCCAGGATGACGACTCATTATCCCGTCTCCATTCCAGCTCACGGCCTGGGTCTGAATATCACCGTGCAGAGCTATGTCGATCAGATGTACTTCGGCATTACAGCCTGCGGCAAAGCCGTGCCGGATGCTGGCTTGCTGCGCGACGACCTGATAAGTGCTTTCAGGGAACTTAAAGCAAGGTTACTCCCAGCCAACGTCAGTGAGTTGAAGCCGCGAGAGCCTTTGGCGGCACCTTCAAAGGCCCAATTTTCAGATTCAGACCAAGAAATACAGAAAAATAAAGTCGCTTAACTTATTGTTTTTTATAGGAACTTACAATTTTTTACAAATAGTAGTCTATATTTTCTGCATCAGGGCTTGCTTTTGGTGCGCCGCACCATATAATGCTGCAACGCAACAAATGATCAACCAGACAAATTGACTGAACCGGCCCAACGAAGAGGCCAAAACATAGGAATACAACAATGAACATGATCGAGAAACAAGCTGAGCTGGGTAAGTCTCTGTACGAAATCAACTCTTCCGTACTTAGCGAAATCGCAGAACTGAGCCGCAAGAACATCGAGCAATATTTCGAAGTAAACCGATCTTTCGGCGAAAAGTTGCCTGAAGTCCGTGAAGTCGGCTCTTTCCTGAGTCTGCAACGCGAATATGGCGAAACCCTGTGGAACAACGCCAAAGAAGCCATGGAATCACAGAATGCTATCTTGCAGGGTGCTTTCACCGAAACACGTAGTCTCGTCCAGTCTGCATTTACCACTGAAGCAGACGAAGCCCCCAAGAAGACAAAGAAAGCCAAAGCCAAAGCTGAAGTTTAATTTCCCCTCCACAACTATGTGGATTTCAACCCGGTGACACCTAGTGTCGCCGGGTTTTTTTTGTCCCTAAAACTGTAGTGAGCTCCAATATAACCACTTGATCTGTCAACTTTCGTTTTTAGTATCAGATGCATATTGTTTTCATCACAACTGTCCAGGCGTTTGTCCGTTACAAGCTTATTGCAAGCGAAGCCTAACAGGCTGCTGAAAAACTAATTGTTAGACGCAACCCCTCTGTATTTGTGTTAGAATATGCTTCAATAGAGTAGTGACGAGACCCGGTCATGCGAGGCGCGCCAGATAGTGATGGGCCATCGGGTCGTTAGGCTTTTGTACGAGCGTAATGGCGGCTTCGGATAGAATTATCGAAGAAATTGTAGTTACCTCACAGCGGATTTCTGAAAGTATACAGGATGTGCCAATCGCAGTGACCGCGCTAACAGGTGAGATGTTAGTGGAACGTCAGGTGATAAACCCATCGGCCTTTGCAGATGAATGCTCCCAATGTGAGCTTTACCGCCACTAACTTTGGGGGTTCTAGCTTCAGTATCCGCGGCATCGGCGACCACTTATCTATGGTCTCTCTGTCCGATACAGCTTCGGCGCTGAATAAACAGCAACCGCAAAAATTAAGCCCGCGCAATGCGCGGGTTTTTTTGCCTTACGAAAGGCGACGGTGTTTAAGGGGAAAGCAGGAGCAGGATCACACCGCCGATTAAAATAGTCATGCCAATCAGTTCGGTTTTGGTTGGGTTTTCTTTGAAGTAAAAGATCGAAATGGCGAGTGTTAACAGGAACTCGATCTGCCCCAGGGTTTTGACATAGGCAGCTCGCTCCAGCGTGAAAGCTGTGAACCATCCTACGGAGCCGACAACACTGGTCGCACCAACAAAAAGGCTGGGACGCCATTTCAGAAATATGGTTTTCAACTCAGCCGCATTTTGCATCAGTAACATGACGAGGCACATGACGGTCTGCACTCCGATCATAAACCCAAGAATCAGGGCTGCAGTGAACATGGCATCGTTCAGGCCAAACGACAGACTCGCCTCGCGAATCAACAGTGACGTAATCGAGAACGCCAGACCGGCGCCGACACCGTAAACAGCAGATTGATTCCACAGATCGCGGATCTTGCCTGTCCTGGCAACGGTGATAAGTACCAATCCGACGACACAGGTAGTGATCGCCAGCCAACCCAACCCCGAAATCACTTCACCGAATATAATGAGCCCAATAATGGCTGTCGTCAGGATTTCGGTGCGAATGTAACAACTACCCACGGCAAAATTTCTTAGGGAAAACAGTCGTATTAGCAGGATCGTCGCGATGATCTGAAGAAAACCCGCCAATAATCCGTAGATCAAAATCTTCATGCTGAATGCAGGAATACCCATACCCCGGTCCATAATCAGCCAACCCAGATAGAGGCAAATAAACGGTAGGCCAAACAGATAGCGCACCAGGGTCGCGCCCAGCGGAGAAATATCGGCAATCAGGTATTTCTGCCCGGCCGTTCTGACAGACTGCATCGTTGCTGCGAGAAGTGCCCAGAAGACCCAGCTTTCTAACATCGATCAAACTCGGAAAAGAAACTCAGAATAAAAAAAGGCTGCCGAAGCAGCCTTTTGCGTGCGCGATTTTGCGGTTACAAGGCTTCTAGAATCGCCTCAGCTGAACTCACCTCAAAGCCGCCACCCTCTTCCAGGTTCAATGTCGTGATCTTGCCATCTTCGGCAATCAACGAGTAACGTGATGAGCGGGTACCCAGGCCAAAGCCCGAGCCATCCAGTTCGACATCCATGGCTTTGGTAAATTCACCATTGCCATCGGCGACCATCATTAACTCTTCCGCGTTCTGCACCTTACCCCAGGCGTCCATCACAAAAGCGTCGTTAACAGCAACACAAACTACCGAATCAACACCCGCGGCTTTGATTTTGTCTGCATTGGCCACGAAACCTGGTAAATGAGACACGCTACAGGTTGGCGTATAGGCGCCGGGAACCGCGAACAACACGACCTTCTTGCCCGCAAATATATCTGAAGTGGAAATATCCTGTGGACCCTTGTCGCCCATTATTTTCATAGTGACTTCTGGAATTGAATCGCCGACTTTAACGACCATGGCTTGCTCCTGTGGTGAAAAGATAAGTGGAAATTTTAGAAAGCCAAGTCTCTACTGAAGCTCAATCCAGTGCAAGTCTTAGCAAGAAAAAGTCATCTATCCAGGTTAAAATTGGCCTGTTGATGATCTCAGGAGGCAACAGTGACGAAAAACCCCTGCTCATCTTCGAATGACGTACGGCATCTCGAAAAGCGCGGGTTACAGCCCGCAGCTCAGTCAGTAACAGCCTTAGCGACAGCAGAATCCATATAGCGGGTTTCACCCGCCACCTGCACCAGATCCATTTTGGTTATCTGCCAGCCAATACCCGGCACAAAATTCACTTCGTCGAAATAAGTACCCAGGTAAAGCCAGACCTTCTCATCTTTTCGTTCATGCCATGCCTGTAGATAACTTTCCATGTGCGCGCTACCCGCGACAATGTTGCAATCGTCGTCGAGTTGCAGGTCCTGAATGTCGACAACCTGTGTACCTATCAGATGTTGAGTTGGTCCTAGTGGCCCCAGTGCATCAATGACAACAGTGATCCACGCATCGGGTCCGGTTACGGCATCAAAATCGGGGCCAGCGCCAAGTTCGGCATCTTTCGAAAAAACCCTGTGATAAATTTCCCGGCCTTCTTTGATCGATGAATCTGAATTCTCACCTATCTTATCGGTTGCCTTCGCGTACCACCGACGCAGATATTCAATTTCCTGAATCGCCTGGCTTTTTACCATTCCCTCGTTACATCCTGTCACTGCAAACACCTCAATAGAAAACGACATCAAAATACTAATCAGTAAAATTTTCAAGTTAACCTCCCAGGGGTCCTCTCCACACATTTATTTTGCCCTCGACCATCTCAAAAACTTAAGGGCAGGTCAATTTTGATCTCTCCAACCTCGGTTCTATCAAGAAGCTCTGCAATAACGACATCGCCGCTGCCCATAATGTTCAGGGTATCCCATGTCGTTTTAGTCCAGTTCGCCAGGAATCCACTAATAAACTCCTTAAGATTTTCATGCCCCTGGACTGGTACCGCAGCCATATTGTGATAAATTCCATCCTCAGAGAAGTAGGGATACCGATTCATCGGCCGGACCAGACATTTATAAAGTTCTGAATGATTTGTACATTTTCCAAAGGTAGTTATCCGTATTAACAACGAGCTTACGAAAAACTGGGTGTTGCTGCTTAGCGCCTCCCTGGGCATTATTTGCAGTTCCATTGTGCTGCCATTCTACTCCCTTGGCGCCCTGGTCGTGCCCATTACGCAGGAATTTGGCTGGACAAGAGCTGAGTTTCAACTGGCGCTATTATTCAGTACCGGCGCTGGCGTCATCACCGCACCCGTCGTAGGCTGGCTGATCGATAAGTACGGTGCTCGCCCGCTGGCACTGTCTGGTCTCATCGGCTTGTCACTGGCACTGTTCATCGCCTCTACCATGAACGGTGAACTCTGGGTGCTGTATGCCTCTTATTCGCTGATGGCGATACTAGGTGCAGGCACCATACCNGTCACCTGGACCCGCGCCGTTACCAGCATGTTCTTCAAACAGCGAGGCCTCGCGCTGGGCATCATGTTGAGCGGCACNGGCCTGTGTGCAATGACTGTTCCCCAGTTCACTGTATGGATGATCTCTGAATTTGGCTGGCGTGCCGCATACGTCGGCCTTGCAGCGCTACCTCTTTTCTTCGCAGGCCCCATTGTCTTCCTGTTCTTCAAGCCGGGAGAGACATCACCCTCGGATCCTGAAGAAGCAACCGCAATAGCAACCGGGTATTCACTCGGCGAAGCGTTGACAGGCTACCGATTCTGGATTCTGCTCATTTCAATATTCCTGATCTACATTGCCATGTCCGGCATTGTGCCCAACCTTATTCCTGCGTTGACGGATCTCGGGATTAGTGCGCAAAAAGCAGCAACTGCCATTGGTGTGTTTGGTATCACTGTGATCGCTGGGCGACTGGTCGTTGGTTATCTGGTTGACCACCTGTGGGCACCAGGCGTGGCGGCTGTGGCGATCAGTCTCCCTGTGATTGGGAGCTTGCTACTGTTTGGGGCACCCAGCTTTACCCTGGCATGCGTTGCCGCCGGACTGCTTGGTTTTGCCGCGGGTGCGGAGCTGGATCTAATGTCTTTCCTCGCTGCCAAATACTTTGGTTTGCTGCACTACTCGAAAATCTACGCGCTACTCTACGCAGCCCTCGCATTAGCCAGCGGTGTCGCGCCCATGTTGTTCGCCCGTATTTTTGACGAAACCGGCAATTACGATATTGGTTTTCTGATTGGTGCAGGCCTATTCGCTACAGGCGCACTCATGCTCTTGTTTCTAGGCCGTTACCCGTCTTTCAGTCCTACTCACCGATAACAATCATGTTGCTTGAGTCGAGCCCAGCCAGCTTGCACCCTTCCCGGTAGGTTTCCAGAACCGATTTGGCATCAACAATGCCAAGAATGCTTCCAGCGTCATCAATGTTCACATTGCAACCGTAAATCGAGAACCACACTTCGGTCTCTTCGGTATTGTCCTCAGAAACCAACAGGGTGTGGATGGAATGTGCCGGTTCGTAAAGGTAGGACCCCGCACGATTGACGTAGTCTGGGTATTCCTTGTAGTACCAACTGCCTGAATGCGTCACCGCAAACACGGGGCCCGTGTGATAGTGAGTTTGCACGGCGTAACCTGGCTGCCACAACGCTTTGACCACCCATAGCCCAAGATTAAGGTCGACATGGAGTACTTTAATCTTCGAACCATCTTCAGACTCAAGCCAGGGTAAGTCATCCTGCCCGATGTGCAGCGCCTCGGATGCTTCATTCATTGGAATGGTAAAACCCTGCTGGATACCCTCGCCCAGATCTTTTGCTTCAGACATCATTCAACTCCTCATGTTTCGTTTCATGAACCCTACCAGCTATGACCACTGCTAGGCTAGACTGCACGCTATGAGGGAACGAACACATTGGTTTTTATATGAGTGGCGGCACAGCCAGCTCACGCTTGGGGTGGTCGTTCTCAGCGGGTTGTCTTTCTTACACCTGGTGGCAGGCAGCTTTGATCCGGGTAACCTCCCCTGGTATTTTTCGTCAGAAAGCGAATTCCTGGGCATGGTGTTACTGGTCATTATCATGCCAGCTTACATTGCCGTCGTGGGAGTCTATGGATTGCGCCGCTCCCGTGAACTCGCGGTAATCGTAGATTCGACCGGCACAACAAACCTCACGACGACAGTAACCCAAATTCCATTCTGGCCCACGGCAGCCATGGGGTTCATAGGATTCCTATACGCGGTCATATTCAACATTCATGGGAATTTACTCAATTTCTTTTCCGTGGACGCAATAGAGCGTGCCATCTCTATCGGGCAGTTAGCGATCTGGATACTACTGGGTTGTTTACTGGCGATTCGGGGTCGAATCGCAATTGCGTTTCGACGCATCAGTGAGCAGGTGACTGTCGACATTTTTGAGCCAACCAACCTAAAACCATTCGCCCAGATCGGACTCATCGACGTACTGACCATTACTGCGGGAATGGTTCTTTCATCTGTTCAATCTATGGATTTCAGTTTCAGATTCGACATCTACGGCAAGGCACTGATAATTGTCGTACCTGCCATGTTCTACCTGGCTATTTACCCTATGTGGGGCATCCACAAAAAAATGAAGCAGATGCGACAGCAGCAACTCGAAGAATTGAACGCCTTGATTTTCAAAACACCGAAAGATCTGGGCACCACGAACATGAACCAGCTTGAAAGCTTATGGCAAAGACGCGAAAGAGTATCAAGTGCTGCTACCTGGCCCATTGACCTGGCAACTCTGCAAAGGTTTGTTTTACATCATCATCCCGCCACTGGCATGGATTGGCGCGGCCCTGGTCGAGTTTGTTATTGATGGTCTTATACAAGGATAAAAAATCACATGAAAGTTGTTCAATGCGTAAAGTTCGGGACCCATCTTGATCTACAGGTTAACGAGATTGACCCTCCCGGAAAACCTGCACCTGGCCAGATTAAGGTGGCATTAACCGCACGCGGCATTCAGTTCAGCGATCTTGTCAGGTTTGAAGGTAACTACCAGGTTGACTCGCCCCTGCCTTTTATCGTTGGCGGTGAAGCTGCCGGTACTATCACTCATCTTGGCGAGGGAGTCGAAGACCTTGCCGTTGGTGATGCCGTAATTTGCCCGGGCGGCTGCGTCGAGCTGGTCAACATCAACGCATCAGCGATCACGAAAATTCCATCTGGCATCGACCCGAACATCGCGGCTTCATTTCGCAACAACTACGCAACCGCCTTAGACGGTTTGCAACGGGCGAATCTGCAAGTCGGTGAAACGCTCCTGGTGCATGGTTCCGCAGGGGGTGTCGGCCTCGCTGCAGTCGATCTTGGGAAGCTGTTCGGCGCCAGGGTCATTGGCACAGCTAGCTCAGATGAAAAACTTGAAGTCGTTAAAGAAATTGGTGCTGATCATGTCATCAATTATTCTGACGGCTTCAGAGACCAGGTCAAAGCATTAACCGATGGTCTTGGAGCGGATGTGATATACGACCCTGTTGGCGGCGATGTATTCGATGAATCCGTGCGTTGTATTGCACCTTTCGGTCGTATTCTCGTGTTGGGTTTTACCAGTGGACGCCCGGCTCTCGCGAAAACCAATCATCTACTGGTTAAAGATGCCTCGGTGATTGGTTATACGGTTGGCGGCCTGCAAAGATACCGCCCGAAACAAAATGCCCGCAACAATGATGTCCTGATGGACTGGCTGGCAACCGGTCGTATCAAACCTTACGTCTCCCATGTCTTACCCATGGAACAAATCGTCGAGGGCTACCAGGTCATCGTCGATAGAAAAGTCATTGGCAAAGTAATCATTACCAACTAATGACTGCTGACACGACCCTGTCAACAGGGGTGTGACTTTGTCGCCGCAGGCATGTTCTCGGGGCTCATCGACAATGAACCTGCAACCTGGATCAGCAAAATTGCCAGCGAGTACCCGAGTCTCAGGGAGTACGTTGATCGCATTGAATCTGAGGTCGGCGTCTCCGGAAAATAACCTGGATCATCACAAGTTTTCCACGCGAATCAGCCCGGCTAATTGGCGCCTAAATTGACGAGTCTATGATAGCCTAAGCCCTCTATTTACTGGTCTGGAACGCTGACATGGATCTTTCCTTTGGTGCCGAGTACGAAGAATTTCGAGAAGAGGTTCAGCAGTTCATTGCCGACAATGGCGACAAATCTCCGAAACAGGGGGGTATGAGCAATGATGAGACAATTTCCTGGCAGAAACTACTCATAGAAGCCGGATATGCTGCCAGAACCATTCCGAAAGAATACGGCGGTTTCGGCGCAGAGCCAGATATCATTAAATCAAGAATCATCGCAGAGGAATTTTCCGGGGCGCAGCTCAGTACTGGTCTGGGTGGTCAGGGCATCTCTATGCTGACACCCGTGCTTCTGGAAATGGGCACCGAGGAACAAAAACAGCAGTTTATTAAACCCACTATCCATGGCGACTTGATCTGGTGCCAGGGCTATTCGGAACCTGGCGCTGGTAGCGATCTGGCCAGCCTGTCGACAAAGGCGGAACTGAATGGCGATGAATGGGTGGTTAACGGCCAGAAAATTTGGACCAGCACCGCACACCGTGCTGACTGGATTTTCTGTCTCGTCAGAACAGAACCGGAAGCGCCCAAGCACCAGGGTATCTCTTTTCTGCTTTTTAGAATGGATACTCCGGGCATAGAGGTCAGGCCGCTGGTTGATATGACCGGTGAGGTTAACTTTAACGAGGTGTTTTTCACGGATGTGCGAGTGCCCAAAGGCCAGATCGTTGGCCAGCGAGGTCAGGGATGGCAGGTTGCTAATGCGATCCTGGGTCACGAACGAGGCTCATTGGCACCCCCCGATGCTGCTCAAACCCGACTCAACGGCATCATCAAATTAATGAACACTGAAACCATTAACGGCGACAAATTGATCCACAACCCTGTTTACCGGGATCGCCTGATGAAAATTCAAGGACGTGTACTCGCAATGAAGTGCAACGATATGCGGCTGCTGTCTGCTCGAATCAATAAAAACCAGGACGCAAAACTGGCAGGCATGATCGTAAAACTCCAGGGCACAGAATTGCGCCATGAACTCGAATCGCTTGCCATCGACGTGATGGGTGAGATTGGCATCGCCTATGGCGATAACCCTTACCTGCGGGGTCACGGTTCCTGGCAATTCCAGTATATGTTTTTCCTGGGCCTGATCATCGGTGGCGGCACCTCACAAATTCAGAAAAATATTATCAGCGAACGCGGTTTAGGCATGCCTAAAGAACCCAAGGTTGAGAAGTAGGAGATCACGATGGAATTTGGACTATCTTCAGAACAAACCCTGCTGCAGGACAGCATTAATCGATTTCTTACGGATCAGGTACCCCTGGACGAAATCAGGAAGGTCGCAGCCGGAGAAACCGATGATGCAAAAACCTGGGAAAGACTGACCGATCTGGGAATCCCTGGCCTCATGGTCAGCGAAGCCAACGGCGGCCTGGGATTATCCAGCCTGGACGCTGCGGTCGTTGCTGAATCACTGGGCTACCACGTAACGCCGTCACCCTTCATTAGCTCGGCTGTTATCGCACCTGTTGTGCTGCAGTTAGCAGGGACCCGTGAAGACCTGCTTGGCGGCGTCGCCACCGGTGAAACCCGAATTGGCATCGCCTTCGCAGAGGCAATGGGCGCCAGGCGAGATGCTGGTATCAGCGTCGACAATGGCAAGCTGCAAGGGAAATCCCTGTTTGCGCTGGACAGTGACGCCAATTATTACCTGGTCACGACAGTGGACAAACACATTTATCTCGTTAGCGCTGACGCCGCAGGTCTGGAGGTTAAGAATCTCACCACGGTCGACAAGACGCGCACAACCTGCGAACTGATCTATTCAGAAGTCGAGGCAGAATTGATCAGTGATGATTCTGCAGTTTTTGACAAAGCGCTGGATGCTGGATTGGTCGCCATCGCAGCCGATACTCTGGGGGCAGCGCAATGCGCGCTGGATCAAGCGGTTACCTATGCGGGCCAGCGGGTACAGTTCAACCGGGTTATTGCCTCTTTTCAGGCAGTTAAGCATATGTGTGCCGAAATGGCCGCCAACCTCGAGCCGTGTCGATCCATGGTCTGGTATGCAGCCCACGCTTTCAATGAAATACCTGAAGAAGCCAGCATGATGGCGAGCCACACCAAGGCGCACCTTTCTGAAGTCGGCCAATTCGTTACCCGAACGGCGACGGAGGTTCATGGGGGTATGGGTTTTACTGACCTGGTGGGCTTGCACTACTGGTTTAAGCGTGCGGGTTTCAACAGGCAGATCCTGGGTTCTCCGGAAATGCTGCGCGAGCGAGCAGCTTCTATCCAGAACCTGGCAGCTTGACGATCGTTTGGATGTTCCATCTTTTGTAACCCAGGCTCGTGAAAAAGGCCGCGTAAAAGACAATGGCTTCTGCAGGCGATGATACGGAGATGTCTAAGTGACTTATTTGGCCTGTCTGCCCCGTTCGCATGGTTACAACACCACGCCGTCAGCTTTCAGCGATTGAATTTGGGCAGCATCAAGGTTGAATGACGCGAGGACATCATCGGTATGTTGACCGTGGGCTGGGCTTGGGCTACCGGGCTCAAGTATTTCTGAGCCAAATCTTGGTGGTGATTTCATCACGCGCATTGAACCCATCAGCGGATGATCTTGTAACTCAATGGAATTGTTGGCAATCAGTTGTTCCTGGTTAATAACTTCTTCAAGGTCAAGACACTTCGCACAGGGCACATCATTTTCCTGAAGTTTTTGAAGTGCCTGTTCAGTGGTCAGGGCCAAAAAAGCTTCACCCAGAATTGATCGATAGTCATCAATATTGGCTATCAATGAATCCATCGAACTGAACCGGGGATCTTGTGACAAGTCCTCTTTACCCAGCGCTCGTAGCACACCGGCTCGCTGTTTTTCGGTTGCTGCTGACATGGTGAGCCCGCCATCACTGGTCAGGGTGAGCTCGTAAAGCAGGTCCGAAAGAAGCGGCTGTACCTGAACATCATCATCGACCAGGGTGTTATTCATATAGGCATCAGGGAACAGGAAAAACAGTCCGGCATCCAGCATTGATAAATCGATATGCTGGCCTTCACCGGTTTTCTCGCGAAAGTACAATGCGCTGGTCACAGCCTGGCAGGCTGTGTAAGCAGTAATTTTGTCGCACATCAGGTTACGGATAAAAAGATGAGAACCGCGGCCTTGTGATGCTGTCATACCCGTCTGCGCCTGAATGACGGGGTCGTAGGCAGGCGCTTCGCTTAGCGGACCTTGCGTACCGAACCCGGAAATCGCCATGTTGATGAGACCGGGGTTAATTTCCCGCAATGTTTCGCTGCCAAGGTTGAGTTTATCCATGACACCAGGCCTGAAATTGTGAATGACAACATCCATGCTCTTCACCATCTCCTTGATCAACGCCTGGCCAGCATTGTCTTTCAGGTTGACCCGAATAGATTCTTTACCCCGGTTACAATTCGCAAAGATTGCCGAGATTCCGCCTTTGGCTGTGCCGATATACCGCATGGGGTCACCCATCTCTATAGGCTCAACCTTGATCACACGAGCGCCCTGCTCACCCATCATCATGGCTGCAAAGGAAGCAGTGATCATGGTGGAGAATTCTAAAATGGTTATACCTTCAAGTGGTTTCATCAATGTACCTCTGGGTCTTCTAAAATTAAGTCCGTTTCTTCCGAAAGGACATGCTCTGTTTCCGCTGAAGGAGACTCGGTTTCTTCCTGGCTTTCACTCAGCACGAGATAGCCCGAAATCAACACAATAGACACAATAGCCCCAATGAAATACTGAAGTCTGTCGGATATTTTTAGATCAATACTCATCTGTTCACGTTGGATTTAATTAACTTGCGCGGCTGGAAACAAACGATATCCTACACTTCCTTACCCGAAAATAGTGAAGATCCTAGTGTCCAGTTATTCACCCCTGCCGGAACCCTTGCGAGNACCCAAACCAGCGACAGAAGCGACCANAAAAGTACAGGCCGATATCCAATCAAAGTTGAACTTTGACGACAGACAAAGCTTTGCGGACGCCAGTCGCGGCTTTATCGCCTCTATCTCACCCATGAAGATTGATCACGACCGAATAGCGCGCCCGGTTTTTGACCTGGAAGCACTTTCGTTTCTTGACGGCGAAGCCCCTGACACCGTTAACCCTTCCCTGTGGCGGCAGGCACAATTAAATGCACAACATCATGGCCTGTATGAGGTCGTCGATGGCATCTATCAAATTCGCTCGTTTGATATTGCAAACATGACCCTGATCAGGGGAAACACCGGCTGGATTGTCATCGACCCGTTAACGTCGTCAGAAACCTCGCGTGCTGGTCTGAAACTTGCCAATGAGCAACTTGGTCAGCGTCCTGTTATTGCTGTTATTCACACTCACAGCCATGCTGACCATTTCGCCGGTGTGTTGGGAGTCATCACACAAGAGCAGGCTGCATCCGGGGAAATACCCATCCTTGCCCCCATGGATTTCGTGAACGAAGCTCTCAACGAAAACGTGCTGGCGGGCAACGTAATGGGCCGTCGCGCGACCTATATGTACGGTAATCTCCTTACCCCATCACCAACCGGCTTCGTGACAACTGGCCTCGGCGCCGCCCTTTCTCTGGGAACCACCGGGTTTGTCATTCCTAACGACATCATAAAGGAGACCGGCGAGACACGGGTGATTGACGGCATTGAAATCGAGTTCCAGATGACCATGGGAACGGAAGCACCCGCGGAAATGGTGTTCTACTTTCCCCAGTTCAAAGCACTTTGCATGTCCGAGATTACCTCCCATCATCTNCATAATGTATACACACCACGCGGGGCGCAGGTCAGGGACGCACTTGCCTGGGCTGATCAAATCAACGAATCCATTGATTTGTTTGGTGATCGGCTGGAAATTGAATTCGCCAGTCATCACTGGCCAATCTGGGGCAGGCAAGCCGCGATAAGTTATATGAAAAAACAAAGGGACCTGTATAAGTTCATCCACGATCAGTCCCTGCGGCTCGCTAACCTTGGATACAACAAGGAAGAAATCGCTGAACAAATTACCTTACCTGATTCCCTCGGACTTGAATTTTACAACCGCGACTACTACGGCACTCTCTATACCAACGCACGTGCTGTATACGTAAAGTATCTGGGCTTTTTTGACGGCAACCCCGCCACCCTGCACCCACTGCCACCGGTTGCCGCGGCCGAGAATTATCTCCGCTATATGGGGGGAGCTGACGCTATTGTGCAGAAGGCCAGTGCCGATTTTGCACAGGGTCACTATCGATGGGTGGTTGAGGTGCTCAATCATCTTGTCATGGCAGAGCCGGAACATATTGAATCTCGCAGCCTTCTGGCGGATTCACTGGAACAGCTTGGCTATCAATCAGAATCGGGACCCTGGCGAAACTTCTATCTATCCGGCGCTCTCGAGCTTCGTGAGGGCCTGCCCGAAAGCTCCAACTACGCTGCGGCAGCAGGCATGGTGGCTGCCATCCCNCTCAAAAACCTTTATCAAATTATGGCGGTCAGGCTGAATGCACAAAAAGCTGATGGCCTGGTATTGCACATCAATCTTGCATTTACTGACGGCGAAGCAACTTTGCTCTCCATCGAGAATTCCGTGCTGCACGCATTTACCGGNCGACAAATCGATCACGCGGCCGCCACTCTCGCCATCAGCGAACTGAACTTCAAACTGTTAATGTCAGGCCAAAAGGATGGCGCGAGCCTGCTCGCTTCAGGCGAACTCAAAATCGAGGGGGACGCCAATGCACTCCTGCAACTATCTGGACTGTTCGATCAGTTTGAGCGGCGCTTCCCTATCGTCACGCCGAGAAAACCATGGCAATGAGGCTGGATTCACACCAACACTTCTGGATTTACAACGACCAGGACTATGGCTGGATGGGCGATCAATCTGTCCTGAAGCAGGATTATCTNCCCGCCCACAGTGAACCTTGCCTCCGGGACAATGGGTTTCACGGCACCATCGCGGTTCAAGCCCGGCAAACTCCTGGGGAAACTGATTTTCTGATTGACCTAAAATCCGACAATGACTTCATCATGGCCGTCGTCGGCTGGACAGATTTGATGGCCGACAGCGTTCTCATCGCCTTGTCGAACTACCAGGGTAAAGTCGTTGGATTTCGCCATCAGATCGAGGACGAATCCGAAATAGATTTTATGCTGCAACCGAAATTCAAGCGCGGCTTGCGAATGCTTGGCGATTATCAATACACCTTCGATCTGCTTGTGAGAACGCAACATCTGGAAAACTGTCTGCGCATCGCAGATGAGTTTCCTGATCAACCATTTGTCATCGATCACCTTGGGAAGCCGGAGTACTCTTCGGCAGGTTTTGATGCCTGGCATTCGAACTTCACGGAACTCGCCAAGCGGCAAAACGTTTATTGCAAACTGTCGGGCATGGTGACCGAAACTCGCTACCAGGACTGGGATGAAGAAGAACTGGAAATCGATGCATTTCTGCCGTTCCTGGATTGCGCCCTCGAAGCATTTTCCGCTGATCGCCTGATGTTTGGCTCTGACTGGCCAGTCTGCAGCCTCGCAGCAACCTTTGATGAAGTTTGTGACATCACCAATGCGTTTATCCAGAGGTTAAGCACCCCCGAACAAGAGGCCATCATGGGCAACACGGCTGCCAGCTTCTACCATGTCAAAGAGCCATAGCGTGCAGACAGCCAGGGAACCTCTGATTAAGAGGGTATTTTTGTCAGAACAAGTGGTCCGGCACACCGGAAGAGACGAGCCGAGTATGATCACGGCTCTGACGCTGTTATGGTGAAATTAGAGATGCGGCATACCGACCTTAATCAGACGTTCCGTAGTGGTCTATCCTGTTTACCTGATCACTTTACCAATTAACTTTTCTTAATCGACCTTCACTAATAATATTTATTACAACAATGGAGTAGAACCAATGGCTGAATTTGGCGCCCTGATTTTTCCAACCGAATATGCAATGCAACCCATCCCGCTCGCAAAGGCAATTGAAGAACGCGGCCTGGATTCCATTTTTTTCCCGGAACATACTCATATTCCCACATCCAGAAGAACCCCTTATCCTGCTGGTGGTGACCTGCCGAAAGAGTATTCCCATACCTACGACCCTTTTGTCGCTTTGACCGCCTGCGCAGCAGTCACCGAGAGGATCAAACTCGGTACCGGTATTTGTCTCGTGGTTGAACGCGATGTGCTGACCCTGGCCAAAGAAATAGCGTCACTGGATCGGTTGTCGGGTGGTCGCTTTATTCTAGGCATTGGCGCTGGTTGGAATGCCGAGGAAATGGAGAATCACGGTATCGACTACGACACTCGCTGGAAAGTCGTGCGTGAAAAAATTCTGGCATTAAAAGAGTTGTGGACCAAAGATGAAGCCGAGTTCCATGGAGAATTCGTCGACTTCGATCCCGTCTGGTGTAACCCCAAACCGGTTCAAGCTGGTGGCCCACCTATCTGGATGGGCGCAACATCAAAATGGAGCTTCGATCGCATAGCCGAATACTGTGATGGCTGGCTACCCATCGCGGGCCTGGACACGGGTCTGCTGCCTGAAGTCGAAAAGGCGCTTATCAACCGTGATCGTAAACTTTCTGACATTACCCTTGCGATGTTCGGCGTCCCCCCGGATGAGGCGCTCATCGAAGCCAAGCTGGCAGATGGTTTTAGCCACCTGATTTTCGGCTTGCCACCTGAAGGTGAAGATACGGTCTTGCCTTTGTTGGATCAATACGCCGCGATCGCGGAGAAAATGCGTTAACCATTAATGTCGACCAGCCTCCTCGCGTTACTGGATGACATTGCCAGCGTACTGGACGATGTCACTGCTATGACCAAAATCGCCGCCGGCCGCACAGCGGGCGTTCTCGGCGATGACCTGGCACTAAACGCAGAACAGGTTTCCGGCGTGCGCGCTGAACGGGAACTGCCGGTTGTGTGGGCGGTGTTCAAGGGTTCGGCCAGGAACAAATTGATACTGGTGCCCGGTGCATTGATTCTTNCGGTCGTCGCACCTTTTATGATTCAACCCATCCTGATGCTCGGGGGTTGCTATCTGTGCTTTGAGGGTTTCGAGAAGATCTCTGAAAAGTTCCTGCATCCCGAAGAAAAAAAAGCAGAGATGGATCAGTTTTTAGACGCCCTGCACAACCCCGAAACAGATCTGGTGGAATTCGAACAGCGGAAAATCAAAGGTGCCATCCGTACTGATTTTGTCCTTTCCGCTGAGATCATCGTCATTGCCCTGGGTACGGTGCAGGAATCTGCCTACATCACACAGGTACTTACGGTCATTGCCATTGCCATCATCATGACAATCGGTGTCTACGGACTGGTCGCCGCTATTGTGAAACTTGATGACGCCGGTATGCACCTGGTAAAAATCGGCGGCGACAAGGGCTTCAGACGCTGGTTCGGCGAAAGAATTCTGGCTTTCGCCCCGTATCTGATGAAAGGCCTGACCATTGTTGGCACCGCCGCCATGTTTCTGGTGGGGGGCGGCATCCTTGCTCAAGGCATACCCGGCGTTGAATCCGTCCTGGGATATGTCATTCGACCGGCGTCAGAAGTCACAACGATTGGCCCCGGGCTCGGCATATTCACATCCCTGCTACTTAATGGCATCCTCGGCGTCATCACAGGGGGGCTGCTCATACCTATTGTTGCGGGTTTTCAGAAACTCATCTCGCTGGTAAAGAACAGGTACAAAAAGACCGGCGAATAGGCAAAAAAAAAGGCCCCGCAAGGAGCCTTTTTTCACCGTTCTGACTCCAGTGATATCAGAAGCTTTTACCGATCGAGAAAATGATGGCTTCACTTTCTTCCGGTTCACCTTTACTGTCGAGTTCGTCTGAGAGCTCATCGCTGCTAAAAACTGCAGAAATGCCCACATCGAAATCTGCGATGGTTGTGCCGTAACCAACTTCGATATAGTCGCCGTCAAAGTCTTTTCCGAAAGTACCGTACTTAGCGTAAAATCCGCTGTCACCTTCGATGGTTAATGCGAGAAAATCGTAGTCTTCTTCGTCGCCAAATCCATCCCACTCTCCAACAGAGTATTCAAGGCTGAACATCTGATAACCGAAATTCAGGTTAATCTCCTGGTAGGTATCATCGAATTCACCACTGTAATAGTAGCCGGTAAATCCGAGACTGGCAGAAAATCCAGACTCTGTCTCGGCGCCATAGCCGAAATAGAGGTCGGTCTCCAGCCCGTCACCGACATCAGCTGTCCAGGCGCCCACATACAAACCACCGCTTTCGTAGTCGATACCCGCACTGGCAGAGGATTCTTTTTGGAGAATCCCGCGATAGTAATATTCCGATGCAAATCCGATGTTGTATGAAACTTCACCTTCAGCATAGGCACTCATTGACACTAATCCGCTAGCTGTAATCAGCATCCCCGCAGCGATTTGAGTCAGTCTTTTCATTTTTGGCTCCTTGTATAGTAGGTAGTAAGGGAATAAATTGATTCCGGTCTCCTACTAGCAAAACTCAGGCCAAAGGTTAGGAGTGATTGATAAAACAAGGGGTTAGGATAGTTTGAATAATATATTATCCTCACCGCGCACCAAACAGGTGCAGATGCAGGCACCGTGTTGGTGCGCTACCCGGCAAGGATCAAAAAGAAAGTGCCTTGACCTCTTTTTTGAGTACCGCCGACATGGCTTTGATCAAAACGAGACCCGTCGCGTTGCCCACAGTACCCGGGTCGATTTCCAGCCGAAAGTATTTTACTCCCCACCAGCGAGGCGCCCCCGCAGCAATCACCCGGATTGACATAGTCTCGCCGGCTCTATGCTCTGCCGTTTTCAAAGAGACATCCGTGACCGGGTAGACCCGACCTTTGCTATCGGATACTTTGAAGACGTCACGAGCCAGCTCAATTGGCGGTAGATGCTGCTGGCTTGTCACATTGATGGTGAGCAAAATCTGCGATCTAACACGCGTATTTTTCTGTTGGGTGCTCCTAACAGACTCAATCTGAACCTCGACAAGCTCAAAACTGTAGGCGCCATCCGTGAAACGGTCTTTACTCAATGTACGCGCCTGCACCCATTTCCGTTCATCGGCAACTTCCTGCCAGGAACCATCTTCGCTTAGTCGAATTCGGGAACCATCGTCCCTGGTGGCGAACCTGTCGCCGGACACATATTCCCAGCTACCATCGTCGTTGAGCAGAACTTCCCGACCGTCGTCACTGAGTACAGTTTCCGCGTTGATTGGCGAGCAAGCCAGGAGGCACAAACAGAGGCAGAATCTTATTAACATGTGACAGGTTTCCATGGACTGATCGGCATAGCGGTGGAATGGCCAGGTATCCTTCCAGTTTTCCAAATGGCTGACCTCCACCTCAGTGCCGTCAAGCACTGCATTTTACAAATCGGCAGAAGTGAGTAGCAACATTTCTTCTGAAGAACCGGAAACTGTCGCGGTGGCAAGATAGGTTGGTGACGCACCCAGCAGAAACAGACTACTGATCAACGACACGACTATCGAGGTAAGCAGGGCATTCCAAAGTATATGCAGATACAAATTCATGATGATAAAGGCGTCAGCTGCAACTAGTCGTTAAGCGTTACAGTTTGTCACAGAACCCTAACAGCGATACATTTAGTATAGTGATCAAAAAGCGATGCGAACACTCCATTGAGCGTAAATTCTGACACCCAGAGCAGTGATACACATCCCTTTGCGTTCGTCATCTATCTATTGGTCATCCTGATTATGCCCTGGCCACTCGGCAGCAATCGTGACTGGGCCTGGCCGATCATGACGATATTATGTTGCTTGCTGGCACTCACCTTCCTGCTGTCGAGAAAAACTTCCACTACACAAATACAGTTCGAATGGGTATCGCGGGGTTTATGGCGCTGTGTACCTGGATGCTGTTTCAGTTAGTCGGTATCCCAGGAATCCTGGATCCAATCACAACGGACTTGTATAGCACCCGAACAGAACTACTCCGAACCATCGGATACGGTTGTTTCTTTTTTGTTTCCGTGCGGCTTCTTTCGAGTCAGAAACGAATCGAGATAGTGTTATACCTGGTGGTACTACTCGGGATGCTCGAAGCACTAAGCGGTAGTGTTCAGCAGCTCCTTTTCGAACTGGCAAGAGCAAGGGGTAGTTTTCCAAACCCCAACCACTCTGCGGGCTTCCTCGAGGTAACACTGGCGATCAGCATAGGATTAATCCTTGCTCAACAAGGAGACAGGAAAGTTTCATCCAACCCTGTTATCGAATTCATCACCGGGCCTCGCGGGCGTTTACGTCTGATTATCATTATTATGGTCATCGGGCTCGTGATGAGTCGCTCGCGCATGGGAAACATCGGCTTTCTCACCAGTATTCTGATCAGCTCAGGTATTGCATTTTACTACTCCAAAAAGTATCCAAAGGCACCATCGCGTTAATCACGAGTATTCTGATCATTGATGTAATCATCATTGGAACCTACTTCGGCCTGGACAGACTCGGTGAACGGTTTGAACAGACCTCGGGCGCAATCACCGGCCGGGTCGAATTGCACACTTACCATGCAAAAATACTGCAAGATCATTTTATTGTCGGTAGTGGCGCCGGGACCTATGAAATGACGATGCCCCGCTACCGGGATCGGCATATTCGTTCAAAGCCAACTCACGCAGAAAACGACTACATTGAGCTTCTCATCGAGCTTGGGTTCATCGGAACATTGCCAATGTTATTGATACTGATCAACGGCATTCATGCACAAATCTCGTTATTGCGACTCAATGAATATCATTTCGAGCGCGGCATTGTTTTCGGGTGCCTCACTGGTACGGTGGCGATTTTGATTCACGGTTTCGGCGGCGTAAATCTTCAGATTCCGGCCACCCGACAAGACGGCCTGGGCAAAGAAGATCTCTATCGCGCCGTTGCGACCGATAATAAATACACATCAGTAGAAAACGTCGGTGCGCCCGTCAACAGCCCAGCCTTCGAATTCAACGCTTTTATCGCACCGGATGAGTCTTACCTGATATTCGGCGCTCAGGGCCGCAATGATGAAGTAGGTGGCGGCGATCTTTACATCAGTTTCAGGATTGACGGCAAGTTCGAAGCACCACGTCTGCTCTCGAATCAGATCAATACCGGCAGGTTAGATTACTGCCCGACGGTGTTTGAGCAACGGCTCTATTTCACCAGTGAAAGAGTCGTCGACAGGAGCCTCTCGACCACCGAACAATTAGCTCACTGGTATGAATCACCAGGCAACGGGCTTGGTGATATCTACTGGGTGGACTTCGATAAGATCCTTAGTCCGGACTAAGGTATTATTCTTTTCTTTTCCCGGAATCGATACCATGGCAGCGCTATTTGCACCTTTTGCAGAGGATAAACCTGACGATATCGCATTGGTCGATGATTTTGGCGAAACATCCTGGACTGATTTTAATTCCCGTGTAAACCAGCTTATTCACGCTCTGCGCGGTGCAGGCCTTGAAGTTGGAGATACATTCAGTGTCATCAGCGGCAACCGGCGTGAATATATCGAAGCATTTGCCGCAGCGTCACATGGCGGCTGGCTGCTGGCGCCTGTCAACTGGCATCTGGTAGCCGAAGAGGTGGCCTACGTACTTGCCGATTCCGGATCAAAGGCTCTTCTTGTCGACACCCGGTTTATCGAACTTGGTGAAGCAACGCTCGAGCAAGCCGAATGCCCCAACCTGAATGCTGTGATCATCATTGGCGCGGAGGCTTCGAACTTCGCAGAAGAAACCGAAAGTTTCACACTCTACGAGGATTTTATTGCGGATGCGTCAAAAGCCGAGCCCGAGAATCAAACCCTCGGCGGCCCAATGTTCTATACATCAGGCACCACCGGCAAACCAAAGGGCGTAAAAAGCGGCTTGTCGCAAACGGGCGCCCCGGTGGAAACACTAAAAATGATAGGTGAGGGGCTCTCCGGCATGCTCGGCATTGAACCGGGGGGTAAGAGTCTGCTGGTCGGGCCCATCTACCATTCTGCCCAATGGGCTTTTTCTTTCCTGCCATTGCTGAGCGGTAGCAGCATAGTGATGCGCCATAAGTTTGATGCTGGCGAAACGCTAACGTTAATCGACCAACACAGCATCACCAATACTCACCTGGTACCCACTCAGTTCACGCGCATGTTGCGGTTAACTGAAGATGAGAAAAAGGCCTTCAAAGGAGACAGCCTGACGGTGGTCTGGCATGGCGCCGCGCCCTGCCCGCCCGAAATAAAAAAACAAATGATAGCCTGGTGGGGACCTGTCATTTCTGAATATTATGGCTCCACTGAAGGAGCCATCGTAACCACAGTAAATTCGGAAGACTGGTTGAATCGGCCAGGCACACTGGGCAAACCAACAGCGGTAACGGAAATATTGGTGATCAAAGAGGACGGCACAACTGCGCCCACGGGCGAACCAGGCCAGCTGTACGTGCGAAACCTGATGGGCTCTGACTTCGAATATCACAATGACCCGGAGAAAACAGAAAAAGCGCATCTCGAACCGGGGGTCTACACGTTCGGAGACATTGGTTATCTGGACGAAGACGGCTATTTATTCATGAGCGATCGCAAGATCGACATGATTATTTCCGGCGGGGTGAATATCTACCCGGCAGAGATAGAAGCGGTATTGATTGGTCATCCCGCGGTTATGGATGCTGCGGTGTTCGGCATCCCCAATGACGAATTCGGTGAAGAGGTGAAAGGTGCCGTTGAACTGGCAGCTGGAATCGAACCTGGAGAACAACTTGAAGAAGAAATCATTGCGCATTGTCGTGAACACCTCGCCGGTTTCAAAATCCCCAGGTCAATCGACTTTGAACAGACACTACCCCGGCATCCTACAGGGAAACTGCTGAAGCGTTTGCTGCGCGATAAGTACTGGCAAGACACCGGCAGGAATATCTAGGGAACACATTCACACCTGACCAAAATCCATATCGATATAGGGAATATCCAGCTCCAACCGCTTCTGTCGACCCTCCATAAACTTTCTGGGAAACCAGTCCTGTAGATTGGCGGGGTCCATATGCGCGTGGATGACGCCGTAAAGACTGAATTCCCGCAGCTTTAGAAAGTCGTGCATCTGACCCCACATTAGCTTCTCCACGGGATATTCATTGGCATAACCTTCCAGAAAGACCGGCAGAAAATGCGCTACCGTATCCACCATCGCAGCATCGGTCGCATCCACCCAGGGTTGTAACGACACACCCAGCAGAATCGTCGCAACGTCGTAGCCGTACCAGGTTTGCAGGCAGTCATCAAAATCAAAGAAGGTGAGCCGACCATTGCCATGCAGGTAATTACCCGAGTGAGCNTCCGAATGAATCACCCGTAGACAGAAGCATCCTTTGGCAGATTCGATAGTCTCGCCATCAGTTGGCTTGCCTTGTCTCGGACCAGAGATTGTTCCTCAGGGATACGGCTATTGAACCGGTGATTTTCATCCGTCGTCCAGTTCTGTCGAGCATACTCAGGCTCAAAGTCGGCAGCCAGGCGATGAAACTGGCCTATGCATCTCCCCCATTCCTTAATGATCAATTGAGTAAAAGGTTCATCATGCGCAGGTAAACCCGGCGCGCGCTCAAACTGACAAATATGAAAAGGCGCAATCGTCTCTGGCCACTCGCCATTGATTAATCGGACAGGCCTAGCCACGGGGCATCATGCTCAGCAAGGAATGTCAGAAACTCCAGTTCCCCGAGCAATTGTTCCCGGCTTCGATGACTCTCATGAGTGATGCGAATAACACGATTCCCAGAGGCATAAACAAAGTTTTCAAACCCTTCCAGGTCGACCACTGAATCAAATTCAATGCCCAGCCATTGAAAAATACGATGGCGCGCTGCCGGACCGTAATCAGCGATTGCAGATGCTTCCATGTTCCTTTACTTCAGTAAAAAACTCGCAGATAGTAGCTTCTTTTTTACAGGATGTACTGATGAAATTTGGCCTATTTGGTATTAACACTGGCCCATGCGCGGATCCAGATACTATGCGTAACGTCGCCGTCGCAGCGGAAAATGCAGGATTCGAGTCTCTGTGGACAGCTGAACATGTTGTTCTGCCAGATCCCCAGGTGCCGCCATCACCGGCGCCACCATTGGCAGCTTTCATACATCCTTTCACCGCCTTGTCTTTTCTTGCCGCGGTAACTGACAAGATTCTGCTGGGCACGGGTATCACACTCATCGCACAGCGAAATGCTGTGGTACTCGCCAAAGAGACCGCCAGCGTCGATCAACTTTCCAAAGGCCGATTGTTGTTTGGGATTGGCGCCGGTTATCTCACTCAGGAATTCGAAGCCCTGGGTATTGAATTTTCCGAGCGCGGTGCGCGAACGGATGAATACATTGATGCGATTCGTGAACTATGGACTTCCGAGAACCCGGCATTCGAAGGACAATTTGTGAAATACGGCGGCATCCAAAGTCGCCCCCTGGCTTACCAGAATGGCGGCCCTCCCGTGATTGTCGGTGGAACCAGTAAAGCCGCTTACAGGCGCGCCCTTCAGAAGGGCCAGGGCTGGTATGGCTTCGCTCTCGACCTTGACGCCAGTGAACAGAGCATTGATGCGCTCAGGTCACTGGCAGAAACCACCTCGCGGGATGCGAGCCTGGGGGAACTTGAAATAAGTATCACACCCGGGGTTCGTCTCACCGATGAAGTCGTCAAACAATTCGAGGAACTGGGTGTCTCGAGGCTCATCCTCCTGCCAACCGGTCAAAACGAAGCGGACTTGCTGGCTTACATCGACCAGATCGCCAGTGACTACCTCTCGGGAACCTCTGATTAAGAGGATATTTTTGTCAGAACAAGTGGTCCGGCACACCGGAAGAGGCGAGCGGAAGAAATTTGTTAACATGCTGTAAGT
>JGI26061J44794_1000244_pt1 | contig 26236 bp, 21 predicted proteins | sample MarorgKNORR_S2LV_5_FD_44794 | JGI IMG/M metagenome (IMG submission 44794) | reverse complement strand
AGAAGAGGAGCAAGTCGAATCGCTTCCAGACAAGACTTCCACAGATGGGGAGGAATGAAAGGTCTCGCGTAGCGTCGACATCCCATGACGGACTCCAACAACGGCCCAGCCAGAGCATCGATTCTCATCCTGACGATGCTCTTGACCAGTCTCCTGCTGGCCCTGACCCCGAGTGCCGCCGCTGAAGCGGAAACACGTTCCTCCCACACCTATGTCGAACAGTTCGGACCGAGTTTCGACAAGGTGATCATCGCCACTACCGATGACGATCTGAGTACCCCTCGCGACCTCGCCTTCCACCCCAATTCAGCTCGACCGAATGAACTCTGGATCGCCAATCGCGCCACCGACAGCATCACCATCGTTCACAACACCGGTTTGGAGAATCAATACACTGAGAACCGAAAAGACAGTTATGCGAATCACTTCATGGAGGAGATCAGCGCTTTCGCCTTCGGGCAATATGATTCCGAATTCGATCACATATTCGCCTCGGCCCAAGAATCGCGCAATACGTACAACGGACAGCAATCCCCGAACGATTTCATGGGCCCCGCTCTCTGGCCCTCCTCACTCGACCACTTCGCCGAGGAACATCAGTCGGACAGCAGGTTGGGCAGTCATCTCGACATGCTGCACGAAAGCCCTCAAGGAATGGGTATCGCCCACGACTCGGGCAATGCTTACTGGTACAACGACGGTTACTATGGAGAATTGGTGTATTATGACTTCAGCTCAGACCACGACACCGGTGGAGAAGACCACGATGACGGCATCGTCAGGCGTTACAGCGAGATCACTCCGACCCGCAGAGCGGGCGTCCCCGGCCACATGATACTCGACAAGTCGAACGGCATCCTCTACATCGCCGACACCGGTGCTGGCAGAGTTCTCTGGGTCAATACCGACGACACCAGCACGACGACGACGAACATCATGGGTTCCAGCACGCAGAAGGACTCCTCACTGGCGGAGTATAGCGAAATCACTAATGTCGAATGGGGCGTTCTCGCTTCCGGACTCGACGACCCATCGGGAATCGCATTGCACGGTGACAAGCTCTTCGTCTCGCTCAATGGCAATGGCAAAATCAAGGCTTATGGCCTCGCTGGCAACGGCAAAAGCGCAACCCACCTGCAGACCATCGATACCAATGCGAACTCGATCATGGGCCTAGAAGTAGGGCCGAACGACAAGCTCTACTATGTCAGTTCGTCAAACAATCGAGTCATCAGAATCGACCCACATCCGGACGCTGACCTCGATTGGATTCGTGACAGTCTGGACGATTGCGACCAGACCTACGGCACCAGTACGGAGGACCGAGTGGGGTGTCCAGACCTGGACGGCGACGGTTGGTCCGACGATGGCGATGACTTCGATTCTGACAACACTCAATGGAGCGACACTGATTCCGACGGTTACGGCGACAATCCCACGCCCGCGACCACTCCTGACGATTGCCTGATGACTTGGGGTAACTCGACCATCGACAGGCTCGGTTGTGTTGACAGGGACGGTGATGGCTGGTCTGATGCCAACGACGAATATCCGAACAACAAGCTGTTGTGGTCAGATGATGACGGAGATGGTTATGCAGACCAATCAGGCACAAGCATCTCCGACGACTGCCCTGAAGTCTACGGATTCTCGAGTGCAGATCGACTCGGTTGCGTCGATACAGACGGTGACGGCTGGTCGGATGCTGGCGATGATTATCCAGCCGAGTCGACTCAATGGCGCGATACCGATGGTGACGGGTACGGCGACAATGTTGAGGGTAAGGATGGTGATCTTTGTTCGTCGATTGAAGGCTACTCTACAATCGACCGCATCGGCTGTCCCGATGCTGACGAAGATGGTTATTCCAATCCCGATGATGGCTGGACAGCCGCGGACGGGGCCGACGCATTCCCAATAGATGACACTCAATGGCTCGACTCGGATAGCGACGGCTACGGAGACAATCCCGCGCCTGCGCAACAGGCTGATGACTGCCCCGAGACTTACGGCACGAGCATACAGGATCGGCTCGGTTGCCCTGATCTGGATGGCGATGGCTGGTCTGATGAGAGTGATGCCTTCGATATNGATGCGAGCCAGTGGCTCGATAGTGACGGCGATGGTTACGGTGACAATCCAGCGCCGGCGAATGCNCCCGATGCCTGCCCCGATGACTGGGGTGATTCGACCCTCGACCGNTTGGGCTGTCCAGACAGCGATGGTGACGGCTGGGCCGACCTTGGTGATGCGTTTTCGGATAATGTACGACTTTGGTCTGACGCTGACGGCGATGGTTATGCCGACCAACAGGGAACCAATCTCTCGGATGATTGCCCCGAAGAGACCGGTTCATCGAGCGAGGATCGACTCGGCTGCGTCGATGCCGATGGCGATGGTTGGTCCGATGCCGGCGATTATTATCCCGCAGATGCGTCGCGCCATGTCAAGAGCCTGCTACCGATGATCATGCTGATTCTCGTGGTTCTCGTCGGTGGAACCGCAACGGCGGTAATTCTGCGCCGACGCGGGAAGGAGGGGGCGATTCCGCACCTCACAGCGCCTGAAATGACTCCGCCACCTGTTCTTGCTCCAGCCCCCCCAGCCGATCCGCCTGGACTGCCCCCTGAACCACCGGGGCTAGACCCTGAGCCGCCAGTCCCTGAGCCTGAGGCCGAAGAGGTAGGACCACCTATCCCCGAGGAAGGAATTCCAGAGGGTTGGACCTTGGAGCAATGGAATTACTATGGTCAGGAATGGCTCGATTCCGAAGGTGAAGGAGTCGAGGACGAAGAGGAGAAGTGATGTTCTCGGGCTGCCTCGGCAGCCCATGATCGACTGGGGCTCCTACGATTTCCATCCAGTCGTCCATCTTCCTGATGAATATGAAGTCAGGGACTTTACAACTGGGGACTATTCACCCTCGAAGTCAGAGTACGATATTGGTCGATACGATGAACTACGCCCCGGAATGTATGCGACAGAACTCTTCGCAGGCGCTCGCTTCCTGCACGTTGGTATCGATATCGGAGCGCCTGTCGGAACACCTTGCATGGCATTTGCGAACGGCGAAATCTCTCATTTCGGCTACAATCCAGCAGACGGCGATTACGGCAACGTCGTCATCACCAAGCATAGACTCGATGGCACGACTATCTGGGCGCTCTACGGTCACCTCGACGCGGCCTCGATAATCGGTAAATCGGTCGGCCAACGAGTCACCGCAGGAGAGGTGATCTGCCACATGGGTCCGCGTGAGGAAAACGGAGGTTGGGATCCTCACCTGCACTTCCAACTCTCCTACACCGAGCCAGAGACCCACGACCTCCCCGGAGTGGTTGACCCCAAGGACCGCGAAGATGCCTTGGCAAAATATCCTGATCCGAGGCTTGTACTCGGGCCGATTTACTGAATCGAAGCGAGATGGGCTTTGAGGCCGTCGATCGAGGCCATCGCGGAGGGGTCAATACCCTGAATCAAGGCCAAGGCGATGCTGATCCAATCGGTCAGATGAGCAGCGTAGAGAAGGCTCTCCAACAGGCTCTGACCCTCGCAATCGAGAACCCAGGAAGCATCGCAATCAATACTCTCCATCATCCAATCCATGCGGGCGCGCAGGCGTGGATTGACCGCACTCGAAGTCATGTAGAGCAGGGCTTGTGAGCCAGAGTCGGCTGCCCATGCGACGATTTCGTTATGATTCATCTCGGGCAGGTCGACCGGCCGAGCGAATCGGTCGGCATTTTCGTTCAATTGGTTCGCGAAGCGACGAGCCGCGCAGCCGAGCAGGGTCGGCGCGACGATGCCAATCTCACATCCAACCATGCCTTGAGCCATGGCAGCCACGCGACCATCACCACCAACGATATCGGCGGACTGCGAGGCGGCACTAAGCCGCCCGAGCATTCCCGACAATTCATCATCACTCGGCTTCGGAAGAATCCCGAGCGCGAAGCAAACGGCTAGTTGAGTGCCAAGTAAATGTCCGAATGCAGAACGCGGCATCTGACCGGCGGGAACCGATAAACAGAGTGACTCCTCGCTCTCAGCAAGGAGATCTTCAAGCGCCCCGCCAGAGCAGATGCCGACAACGGTTCCACCGTCTTCGAGAACCGCACGAACCCCATCCAGAGTCTCCTCGGTGTCGCCCGAGTACGAGGTTGCGATGACCAGCCAATCCGGCCCCCACCACGAGGGCAGACCGTAGTCACGCCAGACCACGAATGGCAAGCCACCAGCATGGTCAGCCAGAGCCGAGAGGAACATACCACCGGCGCCCGAACCACCCATCCCAAGGCAGAGGACTCCACTCCAATCGGTATCTGCTTCGACCTCGATTTTAGTCGCCAATGCAGCCTCGAGGTCGTCGACGAAACGACGTGTGAATCCGGCCATGTCGCCAGCGTCGTGAGCAGTTAGAAGTGCCTCGAAATCCCGCTCGCCCATGCTCAGTCCTCCGCTACGTGTCCTGGCAACGCCATCCACGAGTCGTCTATGAATCCGATGCGCAGACTCGCACCGGAGCCATCATCATCATAGGGCAGTGCGACGGTCACCACGCGGTAATCGACGGGGTCCATGACCTCAGCCCCTGAAGAGTCGCGATTGAGAATATCGACTACTTTCTGGTCATCCAAACGACACACGACGCTAGCCTTCTCCATATCGCGCCAACTGACTCCAGTACGCTGATTATGTTCGAGTCGGCTCAGTGTTGGACCATCCTTCTGCCAAGCGGAGACAAGCCAATTCTGTCGCTTAAGTCGAACCACATCTCCAAGGGCGTAAGCCGGTTTCCGGTAACTGAGAGTGAGGCGTGTGACCTCCATCCCATCCCGCATCCCGACGAGTGTTGCCGATTCCTTGATGGTGCCCCCGAAACGCTTGACGAGGCGTCGCGCCCAGGTTTTTGTGAGTGATTTCGAGCCGAGCTGGAGGTCCCATCCTCCAGTGACGGGTCCTTCCTTGGTGATGAAGAACATCGGGTCTGATTCGGCTTCGTCGAGGAGCTCATCGAGGGTACCTCTGAGTGATTTGAGTTCCTCGTCTGATAGGCGGCGACCAGCGCTTCTGAGTTGCATCGTCGCCTCGAAATAAGCGCCTGCTCTTCGAGCGCAGGCAGGGCAGACGGCATTGCTGGTCTGGATCAGGACGTCGTGCTCGTCTGCGAAATCGTAGCCCTCGAGTTGGCCCTCAACGGTTACGTGCAGACGGGCTGTTCGCTCGTCGATCGGCTGGTAGGCTACATCGACGGCTACTTCGGTTGCCCCACTCACCACATCGAGGTTCTCGCGCAATCGATGTTCGCCGAGATCGGCGTCGTCGATGTTGACCCAGCGTTTCTCGACCTCGTGCTTCGAACACTTGGCACAGCGCTCCTGTTGAATCCTGTCAGGGACTTTCGAAAATATGGTTCTGACGCGCAGGCAAGCCTCGCACAGACGCTTGCTGGTCAGAGGTGGTTGCGCGCCGCAAGCAACACAGAATGCTCCGCTGTCCATTGCGNTCCCCCTGCCTCCGGCAGAAGTGCGTCGTTTGAATGGTTCCCGCGTCGGTCGGGGGTGNATTCTTGCCCTCTGGGGTGAGAAAATCCACCCGATTCAGAGGCAGATGAGTCAGCAATCATTCCTCATCTGATTGATCCGAATCGGCTAGCGAAGCCAAATCCGCGCGCAGATTCGCGATATCACCGAGCAGAGTCCTGCTGTGATAGCCGAGCAATCCCAGCATTATCGAATAGGCCAGATAGGCCGAGTAGATACCACTCAAGAGCCCACCTCCGAATCGAGCTCGACAGGAGCTGCTACCGAATTCTCATCGAGGTTTCGCTTGACCCCAACCAACTCAGCAGCCAAGCGATAGCGCAGGTTAGAGAGGCGAACCAGACCTGCGAATACAACACACATCGAGAGGAATCCAAAGAGCAGAATCATCTTGATCTCTGGGTCTAATCCAGAGTCCTCAGAATCGATGATCAGGACCCCGGGATGCCGCTCCTGATACCATGTAGTAGCGAGAGCGGTGATTGGAACCAGCGCGAACCCGAACAGCCCGACGGCCGACAGAGTGTCACGAGTCTCCTGACTGTCGGCTTGTGACCGGCGAGAGAGGACGAGGAAGAGAGCGACCGCGGTGAGCAGGGCGAAGGTGTTGAGGCGAAGGTCTCCCCAATCCCACGGCGTCCCCCATTCCGCCGAACCCCAGATCGGCCCCGATGTGATGACCCCAAGGCCGAAAACCAAACCGAGATCAGACCCGGTCTGGAACCAGATCCAACCGTTTTCGTCGCGCTTCGCATACCACTTCACTGCCCCGATGAAGAGCAGAGTGAAGGCCAGAAACGAGGACCAGGCGAATGGCACATGGAGGAAGAGAATCCGATACGCCTCGGGCGACTCCCACGACTCTGCGCTGACTGAAGGTGCGTAGAAAAGGCCGAGCAGTGCTGTGATTGACACGCTTGCGAGGCCGATTGCGAGGAGGTTGAAGCCGGCCTCTTGGCGGGTTGACATCACCGAGTCGTCGGGCGATGCGGTGATGAATCCACCTGATGAAAAATCAGTAATGAAACGCGCCCGAGAACGAAATACGTCAAGCCTGAATCAATCTTCGGGAATGATCACTGCGACCGCCCAGATTAGGGCCGCCGAGCCGGCAGCGATGAGCACATCGAGAATCGGCTCGCCCATCGCCAATTCAAAGCTCATTCCCGTATCCATCAGCGTCGTCAAGGCGCTGGTCAATTCGAGGAAGGGCCAAACCAGGACGAGGAGCAGGAGCGAGCCGGCCGCCGCGCTGGCTCGGCGCAGGTCGGCGACCATCAGGTGCAGGGCGGCGGCCGCACAACTGATGTCGATCATCGCCAGAGGTGGAAGCCACAGCCAACGCAGAACCTCATCGTAGACTGCCGAATCGATATCACCCGCAAGGACGTACCACGCGAGGTAGGTCAGAGGTATCGGCAGGATGAATGAGGCTCCCATGATTGAGAATGTGGCGCGCGACCACGGACCTATCATCGCGCGCCACCAATCGCCAGAGCGCTCTTCTGCGAGTCGCTTGATGAGCGCAGGCGCTACCACCGCTGCGATGAAGGCAGGGGCGAGAACCAGAGCGGCGAGGAGGTCATGATTCTCGGCAGTCCGGGGAATGTCAGTGGCCATCGTATAGGTCAGCAGCAAGGCGACCAGGGCAGGCGTTCCACGGGTGATCGTATCGAGAGGGTTGCGCTTCTCGATCCTCCACGCCCAAGAGACGAATTCGGAGAAGGCTGAGGCTTCCTGAGCCGCGCTCGGCTCGACCATTTCCACCGCGTCGCCAAGAGCCTCGCCCGGATCCGACGTCAACCGACCATTACCAGAGACAGTGATGATGCGGTCAGCTGCGCTGGTCAGTTCTGGGTCATGAGTTGCGATGACTATTCCATGTCCGCGAGCCGTCAAAGCGCGCAGCCAACCTATGAGCAAGCGCCGTGAAGCCTCGTCGAGTCCTTCCGAGGGCTCGTCCAACAAGCAGATCGTGGGTTCTAGGGATAATGCCGCTGGCGCGAGTCCACAAAGCACCGCGAGCCTGCGGCGAAGACCATCGGACAATTGTGATACCGACTCACCGGCTCGATGACTCATGCCCCAATCGGTCAGCATCGAAGCGAGCGCATCGGCCGCATCGTCTCGGCCAGCCAAGCGAATGGCGTGGCCGAGGTGTTCTGCAACAGTCTCCTCACCACAGACAGCGTCGCTCTGCAGGGTCAGACCGATGCCCGCGACACTGCCACGCTCACCCTCCGAATCGCGCACGACCGTCGAATAGGTGGAGAGGCTCAAGCGGACCGAGCCCGCTGCCAGCGAATGCAGGCCGGCGAGGGATTCGAGAAGAGTAGTTTTGCCGGAGCCATTGGGTCCGACGAGCGCCACCACTTCGCCCTCCCTGAGCGCGAAGTCGACACCGCGCAGCACCTCTCGTGCGCCACGATTGACGACTAGTCCTTCGCCCGTGATGAGAATCCGTCCGCCCACGCAGTCTCGACCGACGGCGTGCGTTTGAGTGGTTCCATCGAAGCCCCTATGCCATCGAGCGCGCCGTCGAAGCCCGAGGAAGCAGAATGGCTGGGGCGGATTACGAATTCCTCTGGTCCGACTTGACGACCGGCGACTACCTCGCAATCGCCCTCTTTCTGGCAATCGCCACAGCCCCCTATGTCGTGGCTGCGAAACAACAGACCAGTCTCGCTCTCGCCACCGTTCTCTCGCTGCTGCTGGTCACCTTCTACCAAATGCTCCTCGAACAGGGCTTGTTCGACTTCGAACCGCGAACCTTCCTCAGTCTGATTCCTGCTCTTGCCAGCGAACCGACTCAGGCTCACAGATTCATCACCGCCGCCTGGCTTCACTCCGGTTGGATCCATGTCCTCGGCAACATCATCGTCATCGCCCTTGCCGGCGTCCCGCTGGAGCAGAGGATGGGGCCCCGCAGATGGATGGCGATCTACATCATCGGTCTGCTCGGCGGCAACATCGCCTGGACCCTCGTCCACCCCGATTCGTGGACTCCGGCACTCGGTGCATCGGGTGCTGCATTCGGCATACTGGGAGCCTATATGGCCTGTTGGCCGGAGGACCGGATCGAGTTCCCGATGCTCTTCTTCATCCGTCCTTGGCCGGTCTGGATGATCGCTGCCTTCCGGCTTGGTCTGGAGGTCTACAACATGTACCAGATCGAAATCGGAACTGGCTTCTCGAACGTCGCTCACATGGCTCACCTCGGCGGCTTCATGCTGGCTTGGGCGCTGGCCCGCACCATCGCCAGAGGTGCTCCTTCACCGCTCGATGATTCATCGGATATCTCGATTGCCGGCTCGTCGGCCTCGAAGGCCGTGCGAGCCGCTGCGATAGCGAGGATGGGCAGCCTCGAATCTGACCCTTGGTCCGAGGCTGGAAAAACGCTGGAGGGAGAGGCTGCCCGCATCATGCGAAGACTGCGAGAAGAGGGGGATGAACTCGAGACGCGCAGGGCCTGGTTGGAGGAGTTGGCCGAGCAGGTGGTCTGTCCGGTTTGCAAGGGGGAGGTTCTGACCAAGTTGCAGGGAGAGAACTGCACGCTGCGATGTGTGATTTCGAGCAAACACATCCGATGGCCATGAGTTTTCGCAGCGATTTCATCCATTGATGGTAAGTCAACGGAGCGCCGCCTGTGGTCTCGATGACGACGCTGAGCCGGCTCCTCGACGGGTTCGGCTTATACCCCGACGGAGTCAGGCTCTGCTTGCAGAGCCATGCGTGAAAGTCGACTCACCCTCACTCCGATGCTGCTGGCAGCGATGCTGCTGCTGCTCGATTTCAGCATTGCAGCATCGGCACTTCCAAGTGTAGGAAACGTCGATTCCTACGGAATCGATGAGGTCGAACCGGCTTCAATCGAGCGCGACCCGGCTTGGCCGGAGGCGCTCGTCTGCGGCCAGTCTGAGTGCGATTCGATCGACCGTTCGGTTCGCTTTCCACCCTTCGATGCGAGTTGGCCGGTCGAAGATGCGGCGTGGTGGTTCACCTATTGGTACGACCTCGATTTCAACGGCATGGATGACCGCTTGCAGCGAATCATATCTGGAGATTACGAATCTCCTTCACCAACTTCGATAATCGGACCGGATGGTCGCGATACGGTTGCCATCGTCGTCGATTATGCATGGCATCCGGGCCCAACTGACAGAGCTGACCTACGAGCCACCCTCGAAGCCCACGGCTGGGAAGCGAGAGGCTCGTGGTTCTGGCAGGCCGACATCCTCGACAGCATCTTCATCGACCACGTCCCTGTAAGTTCCCTGATCGATATCTGGCGGACCGATGGAGTCGTTCTGCTCGAGCAGCAGAACGTCATCGTGCCACTGCTCGACAGCGCCCCGCGGGGCTCGAAGGTTCGCGATTCCGAGGTTTACGACGAGACCATGCGAGACTTCGGCTACGACGGCTCGGGCATAGTCATCGCCATCCTCGACACCGGCGTCGACAACGAACACTTCTCGCTCGACGACTTCTCGGACGACAATAACGACAATGAGAACGACCCCGATGAACTTTCCGACCCCAAATGGATCGCCGGCTGTGACGCCACCTCTCTGAACCAGAATGACTGCAATAACGCCGGTGACCACGATCCAGACGACGGTGACGGCCACGGCACTCACGTCGCTGGAATCGCCTTGGGCACCGGCGATTCTCGGCGCGTCAACCAAGGTTACGCGCCGGGAGCATATCTCGTCGATGTCAAGGTCATGACCGACGCTGGCGGCACCAACTCAGCAGCCACGGTCAAGGGCATCAACTGGGTCGCCGCCAATGTCGACACCGATTGGGGCAACAACGAATCCAGCATCGGCATCCAAGTCATGTCGATGTCCTTCGGCAGCGCCTCAGACCCGCAAGGCAACGATCCTGGCGACAACGGCAGCGGCGCTGACGCCCGCGCCGTCAACCAAGCAGCAGAAGCAGGTGTGGTCCCAGTAGCGGCGATTGGCAACGACGGGCGCCGCAGAATCACTTCCGTCGGCGCGGCCGACGCCTCGATCACCGTCGGCGCGATTGACGACAAGGACACGATAGGTCGTGGCGACGACGCGATCGCATCCTATTCCAATTCAGGACCACGCGAGGACGATGGAGACGACGACGATCAAGACGAGCTCAAACCCGACGTCGTCTCACCGGGCAGCGACATCATGTCGGCCAGACACGCTGCCTCAACCAGCCCGATTCCCGGCACCCCCAAACCCCTCGCAAAGGACGGCTACCTCGAGATGAGCGGCACCAGCATGGCTTGTCCAGCGGTAGCCGGATTCGTCGCAGTGATTCTACAGATCAGCGAGGAAGAAGGCTTGGACCTCGACCCTCAGGAAGTCAAGGACCTGCTGCGCGAGAACTCGGATTCGAGGGGCGAAGCCTCTGAACCTGACGCATCAGACACCTGGAACGCACAGTACGGCTTCGGAATAATCGATGGCAATCTCATACTCTCAGCGATGCTCGGCAACGGCGGAGGCAATGGAGGCAACGGAACCGAACCACCACCACCCGGTGAGGGCGAATGGCTGGTCATCGAGCGACCGATCGAAGACTCTTGGCTAGTCGAGGGCGAGACCTATTCGGTGCGAGGTCACATCGACGAGGATGCAGAGACCAACGGCAGCGTCGAGGAGGTTCAGGTGAAGATAACCTACACTCACAAACCCGAGGACTCACCGACTCGGGAAGTCGTTCTCGTCGATTGGCACAAAGCCCAAGGAACGGCCAATTGGTCGACTGCTTTCTCGATTCCGGAATTCCGCGAGGATGAAATCAACGCGCTCGAGATCAGAGTCTTCGTACAAGCCCGCAACGAGTACGATCAGTGGAGCGAGACTCAGCGTCAGGACCACGAACTCGGCGTCGTCGAAGTGACCCTCGAGAGCCCGAGTGGTCAATCTTCGGTTGCTGGGAATGTTCGCTTCGAAGGGCAGTATGAGACTGTGAATGGCGGCACTCTGCAGTCGCGCGTCGGCAAGGATGACTGGATGGATGAGGTCACCTACGCGGGCTCGGGCGGGAGCACTGGTTCGTTCAATTTCAATTGGGATTCCACCGAGCATCCAGATGGTTCACATCGGCTTTCGATCCGGCTGACGAGCGGAGGAGGGATTCGATCTGAGGAGATTCGTATCACCGTTGAAGTCGACAATTATCCTCCCGCCCCGACCTCATGTTCAGGAGCGGTCTGACGGTCTCTGAGTGGGGGATTCCGCTGGCTGATACCTTCGTCAATTCCTTCGTCGATGTCAGCGCGGAGATTCGCAACGACGGCGATATGGCGGCGAGCAACGTCGTCGTCTATCTGCTCGAAGAGGGCAGTCGAAAATACGAATTGACGATTCCTTCGATAGATACTGGCGACATCATCGAAGTCGTCCTCTACTGGAATCCGAGCGATGTCGGCACCCGTACGCTGACCATCGCACTCGATCCGGGTGATTCGATCGCGGAGATCGATGAGACGAATAACGACGCCAGCCTTGATTTCCTCGTCGTCCAACGACCGGTTGGCGTCGACCTCTCATTCAGTCCTGGCGCCATCAGGACACTGCCGGCTGTGCCTCGTCCGGGAGAGCAGTTCCAAATCAGCGCGAGGGTCGACAACCTCGGCTCGACAGCCGCCGAGAACGTCGAAGCCTCTCTGCTCCTGAAGACCGATAGAGGCTGGGAGTTGACACTCTCGACCAGCATCCCACTCATCGCGGGCGCAGGAAGTCAGATCGTCAACTTCGCCCAGGTCGCAGATGCGGCTGGACCCTTCGAATTCAGAATCACACTTGCTGGATCCACACTCTCAGACATCGACTGGAGCAATAATCAGGTCGAGTGGACCGCTCTGGTCGACAAGACCACGATCGCCGGTGGCAGGATAACGAATTTCCAATCCGGCGAGATTCCAGTTGAGATCATCGAACTCGAGGGCGAAGGTATCGTCGTCACCTCGAGAGACGGAGGATTGGCCCTTTACAGGCTCAATTCCGACCGCGGCATGACCCCCTGCACCAATTTACTGGAAGTGACGTGGTCGGGCGATTTCGCTTCTGCCAGCACCGATGACGGAATCGCCCACATCATCTGGACGCGAAGATACCTCGACACGAACGGATATCTACAGCAGACGGTCTCCTACTCGACCATCGACTCAGCCTGTCAGATGACGCCGATTCAGGATCTGATGGAGCCGATTCTGCTCTCCGACGGAAAATACTGGGGCATCGACCTCGATTTGAAAGGCTCAGACATCCTCATCTCAGGATATCACAGGGATTTGCTGACCGGCGGCACCTATCAGGACCTGACGAGCATCTTCACACTGCAGGCCGACGCCCCGACTTCTTCGAATGACTGGTCATTCACTCCCAACGTCGTTGCCGACATTGACGTCATCGCCGGGCAGACCGATGATGTGCAGATCGAGTTCGGCGACGAGGATGGCCACATCCTCTACCAATCATTTAGGAACGACACCACGGGTATCGAGAGACTCGGTCTGTGGTATGCGCATGGGGAGTTGGGCAGGTCGTCCTGGTCGTACAAGAAGGCGGTCGGTGACGAGGCTTCGCTGGCGCAGATGAAGGTCCACACGATTGAGAATGAGGATCGCTTGATCGTCGTTTGGCGCGAGGGCTCAGGACAAGGCACCGAACTCGTGGCGATGATCGCTGATGACACATTCGAGGCGATTGACAATCTCTCAATGAGACTCTCAGCACCCGGTTTCAGCAGGTTGGTCTTCCTCGAGACGAGCCGAGGCGTGCAGGTGATGCACGATATGGTAGGGCCGACAGGACCACAGATCCAGTACGGGATGATCAACGCGGAGTCGGGCTGGATCGCGATCTCGGATCGAATCGCCGATGGCTGGTTGCATTCCGTCGATCGCGCTCCATCTGGCGATGAAGCGGTGATGATCCACACATCGAGTCAAGGCTGGGTGATTCGCGCGATGATAGATGACAGCATGTCGAGTCGCGATGATATCGATATCCTCGAGCAATTGAGGTACAGCCTAGGGCTCGATGAGAACAGTTTCAACATCCTCCTCGGAGGTGTTGCAATCGCCGTGCTGCTCCTCTGCACAATCGTTCTGGGAGTGCTTTCGGGGCGAGCCATCCGCTTTATGGGAGGGGGGAGGAGAGTGCGCGCTGAAGGCACTCTGTTGCTGGAGGAGGATGTTGTAGAAGTCATCGATGATGACGACATTCCAGTCACCGCTGTCGACACCTCTTCGATCGTCGAATTGGTCGAAACTGGACCTGAAAGCGACGCCGGTGGGCAACGGCGACAGCGCCGCGAGAGGCGAGCGGCAGTGGCTGATGCAACCGAGATCGGAGCGTTGCCGTCGATGCCACAATCACCCGAATCAGCAGCTGTGCCTGCAGAATTGCCCCCTCTCGATGAAGGTATGCCAATGCCACCGGGAATGCCGATGCTCAACCGACCGGTGATGTGCCCTGAGTGTTCGAGCAGATTCGAAGTCGCGGCAGACTTGACGATGACTCGCTGTCCAATCTGTGCTCTGCGCATCGATTTCTGAGGTGATTGACGTGCTTCGCGTCAGAGTCGCATCCGCTTCTGAAAGGCGGCTCGCCTGGCTTGTGGAACGCTTCGAAGGCGTCGAAGACGTCGATATTTTCGCCACTCCGCTGCTCTTCGATGAACCGGTCGTGAAGGTCGGGATTCCTGTTTGTCAACAGACCACCGACACCTGTCTGGCGAAGGCTGAGGCGGCGGCGAGCGAGGTTGCCATGGCTCGATCGATCGGCTCGGAGCTACCCGATCTGATTCTCGTCGGCGATACAATCGTCGAGGATCCTGACGACCCGAATGTGCCATTGGGCAAGCCCGAAGATGCTGCCCAAGCGACGACGATGCTGCTCCGACTGTCTGGAACTCGCCACCGAGTCTGGTCCGCCAGCGCCATTTTGCAGCCGCCCGGCCGAGACGGTGAACACAGATTGCACGGTGGTTGGACTGCGAATCTTTGGACTGAATCCGCAGTCGTCGAATTCGACGAACTGAGCCAGGACCGCCTCGTCGAACTGGTCAGCAGCGGCTCTTGGCAAGGCAAGGCAGGAGCTTACGATCTGGCAGGTGCTGCCGCTGCTGATGCGAAATTGATCGAGGGCGAGGAGGTGACCGTCCTCGGTCTCGCCCCTTCAGCTGTGACTGCATTGTACAATGCAATCACTTCACCCTGATGTGAGGCGTCTGCGGACAGAGACCTCATTGTGAGCGCTGAGCCCACCAATCGGGGTCCGATTCGGCCTTCTCGACCAAATCTCGCAGTGCCGCAAGGTCGTCTCGTGCAGATGATGCTCAATCCCCTCGGTGTCGGTATGAGCAGTCTCCTCATCGACACCGAGAACCTGCAGGAAACGAACGATCAATCCGTGCCTCTCGCGCAAGCCAACAGCAGCCTTGCGCCCAGCTGCAGTCAGCTGCGCACCACGATATCGTTCGTACTCGACCAGACCATCCTCAGCCATCCGTTTGAGCATCTTGGTCACCGTCGGGCGAGCAACCGAGAGATGCTCGGCGATGCGCGCCGATTTCGCCCGCCCCTCGACCAACTCCAATTCATGCAGGACCTCGAGGTAATCCTCGACTCGAACGCTGTGTCGAGCAGAGCGGCGCTGACCATCCGCGAGGTGTGCGGAACGAAGCGCATCGAGTCGGTTCGCATCAGTCATCTTCACACCTCGACGAAAGTTACTCCGCCATGCTTCAGAACGAATTCGCGCTGCAACTCGTCGAACCACTGCAACATCGCCGCAGCAAAGCGAACAGTGACCACTTCCTCATCCATCAGAAGGTCATCTTGGATGCCCCTCAGAGTACCGGGAGCAGCCCCGCAGGAAACACAGGCACCATCGAGATCTATGACCAGCGAGAGAGCCTCTGCACCGGAGTGCATCCTCTTGACATCGCAAGCAGCTATGAGAAGCCCTCCACCATGCCCATCGAGAGCCGCTCGGACCGGTCCGAGTCGCGCCATCAGAGCGGGCACCAGATCGGGGTCATCAGAGCTGACCAACGATAACAGGGAGAGTCCCCTCAGCCGAGCCAACTCATCCGGATCGTGAGCCTCCGTGATGCGCTTCTGAGCCTCCTTCTCGATTAGCGCCTCAACCTGCAGACGATAGGCCTCGGCGAGATCGTCCACATCCGACATGGTGAGCCGGTGTGGTCACCCCTACTTCTGATTCACCATCGAAAAAAACGCAGAATCGACGGACCGTCTATGACGGTTGCATTGAAAAGGGGCAAAGCATCGGGAAAGGTTGAGGGAGCCCTAAATGTCAGTTGACCCACCCGTTCTTGAGATTCGTGACCTTCATGCTGGAATCGATGATACGCCGATTCTGAATGGCATCGATCTGAAGATAGAATCGGGAGAGATTCATGCGTTAATGGGCCGAAACGGCAGCGGAAAGACGACTGCTGCGAACATCATCATGGGCCATCCGGAATTCGAGGTCTCGCAAGGCAGCGTCGAACTCAACGGCGAGGATATCCTGGAGATGAAACCGTGGGAGAGGGCTCGAGCCGGTGTCTTCCTCTCCTTCCAATATCCACAAGCCGTCCCGGGTTTACAGGTCGGTAACTTCCTCCGCAAGTCAGTCGCAGCGATCAATGGCGAAGATGCTGCGAAGGGTCCCGAGTTCCGCCGTACTCTGAAGAGTGCGATGGCGGAACTCGACATGCCGCGCTCCTTCCTCGGCCGCTACGTCAACGATGGCTTCAGCGGCGGCGAGAAGAAGCGCTTCGAGATCCTACAATTGATGCTGATCAAGCCGAAGCTGGCGATTCTCGACGAGACCGATTCGGGCTTGGACATCGATGGTATCAAGACCGTCGCGAAGGGCATCAACTCAGCGGTTCGCGGCAGCGATTCCGCGGCTCTCATCATCACTCATTATTCGAGAATCCTCGAACATGTCAAGCCCGACAGGGTACATGTCCTAATCAAGGGCAGAATCGTCAAAAGCGGTGGCCCTGAACTCGCCCTCGAACTCGAGGAGCGCGGTTATGACTGGCTCATCCCTAGCGGCGAAGACTCCGAGTCCGAGACGGTCACGGCGACGAAAGATTAAGGTCAGATGAGAATTGGAAATAAACGAGGCGAGTGAATGACGGAACAAGAAGCAAGCACGATGATGNCGCCCGAAGAAGTGAGCACGGTGGTCGGCGATTACAAGGCCGGCTGGCACGATCCTGAGAATTCGACCATCCGTTTCGACAATGGTCTGTCAGAGCAAGTCGTGCGCGACATCTCGGCGCTCAAGGACGAGCCTGAGTGGATGACTGAGTTCCGTGTCAAGGCCTATCGGCACTACGAGAAGCGACCGATGCCGACATGGGGCAACATGTCCTTGCTCGAGCAGATTGATTTCGACAACATCTGCTACTTCCTGCGCTCCGGCGAAGGCACGGAGACGAATTGGGATGACGTTCCCGAGGACATCCGCAACACCTTCCAGAAGCTGGGCATTCCCGAGGCCGAGCAGAAGTGGCTCTCCGGCGTCACGGCCCAATACGAGTCCGAGGCCGTCTATCATTCGATTCGCGAAGACCTCGTGAAGCAGGGAGTAATCTTCCTCGACATGGACAGTGGTCTTCGCGAATATCCTGAGCTTGTCAAGAAATGGTTCTGTTCGGTCATACCATATTCCGACAACAAGTTCAGCGCCCTCAACACCGCAGTCTGGTCCGGCGGCTCTTTCATCTACGTCCCGAAAGGCGTTCACGTCGAGATGCCGGTACAGGCGTATTTCCGCATCAATGCAAAGAACATGGGGCAGTTCGAGCGCACTCTGATCATCGCCGACGAAGGCAGCAGCATCCACTACGTCGAAGGCTGCACAGCCCCGACCTACTCGAGCGATTCGCTGCATTCCGCCGTCGTCGAACTCATCGCCCTGCCCGGCGCCTACATCCGCTACAGCACCATNCAGAACTGGAGCGCGAACGTCTACAACCTCGTCACCAAGCGCGGCATCGCCCACGAGAACGCGACCATCGAATGGGTCGATGGCAACTTAGGTTCCAAGCTCACGATGAAGTATCCATCAGTGATCCTCAAGGGCGAAGGAGCCCACGCAGAAGTCATCTCCGTGGCCTACTCCGGCAAAGGTCAACACCAGGACACCGGAGCCAAGATCCATCATCTGGCGAGCAACACGACGAGCAAGATCCTCTCGAAATCCATCAGCAAGGATGGCGGACGCGGNTCGTATCGCGGACTCGTCACGGTCTCGGCGAAAGCCGAGAATTGCAAAGTCAACGTCGTCTGTGACGCGCTCATCCTCGACGAGGAATCGCGCTCCGACACCTATCCGACGATGGAGGTGGCGAATTCGACGGCACGCTGTGAGCACGAGGCCAGTGTTTCGAAGGTGAGTGACGAGCAGTTGTTCTATCTGATGAGCAGAGGGCACGCGGAGAACGAAGCGCTGGCGATGATNGTCAACGGCTTCTTCGAGCCTTTCACGCGCGAACTTCCGATGGAATACGCTGTCGAATTGAACCATCTGATGGCACTCGAGATGGAAGGCAGCATCGGCTGATTCCGTTTGCGATCCACAGAGGTCGCAGAGAACACGGGAGAAGGGTGTGAATGGACGCTGCGAGTCAATATCTATCGCTGGATGAACCACATCGGGCGAATCACCTGTGGCGCTACTCTCCGTGGCGCAAGGTGCATCCGACCGGCAAGGTCGGAGAGATTCCGACGAGTCTGGCCTCGCCGACGCTGACGCTGACTTCGCTTAGTGGCGGAGTCGTTCTGGCTGGTATCTCGCTCGAGAAGTCAAGCGGCGCTAACCAAGTGCTTCACCATGCCGACGCGGTGACTGAGTCCTTCCTCAAAGCGATCACCACGGATTCTGCTTTCACTCTGCGAGTCGAGAACAATTTCATCGCCAGCGAGCCGATATTCCTCGACATCGACACAGGCGATTCGCCCTGCGCAGTCCATCTGACATTGGATGTCGGACGGCATTGCGAATTCGAACTCATCACACAGATTGACGGCGCTGCGCCATGGACGGGATTACTGCGCAGCGGTCGCATCGGTGAGGGCACTATCCTCAACGATGTNGTCATAGGCCACACCGATGCGGGTACCTTTCTGCGCGTCGATAACATCTCCATCGGCCGCGACGCGCAGGTCAAGACCGGCACGGTCAGTTCAGGCAGCGAGCGAACCAAGGCCGACCTGCGCTACAGAATGGGCGAGATCGGTGGCCATCTCAGAGTCCTCGGCTCGATCCTCTCGTCTGATAAGATGCATCTCGATCACCACATCGAAATCCATCACGACGCACCCGAAACCTTCAGCCGCCTCGAATGGCATTCCGCCTGCGGCGGCAAGAGTCGCACCGTCGGAACCGGCATGCTGCGAATCGTCGACGGCGCTCACGGCGCAGATGCGTCTCAACTATTCCAGAATCTCCTGCTCTCGAAGGGTGCCAAGGCTGACAGTATTCCTGAACTCGAGGTCAGCGAGCACAATGTCGTCGGTTGCGGTCACGGGACCGCCAGCGGACCTGTCGACGAGGACCAGATGTTCTACCTCGAATCGCGCGGCTTCGACACCGACCAAGCCCGCNACACACTGGTCGCGGCTTTCCTCAATTCAACCCTCATCGCCATGGGCAGTGAGACGATGCACGAATGGCTGACCAACCATCTGCAAGAAGAGCTCGCTGACCTCAGTTCCTGAGCAATTCATTTGAACCGTGAGCGCCCGAATCGGGCCGTGGACCACGACCATTGCGCTGCAATCGACTGCGAATGCGGCTACATCGGCGCATCGATTCCGATGCGCCAACACATGGAGTGTCCGCGCTGCCACCGTGTCGTCGAAGCCTGCTGCGAAGGCGTGCCTGACTATTCCTGAGCGAACTCAGCCAGAGCGGTCGCGATAACTCGAGAGCAGAACGGTCAGGAACAAGCCGGCAGCGATGCCGAAAGCCGTGCCTTGGTCAGCCAGAGTCGAGCCGGCCAGATCACGGAAAGTCAGCGCCATGACTCCGGTCATCGGCACGACGAAGACGACGAAGCGGCCCAATCGCCGCTTCGCACTAGGAGCGACACCCATCGGTCGAAGTGTAATTGAACCAGCCTTCTCCAAGACCTGCCAATCGACCGCTTCCGCCCCGATTCGCAGCCGCTGCAAGACAGCGGGGCGAATACCTGGGTCGGCCGATTTATCGTGGATAATCTCCCCTCGGCCGGTCACCAATCGCACCCGTTTGAGTTCATCCCGGTGCGCCAGCAACAACTCGGTAGCGCCGGCTGCCTGAGCAGCATCCAAGCCATGCATATCGAAAGTCAGAACTCCACGCTCACGCCGAACCCTCTCCTCAACCACCCAAGCCCCATCAGTCGCATCTTCGAGGTGAGTCAGAACAGCCCTGAGATCATCGACTTCAGCCGCCCTTTCAGCATCGCGAGTCTCGACCTTCTCTGTGTGATTCCGCACCCGCGCGAGCGCGAACATCAACACCACAGCGCCGCTCGCGCCGCCGATTATCAGGCCGGTTTGAAGGGCATTCCNAATCTCGTCAACTTCAGTTCCGAGTGCGAAGAACGCCATCATCGACGACATCACGGTGACCATCACGCCGATGACCAATGAAATCGCCAACGCGTCTCGTACTCCGACCTCAACCACGAGACGCGGGTACCTTGATGACGATAGAACCCACCGACCGAGATGTGANCAGGCTCAACGAAGTTTCTGACCGCGACGTACGCCTACAGGACGAAGGNAAGGAAGCGACCACTCTTCGTAACGGCCGGCCNGACCGCATCCGTGAATCAAAGGTCGGCCGAAACCTCGCAGCAATCGCAGGAGTCTANCTGATCCTCGTCTTNCTNGTCCCACTCGCACTGCCCGAGAACACGATACCAGATTTGTCCGGACGAGCCAATCGGCTCGATTACGCAACCGATGACGGGTGGNCTTCGTGGGGCAACGGCGACAATGGCGAGGGGAGCGCTGTAGGGCATAACCAACCTGAGAATGGCGGCACATTCGCCTGGACTGACCTCAATCCTGTGGCTGCACTAGTCTACGCCATCGGCGACCTCAATTGCCATCAGAAATTCGAGCGTTCTTGGGAAATCAACGGCAACCAACTGGCTGTCTGCACGCGCGACATCGGGATTCTTCTGGGTTTTGTCGGAGCCTGTCTGCTATGGTCACGCAAGGGCTTGAATCGATGGACTGTGAGAGATTCTTTCCTCTCGATCTTCACTGACGAAAGCGTCGAGAGATTCTACTTNAACGACACCCGAATGAGGCTCATGCTCGTCCTTCTCGCCGTNGGATTGGGCCCTATGGCAGTTGACGGATTCACTCAGCTGCTGACCGATTATGAGTCGACGAACCTTCTGCGGATCCTCACGGGAGCCCCAGCCGGGTTCGTCGGAGGTTGGTTCTTCTCAGCGACCTTCTCGGCTCGGCCAAATCAGTTCGATGACGCCGAGTCTGTGAAGTTGCCAGCCGATGCGAAATTGCGCATCGTCTGACCAAAATCAGCTTACTTTCTGCAGGGCTTGACCAGGAATATCACTGGCCCTGCCACCAAGCGACGAGACCGCTGGCGCCGGCCGGTGCTGCTGCGTCGGCCTTGCCATTTCCGAGGATTGCCAGCCGCTCGATGGTGTCGCGTACGGCTCGCGGCTGCCGGCCCGAGCGAACGATCTGCCCCATGGCGAAGCGAAGGTGAGTGTCGGGATTTCTTGAAATCCATCTGGCGAGGGCTTTGCGCAGCGGCCAAATGACCAGAGCCATCATGCCGAAGGCCTGCATCTCGTCCTTGATTTGGTTGCGCGAGGCATCGCGACCGAGCAGCGACTTGTGTTGGTGGACCCACTTCGAGCGGTCGGCGAGGAATCTCAGNACCTTGTGAGAATGACTGTCCGAGACCGCTCGCACAGGTCCTTGTGCTGCCCGCAATTCGTTGACATCGGCCGATGGCAGCACCGAGAGNGTGCCACATATCGAGCTCATCGAATGCGCCAGCACCGATTTCGGAACATCGACGCGCTCGTCTTCAGGAACCGCAGCGATAGCCTCAGAATGAGCCTTCTGAGCGGCCCTCAGAACCCGCCAAGGTGCCTCTCCGCCGAGCCAATCTCCGCGCGCTCGGGCCGGATCGACCCCCAAGTCATCGAGCGTCGTCTGCCCCTTCGTCGACTTGATCAGCCGGCGCAGCATGAAGCGTTCAACCGACTCGGTCTCGACATTCAGTGGAGCCACCCTCGAGTAGATGAACTTGCGAATGTGCAGCGTCAATTTCCGCCGAAACTCACGCTCGGTCGCCTCATTCGAGACAGGACCGATGATGGCCCCCATATCGAATGGAATCGGCATCTCGATCTCACCCGAAAGGAGCGCAGCATAACCCGCCCGAATCGCCTTCTGCAACTCGGTCGTCTCGAAATATTCAGCTTTGTCAGACATCATCCGCAGCGTTCCAGAGCGAATCCGATTGATCGCCACCTCGGGGTCGCAATCAACCCAGATGCAAAGGTCGGGAACCAGCGCAGCAGAATTCAGATGAGCGACCCTGTCAACACCCAATTCGCCGACAATCCCCTGATAGACAAGAGATGAGTGGACATTCCTCTCACTGACGACAATCCGTCCTTCCTCCAACCGAGGAAGTATCCAACCGTGAGAATGGTCGACTCGGTCAGCGGCGAACAAGCCGGCCTCCGACTCAGGAGTGTGCGTCTGTCGCCTGACCGAATCGATAGCGAGCCGCCCCAGCGGATGGTCCCGCCGCGGCTCGCCCGTAACCTCTACCGAGGTGAAGCAGAACTCACGTTCCAGCACTTCGGCAACGACCTTTGTGGCCAGCCCTTTTCCCGAGCCATCCCCGCCTTCGATTGTGATCAGATACACGCTTACACCTCAAGCGTCCTCGACGAATCCGAACTGCCCACGAGAGAGATAGGCAAGACCCATCCCCATCAGAATCAGCAGCGGGCCGATGAACATCAGACCCTGACTCCAGAGCCCCAGATATGCGAGGAGCTGGGTACGGAAGTGACTCGTTCCATTGTATGCTTCAACGCCTCCGATTATCCCTGCCAAGCCCGCGAGGAGAATCAGCACGCCGATGACGGTGGTGATGAAAACCGATTCACCCAGATGACTCTGGCCACGCATGTCCTGCTCGTGCACCCCCTCGCCCGCGGTCAATGTCACCGTGATCTGGGCATGGTCCCCGGGGATGAGCCAGATTCGTTCTGTGAAGTTGTTGGGGTGGTCGACGACGATGAGCGATGATTGCCGAGGCACGTTGTCGAGCGCAAATCGGCCGCCTGAATTGGTTGTTGTTCGGCCGATTTCGAGTTCTTCCTCGTCGTACAGGACGACTGTAACTCCTTCGACTGCTTCGCCGCCGGTGGTCTCGTCGACGAGGGCTGAATAAACAGCTCCGTGGATGTCGGCCAAGCCTCCAGATTCGTCCAATTGGCCGGACAGTACTTCGCCTACATCGGCTGTGATATGTAGGCTTCCGGTGACCACTCCGAGGATGCTGCCGAGGATGATGAGGATGGCTCCTGCGACGCGCGTTGCGGGGTCGACTGAGAGGTCGTCGAGCCACCATTCGAAGCGGCTGCGGCGTGATTCGTCGTCTTCAGACATGCTACTCACCTCCTACTTCTCCTCGCTGCCTAGTCGAGGCGGCTTCTCAGTTTGCCGCTTCGAGACTATCGAATAATACGCGACTGCTGTCGACAATACAATGATGAGAATTGATGACGCTGATAGAGTAGAATAGAAATCCGCGTATGGAGAATTAACCGCCTGAGACGGTTCGAATCGCTCACAATTCTCATCCAACATCTCGAACTCTATTCGTATACCGTAGTAGTTCGACCAATTCTTACCGGTTACCCACAAAGTGTTCGAAGAGTGATCATCACGAGCGATTCCATTGAGGACTCCTGATTCCTCAGTTTCGTATTGTTCTCTAAGAAAACTGAGATCGGCCATTTGGCAGACTCTGCCGGTTGAGGAGATGCTGTAAATCGAATCATCATACCATCGATTTGCAATCAAGTGCGAACCACACTCCAGTTCGTTCCAACGGTCGAGAACCTGTTCATTCATTCTGATTTCGACCTCTTCCTCAACCGTTGAGAGGTCATCTGAGAGTCTGTACAATTCGCTTGAACCATCTGAGATCCAAAGACCTTCAAAGGGAGACTCACAAATGCCCCAGCCCTCACCGTCGTAGCTGAAATTCCCGATGAGTTCGAGGGTGTTGATATCGTAGATGAAACCGATTTTTTCGCGCCAGGTCAGTTGAATCACCGAGTCGTTCCAGATCGTCAAACCCTCTCCGAAATACTGGTCGGGAAGGTCTCGCTGTAGCTCGATTTCGCCGGTAGTCATGTTGACTATTCGAACACTGGATTCGCCGTACAAACCTGTGCTTTCGTAGAACTTGCCGTCGTGGATTTCCAAACCTTGCGTGAAGGCGGTCGGGTCGTGCGGAACGATGCTCACAACCTCCGGTTCGATCACTTTCACTTCCCAAGCACTTTCACTTTCCTGCGCGGCACCCTCTCCCCCTGCATAGCTTAAGAGGGGTGAAACCGAGCTCAAGAGGATGGTTGCAATCAGCAATGGCAGAATCCTCGATTGGGAATTCGAAGCGCAGGGAATGCGGCCCTTTGGGCCGGGGGCGTCCGAACGATGCTCCATCGATGTTATAGCGGCTTGGAGTGGGGCTTGAACCTGTCTTCTTCATGGAGTGTCTCAGCATGGCGTCACACATGAAATCAAATCGACCAACAACTACGTTGTTGTTGGTATGGCTGATGTTCGGCGCTACTTTGGTGCCGATGGTCAGCGTCGCTGCCGATTCTGCGTCTGCGACTGAACTCATCGTCAGCGGCGATTTGAGTGGTTTCGACCCCGAGACAGAGGGCCATGAGTACCTATTTGGTGCCGAAGATGAGCCGGTTTTCTCTGCCTTCGGATACCTCAAGATGCAGTGGATCGAGAACGGCTATCCGAATCTCGTGCTGCCGTTCTCGCAGTCATTTCTCAATTCGCGCAGCTCTGTGAGGACCTGTGAAAGTGAATGGTCGGTCGACGATACCGATACCTTTGCGACTTCCAGCGGCATCGTCTCGGCGACCGTCGAGAAGATCTCGTCCAACTCCGCCATCTTCGTCGAGGATGGCGTCGTCATCCCATCGACGACGCTGAACGATCTCACATCGACGTGGGAGTCGACGATCTATCCTACTGACACCTCCTATTTCGGCGATCCGCCAGACATCGACAACAACTGCCAGATCGAGATTCTGATTTTCGACATCGACCTCGGTGGCGGCACCGGCGGCTACTTCGACCCCAATCTCGCCAGCAGCCGAGAGATTATCTTCATCGACTCGGCTGACCTCACTTGGCGGAACACCATTCTTTCCCACGAATTCGAGCACCTGCTCCACAACGCCCGCGACCCATACGAGTATCTCTGGATCGACGAGGGGGCTGCAGACATGGCCGCCTACCTGTGCTTCGGCGTCACCGACACACTATCGCAACACGCCAACGAATGGTCGCAGAACGCCAACATGAGTGTGCGCTGGTGGAATCAGCGCCTCGCCGACTACGGTGCCGGCTTCATGTTCCTGATGTATCTGGCCGACAAACTCGGTGGTGGCGCTGCAATCAGAGATCTGGTCTCCGACACCGCGACTGGTGGAGTCGCGGTCGAGAATCTGGCTCGCAACCCTCAGCCTGGCTCGACAGCCATCGGCACAACGATGACCGACATTTTCGCCAATTTCTCAGCCGCGGTGGCTCTCGACAGCGCTCAAGGGGCATTTGGATTCAGCAACATAGCCATGACTGCAGGTTGCGTCACCGGCTTCATCTGCAAGGTTCAGATGAGTGGTTACAAGGATGAATGGCAGAACGACTGGTCTTCACCGGCTCAGCAACTTGAGGGCTGGGGAATGCGGGCTTACAAGTTCGCTGGCGGTACCGGCGCTCCTCTCAATCTGATGGTTCAACCGACCCAGTTCGGAGTCGCTGGGGTAGTCATGGCGAAGGATGCTGCGACCAGTACATGGTCGATGTCGCGCCTTCGCATCGACACCCAGACCGGCGCAGGCACCGGCTTGGTGCACGGCTTCGGCAACGAGACCAACGAGGTCTGGCTAATCGCATGGTACGAATCTCAAGTCAACGATTGCGACTATAATTTCGCCAGCTGCGGCATCACGACCGGCTCTTACCCGACGACCTCGATAACCGTCCAAGCGGGAATCATCACCGACCCAGCCGATATAGAAATCATGTCGATCACCTCATTCGATCGCGATGCTGACAATCTCGATGACAGCATCGAAATCGACTTGGAAGTGACCTCAAATGCCTTCTTCGAAATCATCGAGGTTACCCTTGAAGCATTCGTCAACAACACGCTGCGCGACTCGATGACCTTCGATGTCCCCGCTGGCAACAGTATTCCAACGGAACGCTCGGTCTGGTTCACACCGCCTGAGACAGGTGACTGGACCTTTGGCGTGCGGATCCGCGACGTCACCGGAGCGGTCATCGACACCGCCTTCGCCCTGCCGGTCGAGTTGGGCAACATGGAACCGGTCGCATCAGGCTCGACCTCGACGGC